>LWDU01035751.1_pt1 | contig 33703 bp, 40 predicted proteins | sample 727161 | NCBI WGS metagenome assembly LWDU01 (sample SAMN04566230, study PRJNA314399) | hydrothermal vent metagenome | isolation source: deep sea hydrothermal plume seawater | place: Mexico: Gulf of California, Guaymas Basin | collected 2004-07-11 | reverse complement strand
TTTCAACATGAGGAAATATCTTTCCAGTTATACTCCTGTTACTCCAGATGAATCATATGAATCTGGCATTTATATTTGCGATCCGACTATGGGTGGGTGTGGTCGTCGAGATTTTATTTATAATTGGGAGTTCATTGATTTTGGTATTTATGGTAATATGAAGACATGGCGAGGCAATGTTGATTTAATGCGAAATAAAATAAATGGGCAAAGTGGTTATATGGTTATGACTCGTGCTCGATGCAATCCTTATGTGGTCTGTTTAGACTGTGGAGAACAATGGGCCACGAATAATACAGGTGCTAATGTGTGTATCTATTGCCACAAATCTAATGTGCAAATTGGAGGATGTGGTAAAGAAGTCTATTATCCAACTTACAAGCCGAGAATCAAGACATGATAGAGTCTGCTAAATATGTGATGGTTATCCAAGCCAAAGGAAAACATGCTAAACTGGAAGGTGGAAGGCCATTTGCTTATCGCTTAGTTTATGGTGGTCCTGCTGTTGATAGACAAATTAATAGTTTTGAAGAAGCCTGTGAATACATTCCTATTTTGGAAGTAGGGTATCAGATAGGTGCTTTCCGTCGCCCTTATGGATTCCAATGTGATGTTTGCGAACATGAACGTTTCTTCCCACCACCTTCCACTAATGAACCTTTCGGACAAGCCATGACAGAGGGGTATATTGATATGAATCTTACAAGTAATATCCACCAATCCCAAACTGGCGGCATTTATACGGCAATTGGTAAAAATGGCACCAATAAATGCACCGAAGATGGGTGTAATGGTAATTATTTACCTATGATGAGTTGGGAAGTAGGATTACCTAAAGTTTTAGGACCCACCTCTGAATACAAACCTGAGTATGTTGCAGAAATGAGTATACAACAAGCAATTAGGGGTAAGAATGCCCTCCCGAGTCGTTACCCAATTAGTGCCATGCGTCATGCATTCACTATGGATCCTAAAATTATTTGCACTGCACATAAGAACAGATATGGATTAAAAGACGCTCCATCCCTTTGGTCCGATTCACATTTTAGTCGTTGTTTAATTTGTGGTGCCAGCCAGAATTGGGACTATACTGGCAATCAGTGTGGTGGAACGGAAGCGAATGCTTGGAACTGTAGCAATAGTGGTAATCGTTGGGAAGTTCAACCACCCGGCAGAAAACTTGACCAATGTTCTGAATGTGGAGACAATTCCGATGCTGCTAATTATAAGACCTTTGATGGCGTAGGAGGTAGACCATTTTTATTCCCTCGTAAGAAATTAGTTATCAATCCTAAGAATGATGGAGGTAAACTTACTACTGCAAATATTACTGGTGCTCCTGTTCGAAATAAACCCTGTTGGCAAATCTTATTAGATTCCCCCGGTAGTGATGATTACCGATTTGGATTATCCTTAGCAGGCATTCACACATCTTCTATGGTTCCTACCAGTGTAGACCAGATTTGCACCCAAGACCCCGGCGGTGGCTCATCATTAGGCATTACTTGTGAATATGATCCGATTATGAACCCCAATGGAACCACAAAAAATAAAACTGGTAATGCCACACCCCCACCCCCACAAGGATGTTGTTCACTACCCAATGGAACCAACATTATGACTACTGAAAACATATGTATATCTCAAAGAGGAACCTACCTTGGAGATGGACTCGATTGTATTACCGCTAAGATTCAAGGAGCAACAGGAACGGGGCCTTGTGCTGGAGTTACTTGGAGTGGACTCACATTTATGATTGCTGAAGGTCGTTCCCAACACGCTTTCAAAAACTCAAGGAATCGATGGATAGATGATTCCGTTCCATGTCGTAGTTATCGTGACCCCGCTGCCCCTGCAACTCCTTTGAAATCTCCAATTAGTTATGCCCGTTTTATGGTAGGACCTAATTACGATCCCCGTGTGATAGATGGAAGTATGAAACAAGGGCGTCGATATGAGTGGTGTGATCCCAATACTCATGTTATATGCGATCCATTCCATACAGGAAGTTTAGCCAGTGTTACTGATGGTGCAGGAGGGAGTATTGGTATTACTACTCACGATATTACGCAAGTTGGAGTTCACGATGACCCAGATACGGGCAGAGTAGTCCTTATTAAATGTAAAACATGTGAAAAGATTTACAAGAAGGGACTTAGCATGACACAATCTAAATCTACTGGTAAAAAGGGAACACCTTATCCAAGTAGTGATTGGACATTGATTGGAGGCGGCAAAGACCTACAACATGCTTATCAAAATAAGTTATATTATCCCGGCATGGCTGTTCTAATGTTCCGTCAAGGAAAAGGACAAATTAGGGTTAATGGAGATTTGACAGATATTACCAAATCTATACAAAATCTGATGGCTATTGATACCAGTGGATGGAAATTGCCAAATGGGACTCCCGATAATGTCCGAATTAAAGCACATTATGCTACATTCCCTATTCTAACACCCAAACCCAGACAATACTCTATTGAGTGTTTTCTGGCTGAATTGAAAACGGAACAAGATGGACAGGGTGGACTCATTCCCGGATATTGGAACTGGATGCATGTTGATGCTGGTCAAGAAGGTAGTGATAAATCAAATGCAGCCAAAGGAAATGTGGTGGTATTATGAGTAAGTTAGATGTAAATAAATTAAAAGATCCATTCGTTTGGACAGAACCTATTGGTGATTGTGATGCCGAAGAGAAACCTTTTGGTTTTGAAAATCCACTTAGAGCATTTTATGAAGAGATTGCACCACCATTGGTTGAAAAACCCAAAGCACCTCGAACACCATTAGCACCAATTAGAACTACTTCTTGGGATCCTGCTGCAGGTATGAAAGGTGCCAAATATCCAACCTTTGTGCCATTACCACTACCCGGAACAACCCCAGTTACCACTGCTGAGGCCCGAGTTCCTCGAGGGAAACAGGGTAAGAATACTATGGTAAATGTAATTGTAGATGTATCTGGTAGCATGGGTGCTAACGCTGCTACATGGAAGGGATATAGTTTCGGACGTTGGGAAGTAGCCCGTATTTGCACAGCCATTATGCTGAAACAATGTCAATTAGGTGATGACGGTTTCGCCATCTATGAGTTCGAATCTTATCCAAATGTTCTTTGGAAAGGTGTATCTTATCAGCATCAAGATGCTATTGATTATATTACTTCTTATGATATGGGGCATATAGGATATGGTCGAAGTTTTGGCTTTTTACCATTTTATCCTCGTGGTGGAACTAACATCCCTGCGGGATTAAGAGAATGCATTCGAGGAATGGAAGGACAAGGTTTAGATAAAGCCGTTACTATTGTTATTACAGATATGTGGGATCAAAGTGGAGATTACATTTTCAATGCTGCTATGTCCGACTCTGGCAGAGGGGATGGAAAGTCATGTGATGAAGTATTGAGATCTTATGGACCCACTTTTTATATTGCTATTGCCGACATTGGAAGTAAGACACAAGNCCACGGTAAAAACATCAATCCAGCCCCCGGCCTTTTCGAAGCCATTGATGATAAATCAGCAGGTTCTGCCATCAAACTTGGTGGCGGAATGGCCAAGATGGCACAGATGACGAAATAGATTTATTTCACCATAAACTACATATAGTTGTGCAGGGAAGTAATAATCATGGCAAAGCCTTTGACCAAACTCCAAGACCCACCAGATAGAGTTCTTCTGGGCAAGGATATTCATTTTTCTGCCTATGGAGATGATTCACTTATCTCACAGGTTTTATTTATTACAGGTAAGCGTGGTAGTGGAAAATCTTGGACTGCTGCAGTTTTGATGGAAGAGTTCGCTCGCTTGGGTCTGCAATTCGTTTGCTTCGATGCCTTAGACGCTCACGGTCATCTGGCTGAAGATATGCCCGGTGTTGTGCCCCTCAAACCCACTCTTGGTCAGACTATCAATATGACCGAATTAGTAGAAACGCTGAAGACTACTTCCAATTCAGTTATTATTAAATTAGCAGGATTGCCATTGAAGAAACAACAGGATCTTATTGCTGACTATTGTGAAGCACTTTTAGAAGCCGCACTCGGCAAAGGTATTCAAACCATTATTGAAGAATGTCAAGATTTTATTCCACAGATGGGAAGGCCAATTTCATCCGACCCTATTATTCGTCTTTGTAAATTAGGCCGTGCTCTTGGATATGGAGTTACACTTATCTCCCAGCGTCCTGCGGGCGTAGGCAAAGAAGCCTTATCTCAAGCCTCTATCTACCTTGTTCACAACGTTATCAACGCCAGAGACTTAAAAGCACTCGACGATCAGTTGTCATTTGGAACGGATAAGAAAACCATTAAGAGAATGTTGGATGGTATTGCTAAAGCCCGCAAAGGAGAAGTTATTGCTTATGCACCCGAGTTTTATCGTGACCGTGGATATGTAGTAGTTGGCAGGATTCGCTCAGACCGTAAGACTGAACACAAAGGACACAACGTTAACATTGTGGATGCCCGCAGGGACTTCCATGACTTAGATACCATAGCATCGTCAAACGACTTAGCATCATTAGATGTAGAAGTAGATGTCAATCCAAATCACAAACAAGCCATGACAGCAGAAGCATCATGGAGAACCCCTCCCCCTACAACCCCCACCCGAGGAAATCTCACTTCGTCTCGATTAGTAAGCGACATGAGTTGGGATGCCGAAGCGGATGAAAATCCACAAGTGGAATATGATGTTGAGGTTGAACCCGAAGAACCTAAAAAGGAAGGTAGTATGGTTATGACAGGAATAGTAGTCGGTGGATTAGTAGTAGCCGGAACCCTTAGTTATGTTGTTTATCGTGGTTTATCCAACAACTAAAACTATACATAGGTAGTGACCGTTAGATTTTTCGTGGAACCGGGTGATGTAATCTGCCTCTTAGCAGAGGTTCAAGGTAGGGGCATTATGCCACACCATTTTAAAGATATGACCGATAGGCAATTCTTTGCCAGTTATAATATTACTAAAGAGGCTTGGTTTGAGAATGAAGATATTCCAGCCCATGTCTATATTAGAAAGACCACTAAGAAAGATGGTCGCACTCGTTCTTTGATCGCTCCAGAAAGAGGTCGTCTTTCTCAAATGGCAGTTTTTAATGATGAGATTTTTTCTACTGGTAGTTATGAGTTTACTAAATTACCTGAAAGATGGTGTCCTATCTATAAATCTTCTCAAGAAGTTCCCGAAGGCGGTGGTGAACTTAAACCCGTTAGACATGATGAATGTTATTCTGCATGGTCACCACAAGAAGAAAAGTATATTTTGATACCCACCCGTTGGGAAAGAAACCTGATGTATTGTCGCCCTTACGGTGATTTCCAATATGATGATTTTGAAATGGAGTTATTGCCTGCTGCCCCCGGAGTTAACGGTGCTAATTTTAAGGTTAATGGGGGCGGAGGTAAAAGCGGTAGGCCTAAACTTGGTGCAGGCATGAGAGTTTACAACGCCCAGAATAAACCTACTTTTCCAGATTGCCATGATAATAGGTATCTTAAACATAATAATAACTCCACTAAATGGCCCCACCCTCAAGAGGCAGATGAATGGTATGTCCCATGGGGTGAGTTCCGACCTAAGTTTCGTTACCATGATGATAAAGTAAACAAAGGTTCTATTACCATTAACTTTCCTATAACTGGTATTGGTAAGATTATTGTGGGCATTAAGAAACTACCCCGAGGACGAGTTACCAAACCCCGGCAACCATATGACTCTCCTGAGCCCCGGCAACCATATGCACCACAAAAGCAGAAACAGACTCCATGGGGACAAAACCCAACCCAACCTTATAACCCTAATCCATATTATACTAATCCTAAGCCTTAGTGTGCCAAAGTATAAATAGTTGTTCAACTGATTATCTTCTATGCACCCATTCAATGAACCAATGATTATTGACCCTAATACGGTAGTAAACCACTACACTTGGGAAAGAAACTCAGATGCAGTTCGTGCGTTTATGAATACTAATCGTGATATAATGACTGATCCTATGACTCAAATGGTCTCTTCACAAGATGCTTCTCCAGAATCCGAAGTGGTTGATATGAAACCTGAAACCGATACTCCTGAAGGTGCTGACATGGGGCAGACTGGTGACCAAGGTGGAGACGCTGATGGACAGAACTTCGGTCAAGACCAAGGTTCTGAAGATGATATGGGAGCCGAAGGGGATTCCAGTGGTATGTCTTTGATGAATATGGCTGGTTTAGGATTAGTAATGGTCGGCACTTACGTTGCTGTTACTTCAATGATGAAGGGTAATTCAACCGCATAAGTATAAATAGTTGAAACAAGGAGGAATACATATGGCAAGAACTATCGGAAAGAATACAGTCCTTCCGGACATCCCTTATAGTCCTAATTTACCTAATCTCCCACAAGTGAGTTTAGTGAACGACACACTTCCTGCCCGTAATGCTATGGGACAGGGACTGACACAAGCAAGTCCACGACCATCCGCACCAATTATTAATATGCCTTCTTTCGTCGTTCCACCTACAACTCCTTTCGATATGGCTGCTATGGTAAGTGGTGGCGGACACGGACAAGGTGTAGTTCCAAATATGCCACGACCTGCACCTGCTATTTCTACCATGCCTAAGTTAGACCTTAGTGCTTTGGCGGGACAGCGTGAAGCAGATTTTGATATTTCGGCTTATGGTATTATGGGACAAAGATTAACTCCAGAGGCACAATACTCTCGCCCTTCACACACTGCTGAGATTTACGGTGACCAAAACTATGGACCCGATGTTTCTCACATGAATCGTATGAAGGCTGAGACATTCTTGCCAAAGATTAACGCTCACCAACCAACTCAAACTTTTGGTGCCTCCCCGGCATTTGAAGTTGACACCACATCAATTCGTCCAACCAACCCACGAGCAATGTTTAGTCGTATGCCAATCAGAGAGAGGCCAATTATTCCTGCATCCACACAACCTATGTTGAACCACAACAAAATAATTCGTGGTATTTCTCCACCCAAGAAGATCCGTATGGAGGCAAAACATATTGCCCCACCCGTGCGTAATTCTGACTTAGGTGGATTTGGTGCTGAGTCCTCAAATGGGTTTGGAACTGGAATCGGTCGTGCTTTCGGTGCTAACGCCGCACTCTATACGCCCTTTTGATAAAGACATAAATATAAATAGTTAAACTTAGGATATGATATTATGATGCAACCAATCACGGACTTTTTGAGCAATCCAATTGTAGTCGGAACTACTTTAACCCTTATCGGCCTACACCAATTTTCTGGCCCAATCCCTTTCTTTAATAAAGATGGTGCCTTTGGTAGTATGGATTTCGGAACCCTCCCCCTCTTTGGCGGAGTAACTCCAGTTAAGGTTCTCGGAATTGTTGCCGTTGGCTCTGGTCTGGTTATGCTCTTCACAAAGCGAGATACTATTACATCTGGTGAGTTCATGTCCTTGTCTGCTGAGATGATTGAAGGTGCAAGAGCACACGGTCACCTTTGATTGTCAAAGTATAAATAGTAGCACAGATAACTTCTGGCTATGGTATTAACTAAGACGGAGGCGGAAGCAAGAAGGACTTGTTCCCAAGGCGTATCTGCCTATATCTCTGATCGACATAAAGACCATCTTCAAAAATCTATCGCTTATGGAGTCATAGGCGGCATAGTTCCCACATCTATTCTTTTCATTAGTTCTAACTTTATTTCTTTTAATCGTTGGTATTCTTTAATTCCATTAGGATTAGGTTTAGCCACTGGCTGGAGTTATGGATTATATTCATCTGATAATAATGATGATTACCATACTATGGATTTTGAAACTGTTTGTGCTCAATTCGAAGAAGAGGATGAAGAAGAGGAAGAAGATGAATCCGATGGCTCAGTTGTAGGCGATGAACAATGAATGAGCGATTAACGTATACCGCTTTTGGTATGGGCATTGGTGCAACAATAAGTTTAGTAGGTGGGCAAAGTTTGGGCAATACTATCGCTAAGTCAGTGATTTTCGGAAGTATTTGTTATTTCATTCTCTGGCCAGTCTTCCTACGATAGTTACAAAAGTATAAATAGTCGAAGATAGAATATCTATTAACCACCAAGGTGAAATAACATGTCTGACAAAAGTTCACAGAATCTCTCAGGAGCAAAGAAATCTACAAAGAAGGCCGGAATGCTGACAGTCGTTCAGCGATATGTATCAAAATATGGTATCCGTGAGGGTGTCAAGAGATACAAGCAAGATGGCTGGAAACAAAAGAAGGCTTCCAAGAAGGTTCGTATGCAAGTGTCCAACACTAAGCAAGGACCTCGTAGAATCTCTGAAGGAACTACTGGTATTGGTAACAAGAGAACTGGTGGCCGTTCTCAACTTTACAAAGATGGTGACCGTGTAGGTGCATGGACTCCTTCAGGTGGCCAAACTGCTTCTAACGCAAACCGTGGACAATCATGGTTTACTGACCGTGGATATGGAACACCTGCAAAGCCAGTCCCAGACACTCCACTTGCTCGCAAACTCGGAATCGCAGGCGCAACAGATCTTAAGGTTACTGGACAAACATATGTCCGAAGCCAAGATTGGGAATACCAACCGGGCCACGAGAACCAACGCTGAGGGGGGCCTATAATTGGCCATGAAAGGACAGCCTTTGTCGATTGATGACAAAATCTTCGGCACAGCAATAATGATTGGCTTCGGCCTTGGTGCTATTGGTTTAGTTGTTGTCCTTCTTAAGAAAATGGGTTTAGTTGATACTAAGTCTGCTGAGATGGTAGAACTTGATGGTGTTGATTTCCCAGCATTACCTTATGCGGACATGGCTATGACTAATGCTATGATGCGTCCAAATACTAATGTAGTATTGAATCATCTTTATGGAGGAGTTCCAAATCCAAGTCCTTCTGGACTAGGGAGTGAATAGGATGACTGTTGGATCTGATACTGGATGTAAGTGTGGTTGTAAAGATTGTGCAGACACACCCAAAGAGTCCGGAATGTGGAGTTCTTTCTTAGGATTATTTGGTATGGGCCAAACTGAAGCCCCTGTTGAAGAATCCAGTGCAGAAACTAAACTTACTGCCTCTCAGAAAATTACTGACTTGGCTGATTGGTTTAATTACCCACAACGAGAACAATTTTTATTCAATTCAGAAATTAATGAACATATGAATGGTTCTTCCAATACCGTGGATCATATTAATCCAGTTGAAGTTCAAGGTTCAGAAGATATCATGGGTGCCGAAAGTTTCAATTTCCCATTCCAGCAAAAAAATGCAGAATCGGGAAACAAAAAGACGAGACATTGGCACAAAATGGGCGGATATGCTTTTTGGGCTAAGTGGGTAGCGACGACATTAAATGTAGATTCTGAAGGGAAACTTTCAAAAAATAATACTAATATGTTTTATACTATTAGTAAGAGTAATGATAAATACCAAGTATATTTCCATGGACCTCAAGGGATGACCTTTGATGGCCAGCATCCAGATGTAGAATCCGCCATTTCAAGGATCGAGAATGATGGTGGTGCATGGAGAGATAATTCAGGAGATGCTAAAATTGATGGACAAACATATAAAGAATATCAGGAAGCGATAGAGTCAGACTATCAATACCCAAGTCTTAGTCGTCAAATGCAAAGAGAAAAAGATGAGAACAAAAAGCCGAGTGAAACAGATTATGATTATCATGCTCGGCAGTTGAAAGTTTGGGAACAAAAACTTAAGCAAGGTGCTGCTAAAGAAGAAGCCAAACCAATTATAGATTACCACCGTGGCCAAATGGCCCATTATAGTAATGGCGAAAAATCTGGAGCACAAGGCCCACAAGCACCTCACCAACCCGGACAGGTCCCAATGGGTGGACCAAATATGTTTAATACCGAAACAATTATTTGGCCACAGTTTACTCAGAACATTAGTGGGCAAGGCAGAACATTTGCTAATACTATTCATCCCGGAATGGTTATTCCAAATCCTGATAACTATCCTACACCTGAGGCTAACAATCCATGGGCACCACATGTAAACATTAGAACATACGGTGATATCCTCAATGCTGTATATCCACCATACCCATCGGCTATGGAATGGGCTACAAATCCAGAGAATTATAAAGAGTATCCATCAACTGATTGGTATACCCCTTAACCTAAAGTATAAATAGTTGCACAGGTAACTTATTATTATGCCTACTAACATGGTTGATGGTTACGTCCGTCGTGATGGGAACGTCGGTTCACAGGAAAATAGTGAACAGGGTTTAATCCTTCCTGATGGAATCTTTATGCCATCTTCGGCTTTTCGTAATAAAGTCCCTCAAACCCAGTATACTCTGGCCGAGTTAGGGGTTGATTTAGCGGCTTCACCTTTTGCACCTGAGGTGCACCCAGTTCCCGAATCTTCTAATGAAGTAATCAATGTTCGCCCAGTAGAAGTAGATTGGAGAGCAGAAAGTAATAGTGGAGATGGTGGACTTGCCCCCCTTGGTCGAAGCCCACTCGACCTAATCAATGATGGTGTCAAGGACTATTGGGGTCTAATTGTGTTGGGCGGATTATTCTTGACTGCTGGTATATTTATTGGCAGGCGAGTTCTATGAAGTGGAATCTTGGAGATAAAATAACTTCAATTGCTATTGAAGAGCATGGTGCTGTTGGCACTATTATAGATATTGATTTTGATCGAGTTAGAATTAATTGGGATACTGGTGGACAATCATATGAAAACAATGAAGATTTAATTTTAATTCGTCGATTTGATGATGTTATAGATTATCTTAAAATCAGAGAGCCACCAATTATTCATCAAGAAGATATTCATCCATCTTATGAACCACATTTAGATTTTTATGCTGAAGGGAATATTCCATTTGCTACCCGTAACGGTCCAGATATATCTGGACTTATAGATGCACCACAAAGACAAATAAGTAATCCAGTTATACTTAATGCATATTATAAGGCCCGTGAAGAACGTGAAGCCAGAGATATTAATATGGCATTACTAAAAAGTGCTGTTACCCCACATAGTCAATATACTATTCCTATGGAAGAGTTAAATATTGCTAAACAGTTTATCCACAACAAAATTGGTAACTATGAACAATTAAGTCGTGATTGGGAACCCGGTGACTTAGTAGCGGTATCACGCCCCGGCAAAAATGCAGGACATTTGTCTACTGCACATATTTATCGTGTGAGGCCAACCACTGCAGAAGTTATTTGGGTAGAACCCGTCACCGGTAAAGAAATTATTACTACTGAAGATCTGACCGAACTTATATTTATTCGTCAAGATTATCTATGGAGAAAAGAACGAGAGAATCGTGGAGAACGATTAGAAGCAGAAGAGTTTAATGCCGGTTGGACTTCTTTAGACCATAAAGGGTTGGGGTATGATACTATGGATTATGGATATCCAACTCGTCTTATTCCCAATGAGATAGATTATGAATTGTATTTTACTCAAAATATTACTCGTGATTATTTAGGTAACCAAGTTAAGAAACATCCTGTGGGAGATAATCAATTAGAAGAATATAAATTAATGGAATTACAATATGGTGGAGTTACTCGTGGATTCCAACCGTTCCACGGTTTTGAACGATTCGCTGATTATTTGTGGAGGTGATATAATGTCTAACACAATTAACTGGTTTCAGAGCCAACGACTCTATGCTCTACTAACTAAAGTTTATTTGGACAAAGAAAATGCCTATTATGAAGGCAAATTGACTCCCAAAGAAGAAGCCGAAATGATGGCCTTCCTTGAACTCTATAAAGACGATGGGTCGGATACACCTGCGGGGGCTAAAGCATGATTATCAATTGGTCAATATCAGATTTAGAAAGAGTATTTGCAGGATTGGGCAGGGCTCTTAAAATTACTGGAAATAAAAAATATTATGAATATCGTCGTAATTTACTTCCTTATGCTCTTTGGGTTCAACAAAATCTTGACTATGATGAGTTGGCAGAATTAACTAAGACTTATATTGATTACATTGACGAAGTTGAAGCAGGGCAAGAATCTGTTTTGACTAAATATAAACCACCATTTAAACCACCATTTAATCCAGATCGATGGTGGAAATCCATCACTAAATCTAATTTAACCACAATATTAATGAATATGGATCCTGATTTATATCGGGATTGGAAAGGTAGACCAATTAAAGAATATGTTGAGGACATGAAGAATCAATCCACATCCACACAAAAATATATTGCCTTTTATAATAAAATGTGGCAGGACATAGGTCCTTTGAATCTTTTGTTTTGGATGCAGCATCAAGGCGGGAATTGGCAATATAGAAGCGAAGAGTTGTGGGATGGATTGCCGTGGCAATTAAGAATGAGACTTAGAGCACATAATGTGAGAATAGTATGGAAAGCCAGCGATACGGGGGAGTGGGGATTTAAAGACTTCAAAAATGTTTATCTTGATAATCATCTGCCGGGATCGAGCGAGGGACTCCCATCATTTTCAACCACTCTGGATTTTTGGAGATCATTTTTTGATCTTTATAGTAATTACATTTCCCAACAACATTCAATTTATCGAGATTACAAAAAAGGGATTGATGCATATAATAGTTTTAATCCAGAAGTTGGATTATTTTTAAAAAGTGGGTTGGAAGATGTGGGTAAAGCATTACAAATTATAGAGTTCGTTAGAGGGTCACAACCAGTAGTAAACTTATTGGGAGGTATATCTGAATCTCGTAAGAGCACTTTGCCATCAGAGGTCCCCGACTTCCATACATTTACTCAGTTGGCCAAGAATCTTGGTTTTAATCCAGACTTGGGCATATTTTTAATCCACATATGTTCCAAATGTGAGGGGGCAGGAGGTCAAGAAATATCTGGAAAACCGATCGGCTTCGGCATTAGAGTTTGTTCTGCCTGTCAGGGATTGGGCGTAGATATTGATGGACAAGGCAGCGGTATCCATCAGGTGAAGTAACTTCCCATAAGAAAAGGACTGCTGTAATAAGGGCCATGGGAACATTGTTTAGTAAAGAACACTCTTCAAGATTATTGAAAGGATTACTTGAAGATATTGAAGATGCATTACAAAGATTAAATGCAATCACGCCAAACTATAAATAGTCGAGAGGAGGAATTGATACCATGCGATTCGGCCCATTAGGTTATTTCTTTGCAGGGGTAGCATCCATTATTGGAATTGGCTATGCTATGCGATCTACATCTTTAGGCAAAGTCTTTAATTCACCTGCTCATTATACTGCAGCAGATTATGAAGAAATGCAAATAGAACGTAGTGGTCAAACTTTGGATACCATTCCAGTTGGTTTGACAGAAGCATTTATGGGATATCAATTCCTTGATTTGGAACACACAACTATGGTTGCTAATGATGCACCATGGGGCCCGGGAGTAATTGACGCTCAAGTAATTTACAACAACCCATATGATTTGGGATATAGTGATGAAGACTTGGTAGCACAGGCTGCAGAAGAGTCTTATCTAATGAATGATATTAATCGTAGAACTCACCCCATGCAAGAATATGTTCCTAAAGAATTGGCTGCTGAAATGCCCGGACATCGTTCTTTCCAGTCTGAAGCACCGGGTCAGGCACCATATCTTACTTCTACAGGACAACGACCATCCAACATTAAATTAGTTCACCCTACAGTTCCTATTTCACAAACCCCCGGTGTTGGAGTTTACAACAATTCCCCTCGTGCTTTGGGAGTTCCTAAACCCCCACCCGAAGCATTTGTAGATATGCCTTACATGGTTTCTTTGGTAGATGCACCTTTCGTAGTTAGTAATGCTCCCGCACAAGGAGCCAACAGATTTGGCAGTCTTTCCAGAGAATCAGGTGAAGAAAATTATAATGGTCGTATGGGTAAACTTGCCTTAGACCCGTCCGTCAATGCCAGTTATGTTGGTAGCGATGGAACAACTGCTTCATTAGACCAATGGAGCAGAACTCACACTCTTTTGAGACACAGTGATACTATGGTGCAAGCCATTCCTATCAGTGGAGGCATTGAAATGCAACTCAGGAGAGTATAGGTAAACTATAAATAGTTAAGAAGGAGAGTAATTAATATGGCAGAATCCCGAGAGCGTGTGTATATTCTTTCTGAAGATTATTGGGGCTTCGATGCAGCATCAAAAAATGATACTTTAAACTTTTATGACAATGTATGGATCCTGAAGAAGAATCAGTATGACGGATTGAGCGAAGAAGTGCGTAACCAACTTTATCGCTGTGCTCTTTTCTACCATAAGTCCCGTGTGGACAATCATGGTTACACCCCACTCGCAATACGAGACGAAGGCACAACTGTCAAAGTTCGTGGACCTAACCGACAAGGATTGGTCGAAATGAGAACTTATGATGATGGTGGTCAAAGTCCTCCGTATGTAGTTACTGATGGAACTGATACTATTACCATGAGATCTGCTGACCCTGCTGCCACTGATATGTCGCAGTTAGAAGCCGTTGGCGCAAATACAACCCCCGGAACTTTCCTTATTGGTCAATTTATTTACGAGGAAAAGGATATCTTAGATACCATAAATAAATTGGAATCGGAAATAGGAGATGTAATTAATATGAAGACCGCAGAGTTTATTAGTCCTACTGATGTATTACCCGTTCCATCATCATATGAAGAGTCCCGCCCACTTGCCGAAAACCCACAAACTGAGGGATTCTCAGCCCATGGTTGTGGCTGTGGTGTCAGTGGATGTGGAGACTGTGGCTCTGGATGTGGATGCAAGTGTATGTGTGCAGAGGGCGAAGCCGCCCCAGAAACTGCACCAGCGTCTGCTGCCATCCAAGTTTCAGACCCACACGCTGCAAACCCACCTGCCGAATTATATAGCACTGCTATTGTTCAACAAGACCCAACTGGCATTGAAGGCGGATATACTCCACAAGATACATTCATTAGTGCTGCTGACACAGACGTTAGCGGTATTAATCCAGATAAGACTCATAAGATGGGACCAAAATCGGCAACACTCCAACATCGTTTAAGTGCTAAAGCACGACGTAAGGCTCGTAAAGCCGCCCGTGCTGCAAAGGCTTTGTCTATGTCATATGGTGCTGAAGAAGCAGTCCCACTTACCCAAGAAGTTCCAATGGGTGAAGAAATGCGTCAAGTTATGACCACTCAAGCCTATGGACAAGCAGGAGGCAATTACGATCATATGATTCATTACTCTGCCGATGGTGTAGAAACCCCCGGTTCTGATGATAACTATGTTATGATGCCCGATGCTGGTATGGATATTCTTGCTCCTGCTAATGCTTACGGAACTAATTCTGCTATTGTTAGTGGACAAGGTGTCCCACAATGGTATGGTAGTGCGGAGTCTGAAGTTAACGAGGTAGTTATGTCAGACAATGTAGATGAAACTCATGTTCCCGGAGTTCCAGTTGTCCCTAATCAGAGAGGAGAAGATTCCTCAATCGCTGGGTATGGTGTTCCACAATGGTATGGCTCTGCCGAATCCAAGTTTGATACGTTAGCCCATAAGATTTCTATGTCTTACCAAGATAAGGGAATGAGTGTTAGTGAGGCTAATGAAGTCGGTCGTAAAACTGCTGCTGTTATTGGTCGTCGAAAGTTTGGTTCTAAGAAGTTCGCCCAGATGGGGGCAAAAGGCCGTCGTAAGGCACGAAGAGGTCGCAAGAGTGCAGAATCAGTAAACCCAATGTATCTTTCTGACAATGTAGATGAAACTCATGTTATGGGCGTCCCAGTGATGAACAATTCATGGGGCGGAGACTCTGCAGGTGGAATAGGTAGAGGCGCACCACAATGGTATGGATCTGCTGAAGTTAATCCAATGTATTTCGAACAAGTCGATGGTCATGATGCTCTTGGTGTCGGACTACCAGTAATCTCAAATGATTATGGTGAAGATTCCGCTGGCGGAATTGGCCGAGGCGTTCCTCAATTTTATGGCGCAGAAGCACCCGCTTCTGTGGCTGTGGATGAGTCCTCACCTGATTCTTACCAACCTTATGATTTCGTTGATGAAATGAGTCCTGATGGAGAATATATGACCGGCGATGATTTCATGACTTTACTATCTGAAACTATTGATGGTATGGGTGCCCGATATAAGAAACCAAGTATGTTCCAAAAGCCTGTGGCTATGGTAGCAGCCGGTGGATTGATGGCATGGTTGGGATTAAATCTTTATAATCGCCAATGAGGTGGTTATGATGGTAAATTACTTAGCAGTTTATACTGAGAGTAAAAACGATTCCCCCGGATTTAGTATCTGGAATACTTATCAACAAGCACTTAATGCTAAAGTCCCCCAAGGAATGGTTCTTTGGGATATTATGGCCGTTAAAGATGATGCTACTTTTGGTGCAGAAACTTTTGAAGCCCCTCGGAGAAAAAAACTGGATTTTGTTTGGATTGGCGAGGATAGTTCCGAAAAAGAGTGGGCAAGGATTGGAAGACACACAATTGATGCTGCAATTAAGAAGGCCAAAGCAGAAGGGTGGAAACCAGTAATGTCGGAATACTGGGGCGATAATCCCGCAACGAAGAAATCCAGAATGAGGCGAGAGGCAAAGGTATGGAATCTAATGTCCAAAAGTCCACAATGGAAACCTTGGCTTAAGTTTTTGACAGAAAGGAATGCTGATAATGAGATGCACGAAACCATGGATATTTTTAGAGGTAAGGCTTATTGGAAAGACAAAAATCGGAACTCAGTTTCAATCTTGGGAAGGACGCAGAACCATGGACCTTGGATTTATGACGAAGACCGTATTTATGTTCCAGACCATTTTTCAGAAGATGGTGGTTGGCAAGTTTTAGTATTGCTGATTTTGATGGTCCATATTCCACACCCTTAATGAGAAAAACTTTCAATTTATCACCAGTTAAGGCAACTAAAACTGCTAAGAAGGCACGAGCCAAAGATGTTGCCCAAAAAATGAATCCTTTTTCTGCCGAAGATGATTCTCAAGAATACTTGGTTGAAATTAGAAATACCAGAGGGGATGTGCTATGGCGTAGCCCTTGTCCCGACTATGATTATTTAGTCAAAGAAATTAACCATATGCTGAAAACTCCTTATTATGCTATTGATGTATTTACTACTGGTGAGTCATACAAATATGGTGGAGGCCGAGTAATTGCATCTCCAAGAAAGATTCATATGGCTACTATCAAATATGGTAAGGCTGAATCTGGGCCACTGGCTTCTAAATTAAATGAGAGTCTTATCTTCCGTGCAGAATCCGAACATCAGGATTGGCCTAACTATGAAGATTTGATATTTAATGATGATGGATGCAGATGGTCATCCATTTTGCTTTACAGTAGGAGATGAATACAGTGGTGGCACCATAGGTGATGGTTTGTATTACGGTGTGACTGAAGATGACCCTGATGCTGTTGGTGCAATCCCTATCTGGGCTCCCATAGGTGGTGGGTCTGCTGTGGATGATGATGCTGATGATGAGGCTTTAGGTTATTTGATTAAGATGTTCGTGAAAGAGCAAAGGAAGTATTTGTGTGGCCAATATCCTAAGAAATTAAAAAAGAAATGGATTACTACTAAAGATATTATCAACTGGAGAAATTGGTCTCATAAAACATATGGAGAATACAAAGATAGTTTGATTACCAGTGCAGCAGAATCTTTTGAAGCAGAACTTGATGGGATTGAATTACCCGTATGTTGTGGGCATGGGCTGGAATTGTTTCCTTATAATGGTGATATAATCATAACTTGTCAAGGTTATACTCAATACTTTGGAATTACTTCACGAAAACATTATTGTGGACAAAGCAAAACTTTGAAAGCACTGCAAGATGGTATTCTATGGGAAGATTGTGGTTATTGTGGTAGCGAGTTGTGGGATGATGAGGACCATACTTTCAAAACTAATGATGGTTTGGTTTGTAAGCGTTGTTATGAAGAACATTACAAGGAAGATGAAGATGAAGATGAAGATTTTGAATCCGAAACCATGGACTGGACTGATGCAGATTTATTTATGGATTGGCTCAAAGATGAAAACCTTATTTTTCATGAATTATCTCAGCGCACCCATAAAGGTCCTAATTATGGTGTGTTTCGCCAGTGGGGAAATAACCATGGCATACTCCAACCGACACGAGCCGTATGGGAAGAATCAAACTTTCACATATTTAATCAAACTTCACGAGAGATGATGCGAGAACAATCACCTTATCCTTTTCAAGTAAAAGCAGAAGAGGGATTACAAGTGATGGCTGCTGCGTTGTCAGGATTTTTAGTTGATTTATCTCACCGAGCCGAAAATGAACTGGAGATTGATGAATGGAATGATATAATAATAATTGTTGATTTTTCTGACACTTATGCAGAGGACCAACTTATCATGGTATTTCCAGACGAGTCTGAAATAGAATTAGAATTACACAATCCCAAAATTACTTTTATTTATGATGAACAAGATGATACTGCCGAATTAGATTGGGCCGTTGGCCTTAAAATAGTTATGGTGGATGGTAGTCGTGAGTTCTAAAGCAATAACCAGAGAGGATAGCAGAGATTGGGTCATCACTAAGTTTAGGTCCATTGTAAATCCATTTTTACAAGATACTGAGTTACTGAAGTGGAAAATTACAGAGTTTTGGGCGGCCAGTTTCCGAGGCTTTGCGAACCCTGTAATTACGATAGCCACAACAGTTAATCATATCACTGATGAAACCCCAGTTGATGAGTGGGGTAATGTTATGAATAATTTAATGAATGAGTTTATTGCGAAATCATCTGCTGCCAAAATAATGGATATGGATGATGCCACAGCATTACTCCGAAATAATGTAAATACTAATAAGGGTGTAATCGGAAGGTTTAGCACTCGGTTGGGAATAATGGCTTGGTATATCACCTGTGGCAATTGGATATTATGTAATGCAGATATTACTGCACCTAAAGCCAAAAGCAGAGTTTCAACACCAATGGAATGGAAAGATGTGTTTGATGGTGGTGGACCTGAAGGCGATATTAAAATGTATTGGTTTACTGATGGTCCGGCTGTTTTCGCACCTCCAAAACTAAAAAAGATAAGTCCCAAGAATACCACCTATATTGAAAAGAGCAGGATTATCCCAGAACTTTTACTTTATACTACCACACCAGTTCTAAATTGGAAATACCTGCCGACACAGTTCTTGTAAATGATTAACTTTAAGTCGGTAATTCCCCTTATGTAAAAGTAGGGAGGCTATGCCATGGATTATGATGCTTATATTCTAAGATTAGAAGATGAATGTGATAAAATCTATCAGATTGCAGCAAAAGCAAGAAGCAAAGGACTTGACCCAAGAAGCACAGTGGAGATTCCTCGTGCCAGTGACCTTGCAGACCGAACCCAAAAACTTTTAGATTTCTTACATCCTCGTCAAACCGCAGACCAAATTAGAGAACTAACTTTGAAGCATGATGGTAATCGTGAATTAGTCGCCATTGATATTGCTCGGATTGTGACTGCCGAAAGTTTATTATATGGAATTAAAGAAAACTGTCAAGGGTGCAAAGGCTCTGGAGAAATCGCTAAAACTCCTACTTGGAAAGTTTCTTGTGATGACTGTAATGGTTCTGGAGAACAAATGGGATTCAAATCCGATATTGGAAGTGCTGACTGGAAAAAAACTTTAGAAACTTATGAAGTAAAGGCTCACGAATCTCGTGGAGAACATTTGCGAGTAGCAACTTGTTTATATCACGGTATTTGTGCAGGATTGGCTGTGCTAACTGAAGGAATCCTTGTTGCACCGCTTGAGGGTGTTGTTTCTTGTCGTATTTTATCTAATGAGGATGCTTCAGAGTGTCTGGCTGTTAATTATGCAGGGCCAATTCGGAGTGCAGGAGGAACGGGTCAAGCATTATCTGTCCTTATTGCTGATATTCTGCGCCGTGATTTTGGATACGCTACTCCTCAAGTAACTTTTTCAGAAGTGGAACGCTATAAGGAAGAAGTTTCAAAGTATAGTCGTGGATTGCAGTATCGGCCATCTAACCCTCAATTAGAAGTTATCGCTCAGAATTGTCCTGTCTATGTGGATGGCGAAGGAGTCGGAGATGAAGTAACTGGTCAAAGAGATTTACCGAGAGTGCCTACAAATAAAGTTAGGGAAGGAATGTTATTGGTTATGTGTGAGGGCTTAGTTCTAAAAGCACCAAAGATTTTGAAATATGTGGAAGAGTTGGAACTTGATGGCTGGGATTGGCTAAAAAGTTTTGTGCAGACCAAATCTGGAGCAACTGAAATTACACCGAGCGAGAAATATATGAGTGATGTCTTGGCAGGCCGGCCGATATTTGGCTTGCCTATGCAAGTCGGTGGGCTTCGTTTAAGATATGGTCGCACCCGATTGGGTGGATTAGCGGCTACGGCTATGCACCCTGTAACAATGATGGCTATGGGTGGATTCGTTATCTGCGGAACACAGATGAAATACGAAAGACCGGGAAAAGCGACTGTTGCCACGCCTTGCGACAGTATAGATGGACCTTATCTCCAATTAAATGATGGTTCTGCTAAAAGATTCAGTGATTCCAAAGAACTATTGAAACTTGCGGGATTGAAACCTGATGATGATTGGTCGGTTTTGCCTACTGAACCTGAATGGCCTATTAAACAAATATGGGATTTAGGAGAATTACTGGTTCCCGTAGGTGAGTTCATAGAAAATAACCATCCATTAGTTCCGAGTCCATATGTTAGTGAATGGCACGAACAAGTTTTAGAAGAAAAAGGAATTGCTGAAGATAAAAGTTTTGAAGAAGCAGTAACATATGCTAAGACTTATGATATTTCTTTGAATCCGAAATATGTGGCAACAGGATTACAAGATGTTAGTGCTGAAGAACTAAAAGTTTTAATGGTAAGTTTGAATCATCTTGACAACTATCATGTTCCAGAAGAACAAATGGAAAAAGTTTATCGTTTGTGTATTGATGTTACCGCAGATGGCTATCTGCAAGGAGCAGAAAGTTTTCTCATCAAAGATGCTGCGAAACAATTGTTCAGTGGTAGCACAGGAGATGAATCCCAAGATTCATGTCAGTATTTAGGAAGTATTCTAAATATCAGTATCAGACCAAGAACCACAATGAGAATCGGTGCAAGAATGGGCAAGCCTGAAGGTTCTAAACACCGACAGATGAATCCACCTGTTCATGGCCTCTGGCCTGTCGGGTATAATATCGGACCACAAAGACGCATTCGGGATGCTGCACGCAAAGGAGAGTCATTTCAAGTAGGAATTAGAGTCTGTGGTATTTGCGACCAACAAACATGGAAAGGAGTCTGCTGCGAACATGATACCACTTTTGTAGGATTAGTTAAACAAGATTTGGATACCGAAAGTATATGGAAAGAATGTTTAGAAACGACTCATCAGGCCACTGAACCCGAAGTAAAAGGTAGTAAAGGTCTGCGAAACGCAGAAAAGATGCCCGAAAATATGCTAAAAGCCGTGCTACGCCACCAAAACGGCACAAGTGTTTTTCGTGATGGAACTATTCGTTTTGATATGGTTGATATTACTATGACGCATTTTAGACCTGATGAAATAGGAATTACGGCTGCAAGAGCCGTGGAATTGGGTTATACCACTGATTGTAAGGGTAATCCAGTCGTTTCTGACGACCAAGTGATAGAATTGATGCCTCAAGACATTGTAGTAGCCCAGAATTGCGTTCAGAGCCTCTTAGCAGCCATGAACTTCACAGATAGTATGTTGGAGACCATGTATGGCTTAGAAGCCTTCTATGAGGCCGAAAACGAGCAAGATTTGGTAGGTCAGTTGATTATGGGGCTGGCTCCTCATACATCTGGTGCTGTTTTAGCCCGAATCATCGGAATTACGCCTGTTAAGGGGCATTATGGACATCCTTTCTATCATGCGGCCAAAAGACGCAACTGTGATGGTGATATTGACTGTATTATGCTGCTTACAGAGGGTTTAATCAACTTTAGCCGTATGTTCTTGCCTAAGAGCCGTGGAGGGCGTATGGATGCTCCTTTGACACTAACTACACGCATTGTAGCCACCGAGATAGACAAAGAAGCCCTTAATGTGGATATTGGTTGGAAATATCCTGTGGAGTTTTATGAATTAACGCATAGCGAGATTCCACCACGACCTAAAAAGGCTCTGGAAACTGGAGTTACTATTGTGGAAACTTTGACTGATGCGGGAGAGCGACCAGTCGGGCAGATGGGATTTACTCATGAAACTTCTTCCTGTTGTGCTGGACCAAAAAATAATCCATATAATACTTTAGAAGGTATGCGAAGAAAAACTATGGAACAATTTGCACTTGGAACTATTTTGACTTCTGTGGACAACACTGAACAAGCATCTAAACTTATTGACCGACATCTTATTCGTGATATGAGGGGAAACCTCCGAGCCTATGGACAACAAAAAGTAAGATGTCCTAAATGTAGTGCCAGTTATCGCCGTGTTCCTGTTAGCGGCAAGTGCAGAACTATTATGGAAAAGAAAAATGACCCGTTTACTGGAGAAGAAATAGAAACTTTGTGTCCCGGTAAACTTATTTTGACTGTAACTGAAGGTGGTGTCGGAAAATATGGTGGATTGATGCAAGTCTTAATTGAAACTTATGGTTGTAATGAATATATTGAGGGGCTGTATAACCAAGTCAGCAAATGGGTAGCAGAAACTTTTGAAAGCAAGGAACTGGGTAAACAACAAAAATTGTTTTAGTTATACATACGGTTGGTCCAATCTTCATCGTCTGAAATGGCTGGTGTAGTTACCAACTGAAGTTCAATTAAAGTTTTAAGCAATTCTTGGATTTTTCCCAAGTCATTATGGAGAATATCCACAACATCTGCTAATTCATCAAGACGGTGACCGAGTTTGGTAACAGTCATCCGAGTTTTCGGAGTCGGAGATTCACCCATAAAAATATATGCGTGTGCCGACTACTTAATGGTTCGTATCAGTTATCCGAAGAGGTGGAATCCAGTCCACGCATTGAGTCTAAAGTGGATTCATCTGGAGTTTGGTCTAAATAATCCACATCAGAGTTTCGCCAAAATGTTGCGGAGGGGTCTGATGCCAATGCAAATAAACTGGTCATCATGGCTGCCGCAGCAAATCCTAAACTTAACCAATTCCAGAGTCTTTCGCCTGCCATAAGTAATAGTTATTGTTTCTGCTACTTAAGACTTGGGATTAAGACTATTTTCTAAAGCATTCATGATTCTAAGTAATTGAATGGCTCCAGATTTACCTTGACAGTTAATTTTCTCCATAACCTCAAGTAAGAGTCCTATATCTTCTTCTAATAATTCCACGCTATACTTTTCGTCCATGTTATCACTATACCTAATTACCTACTTAAACTTCACGCAGACAGGCCCAAATCACTAAGAAGTGTTACTATACTGGCAACTGAGGATGCAATTGAGTTTAATTCACCTTCCATGATGGCTGCTGTGCCCGGGTCCCAAACAGCCGGCAGTGCCCCGGGTGCTACGCCCGGATACGCAACCGCAGTGCCTTGAATTACGGGTGTTGCAGCATAGAATCCAACTAATCCACCTACGGGTGCGTGTTGGAATGCACCTGTGGCACCATCAAAAGTCAAGTTTGCTTCACCATTTAGAGTAGTAGCGGCTGAATATGTGGCAATTCTATTATCAACACCATTGGCTGTGCCTGTAATTGCTGCGGCAGAACCGCTTGCTGCGGCGGTAAGCCTTCCTTGTGCATCAACGGTAATATCTGCTGAAGTATAGGCTCCTGCGACAACGGCAGTATTGGCTAAGGCTGGTGCGCCATCACTACGCAAAAAGGTAGTGGCAACTCCGTTTACGGCAACTCCGCTAACTTCTGCGGTTGGATTCGCACCTGTTGAGCCTCCGGCGGATTCAAGATTGATTCCACCTGCTGAATTAGTAATTGTAACTGTTCCACCTGCTGATGCAAGTGTGGCTAAAACCGGGTCTGCACCTGTTGAACCTATCAATAATTGTCCGTTTGTGGCGGCTCCTGTGGCTGTAATTGCACCTGTGCCTCCATTGGCTACTACTAATGTTCCTGCGACAGCAACGACTCCTGTTGTAGCGGCAGCAGGGGTTAAACCTGTTGTTCCGAATGCGATTGAATCCACGCCTGCACCGCCGCCGCCTGTGGTTAAAGTTACATCTCCGTTACCATCATCAGTTAATGTTCCATTACTTACAGTAATCTTTGAAACACCACTAATATCAGGGACACCATCAACTTCGGTCATTTCCAGACCGGCTTTGCCCAAATTGGTTCCTGTGTATAATTGACTCATGGTTCATCACGACTGGAGTTGTGTGTATCCTACATCGTTGTATCCATAGCGTTGTTCAACCCAGCCATTGAAACAGGCTTCTGCGAAGCCTGTATTGATTGCGCCGCCTGTTTCGTTAATGACCCTATAAACAATTTGCCGTTCCACAACAATTGGATTATTAAAGTGCCACTGGTCCACTAAAGGTGTAATTGCAGACCACTGGAAATCAGACCACTGCATAAACAATCTTCCATCAACCCAGATTTCATAAGTTACGCCGGGAGTTGCACCATTTAATGATTCAACATGGCCAAAACTGGAAACACGATAAATCTCAGCGTTTGAACCCGGAGTTATTGTGGCTGCATTAGGAACGAAAGTAGTTCCACCTGTGGCCTGAATAGAAGTAGGATTAGTATTAGCGTTTACTACTTTGGCTTGTGAGGGACTATTTGGCGCACCTTGCGTGGCTGTTTGTATTCCTACTACTGAAGGTAATGTTGGTGGTGGTTGTGTTGTTCCTGCTCCAAATGCAACTGCGGTAGGGATACCTGCGACCCATGACCCTGCACCACTGGCATTGGCTACATTGATAACTACTGCATCCATGAATGTATCATCAGCCATGGTGGTTACTGTTAAATCAACACGCTGGCGTTGAATCAAGTTTGCTGATTCTGGCTTAGGAACAGTATGCCAAGGATAAAAAGCGAAAGCGATAGGTGTTCCACCGTCAATTTGTTCAACGGTGGGCCTAACGGGGCGGCGAAAGGTGTGTGCATCAACACCGGGCCGAATTGCTTCTGTTTGTTGAGTTGTTTCTGTGGAATATGTGTGTGGAGGAAGTGGTGGGTTGCTTACAGCATCTCCTGATTGTGCATAGCCTGTTTGAAAGGCTTGCTTCCGATAGGGTCTTTTAATGTTGCGGTTGTTTTCACCGTAACTCCCAGAGTAGTCATTTGACATGATAAGACATAGGATGCACGACTACTTAAAGTTTCTCATTATGCTTTACGAGTTCGCCTACCATATTTTTCCCTTTTCTTCTCTATGTCTCTGTATGCTTCTGAAACTTTTAGATAATGCTCCCATGTTTCAGTATCTAATCCTCTTCGTTGAAGCAACATTCTCTTATACCATTCAACATTATCAACTGTAATCGGGATACCAAGTTCCAATAATTGATGACAAATCAAAGCATCTGCACCATTAAATAGATAATACTGTAAATAACATTCAGCAAGTATAGTAGTAACTGGAATGCTTGTAACTACTGCGGCAGCAGCGTATCCTTGTAAATCATTCATCATCGTATAACGAAAATCCCATGTTTGCTCTGGTAATACATAAATAGGAGGAGTCAATGAATAATGAGCAGGAATATCACTTAATCCTAATGGATATGGGGCAGCATCCCCACTGATACCATATTCCCATGTATTCTGTGGGTCTTGATAATAACCAGTAGTATTGATAACTATTTGAAGAAAACCGTTGGGAATCCAATTACTAAGGACTCCGGCGGATGTTGCGGGGTTCGCCAGAACTCCGGGCGTGCTACCAAACTTATCTATGACTACAAACTCATCTTCTTTAACAAACGGTGGAATCTCAATACGATTGCCAAACCTTGAAATAAACAAACTTAGGTCATTTCCTGCGGATGGATAATCAGTAGCAACATAGGCTCCTTGGCCAGTTAATCTCCACTCATAGTTTTGAATAGTAATTGCCATCATATCAACCTCCTTGGAGAATCTCCTAAAGTTTCTTCCAGTGTGGTTTTAATGCCCATATCTTCTTCAATTTTACTACGAATTAACTGTTGTTTATACCACTGTATGTTGTCTGCTGAAACAGGTATATTGGCTTTCAATAATTTCATAGCAATTAACTGGTCGGGACCATCAATAAGTAAGTATCGCACATAGGCTCTGGCAATATCATTATCAGTAGTGGGTGCAGGAGAGCCAGCATTCAGGGTAGTCCATGGAGTAAACTCAATTCCCCATGGTTGGCCCGGTAAAACATATACGGGTGGAACTAATGATTCATAATAGCCAAGATTTTGTTGGCCACTTGTTACTGTGATTGGTTGGAATGGCATGGCACTGGCTGGCATTCCTCGGTCTGGGACACCATCTGGATTTTGAAAATAACGGGTTGTGCCTATACGGATATTGATTGCGGCTTGATAGGGCCAACAGCCAATAGAATCTATGATGATAAATTGATGCGCCCGCAACTCGGCAGGCATTTCTAAGTTATTTCCTATGTCTCCGACCATAATATCAATAGATTGGTCGGCATTAAGTTGAATTGCCCTGCCTTGAACTGCACCAGCAGCATCGTATGTTAAAATAGGATGTCCTGTATTACTAACAGAGGAAGTATTACCGGGGACTATGTTTCGCCACTCATAGGCTTGACGGCGCAGACTCATAATAAGTATAGAGTATTCTTGCTACTTAAAGCATTCTATGGGCTTCAGCGTTGGCGGCCTTGTGGACCCATACTGTTCATTTGGTGTTCCCAATTGCCTTGATGAACTGCAATCTTTTGGATAGCGAGTTCGCCAATTAAAGTAATTTTAATGTCTGAACCATTTGCACCAACGGCTTGGTTGGTAGTAACTGTGATTTGAAGCGGTTGTTGGAAAAGACACAAAACTGGTGTAGGGAGTGCTAATGTTCTATCGTTCTTGCTAAAGATATAGCCTGCTGAAAAAGCATTTGATGGAACATTGTTTGGACCAACTTGAATGGATACTGAATAATCTAATGCTGTGGCAAGTGCGGCACCAGTTGTAGCATCTAACATCTCAACGCCAACTGCATACAAACGAACTTCTTCATTGTTTGCTTGATTAGTAAAAATTGAGACTACATTTGATGTTCCGGACACTGCTGCACCCGCAAAGGAGTGCGTGGTGGTGTAAACTTCTGGTTGTGGGTCTTGATTAGCCATGGTAATCCTCTATTAGTTTGTAGGTCTTTCTGATACTTAAAGGTTCTCATTCTCTAAGATGTTGAGAAGTTTTACTTCTTCGGGACTTGGAGGGGATGGGTAGTAAACAGGTATGTCCTCTAACAGTGGTCCAAAGTTTTGTGTAGTTTTCCAAATGTTCTCCTCAATCTTTTTTTTAGCCTTCCTCTTACGAAGAAAGATAATAATTGTAACAAGGAATATAAAATCAAGAATAAACGCCCAAATACCATAGGAAGTAGTATCTTCTTGCATGGCTGCATAAAGGAGGTCTGGGTGAATTGAACCAACTTGTATAACTAAATGTGTATAGTAAATACAAGATATAACTAAAATGAGCATTATTGTGGCCCATCTTGTGTGCCAATTCTTCATATCTATCATAATACACTGTTGATATTTAAGTTTTTGGATTTGTTGCATCAAATAGTTCCTCTTCATTAGAATAATCGTCTGGTTGGGCTACACCCAATTCATCTAAGGATGGTGGTTCTTCCGAAGGGAGGGCATGAGTGCGAAGATATTGTAATCCTAACCGATAGAATTGTGGGCCAAACTCTTCTATTTGATTATTAAGAGATTCTCCTTCAAGAGTTGCTGTTTTATTAAACTCACCCAGTATTTTGGTTAAAGTTTCAATCCCTGTCATAAAATCGGCGGTAAATGCGTCTGCTTGTTTTTCTCCTATCTTAGTAGCCGAATCTTGAGCAATCATGGCTAAAATAACTGCACCTAAATTAGTTGCCATCACAAATCCAAAAAATTGTAGCATCCACCACATGAAAGACCAACTCTTTAATTCCCATAAGGCGGCCATATAGACAAAAGGAACTTGAATCAAAACTGTGAGGCTAATCAAAATGCCTATCATCATTCGCACAGTGATTAACTCTTGTTGAGCAACAGTTTCCCATTTATTCACTTCTTTTGCAGAATCTAAGATAAGAAACACCCCCTCCCCATATAACATCAACACGCTGAAAACCATGTTCTCCGAGCAAGGTTTCAACTTTTGGTTGCCATCGGCGTTCTCGGTCTAAAATAAAATCAGTTTCACGAAAGATTCCTTGGTTACTTAACAACACAAAATCTTCATAACAATATAATGGTAATTTATCTCCATTGGGCATTGTGAACTCAGCCGTTTCTGGCACACGGATTTCATCAAGATTTGGTTGAAAAAAGTCTAAACCTAATTCTGCTTTGACAGCATTTGATACATCAAAGCCTGTATCTAATCGTGATTTCATAATTGCCCATTCTTGGTCAATAATTTCATCCCAATACTTTATAGAAGATTTATATTCTGCTCCAATCAATGCGGCTTTTTCTTTTCGGAATCTTTCCTTTCGGGCGGCTAAATAGCCCTGCCAATAAGATTCTGCATCCATAAGTTATTATATGGTTCCACACCTACTTAAGCGTTCTGTTCTGGGGCAGGCGTATCTAAGAGTTCTGGGTCCTCTCTGTATCTATCAATTAACATTTCAGCCAAAACTGTTCCTACAACGGCGGAAACTACTCCTATGCCAAATAAAATGGCTTCCCGTCTAAACATTTGGTCACTTTCCGCCTCCTTCAATATCGGTTGAAAGGCAGTCTCTATCCAATCTTCATCGTCTAATTGCATACAAGGTTGGCAAGAATTAACTTTACCTATGCTTTGTCCATGTCCATCTTCATCAATATATGCGGGTCGCCTATCCTCTATTAAAACTTCATCCCAAGCACTACCTTGGCAACCATCACATCTCCTTGATAATTTTTTATCTAAAATCTTTGCAGCCTTGAATATGACCTCTTCTTTATTGAGACCACCTGCTGGGTCAATAGGAATCTCAATAATTCTATTATCATGGGTTTTGAACCTTACTATCCACAAATGAGATTCAGTTGTAGTTCCCGGTTTAACATCGTCAAGCATCACTGTTTGTTCGGCATCTAAAACTTTTATGTCGTCATCAGCAGTATCCCATAAATCTTGGAGCCTAACAAGGTTCCAAAAAGTTTTGCATTTAGGACAAGTTCCATAATCCTCATTTAAGATAGTAATTGAAGTTCCACAAACAGCGCAATCGTGGGGCTGCGAGCCTGTTTCGGCATCGTAGCCATACCAACCCGGTGGTTTTTCATCCATACCTACAAAGCGTGCATAATGTTTTTCGGAACAAAAAGCATGAGGTCCTGTCGGTAAATCATAAACCATAAACTTTGGTGTGCCTCCGCACCATGCACAACTACGATTTTTTCCTGTAACATAATCATAAAGCGGAAAACTTTCTGCCTCTAATTCATCGTTTGGCCATAGCCACGCATGAACTACCATAGATTCATGAACTGGTGGATATACCATATCACCTATGACTTCTATGGATTCTCCGTGTGCATCAAATCTTTCAAATATCTTAATATGATAGTGGTCACAATTATCGGAACACCAATCCACTGGCGCAATATCAACTATATCTCCGACAACATAGGCTTTATCATTTAATAACATATCGCCTAAGATAAAATCATATGATTTAACTCTATCTCCAATTTTAAGGCTCATAATTAGACCTCGGCATTCCCATCTTCTTGCTTAATTTCTTCGGCTTGGTATAAGAAAGCCATGCCGATAATAGCAAAGGGAATACTCATTAAGGCATAATCAAAGGACTTAAAAGCATCTTGAGGAAATCCATACTTGCGATAAGTGCGAATAAATCCAACTACGGTGGATGCAAAAAAAGCAGCAGAGCCAACAGCAGGAACTAATAAACTTCTCCAAGCATGACGAGCAGACAATAATTCTGCATCTTTATCTTTATCAAACTTTTGTTCAATGGCTTCTTCATTACCTGTCACGGTATCACGACCCTATCAGAGAAGTCCACCATTTAATGATTTTGTTGTCTGTGGATTGACTTGCATAATTTTCTTCTGCATTCCAAAAACCAAAGTATTGTTGAAGCCACGCTATGGTTCCAGCACTGGTTTGGTCATCGGGTGCTGTCGTAACACCAGTAGGGTTGGTATTGCCTGTTTTACAGCCAAAAGTAGGCCACAATGGGTTGCAGGTGCGGTTTTGATAAGCAATTCTGGCTTGTGAGCCGGGAGCAGATTCAGTAATATACTTCCAATCTTGTGGGTCAGCCCCAGATGATGGCATAATTTTTCCCATTCCTGCTAAACCACCCATAGTCCATGGCATTCCGCCACCACCAAATGGTTGATAAGCAGTTCCATCTTGATTCAAAACTGTTAAAGATGGTTGCCATGCTGTTCCTGCGGCAGTAGTTGGTGCTTTGGAAATAGGATTGCTGCCTTGATAACCAATAATTTCTTGTTGAGTAACTACGCAACCCGGTGCGCCAGCGACACAACCTGAAGGAGTATGAACATTAACATAGCACTTTCGGCTATACAAATCACCGGGGTCACAAGTAATATCATAACCAGTCATACATAATGATTAGTCATTCTGATACTTAAAGGTTACTCTTGACGATTTTTCCACCAGACTAAACCAATAACTATTGCTGCTGCGGCAGTAGCGATTGCTGCTTTATTATTTCGGCTACCTGTTTCTTCAGCATTATTAACATTTTCTGCTTCTAAAAAGAAGTCTCCTGCGACTACGGCTCCATCACTTTCTGTATCCTTCCAATAAACTAAGATGTATGGGCCATCGTCATTGACACTTTGTTCCCAAACAGCCAAAGCCATTTCTTCTTGGTCACCATCCCAATCGCCGACTACATCTCCCCAAGTTCCATTAGTTACTTCCCGAAGTTCATAATAAGGATACAACTCATCAGCATCAAAAGTTTCAGCGTGCATCGGAGTATAGTTATGAGAAGTGGATTGACTGCCGATTACATGACCAGAGCCTTCTGGTAGGAAACTATCTGCTGGAACCATAGAATCTTCATAACCATTTTCCATTCCACCTTCAACGGGTGTAAGGGCTTCAAGATTTACTCCGGGACTCATAGTTCCTACAACTTGGGTTGCTTCAAAACTTTCAGAATCAAACTTTTCAATATGCTTAAACTTTTCCATAAGTTCATCGGCTTTCTTATAATCTCCTGCTGCAACTGCGGCATCAATATCAGCACTAATTTCTTTTATCTTCTTTATGTCAGCAGGTGAAAGGTGTGGTAGTTGCTCCTCAAAGGTTCGGCCACCTGTTTCGGCATCTTTATCGCAACCGCAGGCTTCAAACTCGGCTTCGTGAACTTCACATCTTGAGGAGAAACTTTGGGTCGCAGAGGGAACCGGGGTTGGTTCTGATGGCGGGCCATCAGGGATTGGACCTTCTGTAAGGGGTGATTCAGCACTCTTGGAATCGTGATAGTCTGCATATAGGTCTGCATTACAAATACGAGTCGTTTTGTGGCCTTTAGGACACTGTGATACAATAGAATGGCGATAGGAACCTCCTTTTGAGGGTTTCTTTACGGCCTCTTGAACTGGAAGTTCGTAATGACTTTTACATCCAACACAATAAAATCGCTCTGTCATGTATAACCATACTCCTTACTGATACTTAAAGGTTCACCATCCGAAAGTTCGTTGTTCATAAGTCGGTGCTGGACCTATCATTGGTTGCTGTTGTCCAACTAATGGACCTGCAAAAACACCGGTATCTGCGGATAGTGGACTTAGGTTAAAAAAACTTTCTGCTTGATAGTTATCTTGGTTAGCATTATCTTGTGCCTCTTGTTCTTCTTCTTCTTCGGTAAGTCGTGTAACTTCTTCTTCAGCAGCCACAACTAACTTTTCATAACGGTCAAATTGTTTTTGAGCAGACAATCCACGCAGTAACTCACCAAATCCAAAGCCCAATGGCAAGAACCCAAATACTGATAATACTATTGGTCGGTAGTTATATTCGCCTTCTTGCGCTAAGATTTCAAGTTTAAGTTTATCCATTACTACAAAGAGAACTGATAGCCCTCCGAATACTAATGGTAAGCCCGTAGCAGGGCGTAAAAACTCTTCCATCAAAGGAGATTCCATGACCTCTTCTGGGAGTTCATCTTCTCCATTAAGAATACGATTGCGTAGTTCAGCGAAATCTAACATGGATTATCCTCAAGTTGTCTTGCGTTGCACAACTACTTAAAGATTACTCTTGGCCTATGGCTCGGCCGGGATAGTTTTGTGCCCATACTGGGTCGGTGGAACGCATAGTTGCTGCATATACACTCAAATCCATAACTTGAGCAAGGCCGTTTGATGCTGTGTTTGCCCATGAATTGTAATTGATAGTTTGTCCGACTGCTTGACCAGCCATGATATTACGCTCTGTTGCTACTCTTTCAATAGTTCCCCAATTGCGTGCAACTTGAGTTTCTTCTTGATAAGGACTTACATGAGCGTCAAAAGTTTCGGCTTTTTGGGTATATCTATATCCAAGAATTGCTGCTACTGCAAAAATACCTGCAAACATTATTTTATTATCCATTTTTATTCACCTATTTTTGTTAATGCAACCATTATTCCTAAGATTGCGGCTGTTCCTGCTGCGACTCCCATGGTTGCTTTCATAGCAGTGCCAAATGGCTTGACGATTTCAAGGTCTTTCTTTTCATATTCAGTTTTATCCCAGTCATATGAATTAAGAGTCTCTGAATTAAAATAACTGTCGCCTTCGTAGGCTACTACGAAAGTATTTAATGTATTATTGCGTGCATCATAAATACAACTGGCCATACTACCATCACGGAATAACAAATCAAGTTCATCATGACTACGCATAGTTTCTTGGAGGTCTTGGGCAACTAAATCATCTAAGTATGGTGGCAAAGTAAATGGTCCACCTGTGGATACTTGGCCATCCCATACACCATCAATATACTCAACCAGTTCGCCTGCGTTTCTAATTCTTTCTCCTTCTGCTTTCCTATGGTCATATAGTTTCTCCGTTAGATTAGCAGCCCCTTTTGGGCCATATTTAAGAACAGGTCCAGACTTGGACCTGTTATCATAAGTAATTGCAGCATAAGGGTTCCGAAGGTTTTGCCAGCCCAAAATCATGTTAATCAATAATGACTCCGTTCCATAGTCAATGTCTCCTTTATGGATTTTCCCATAAGATGCTTTGTTCATACTACGAAGCAATTTTTGTAGTTCTTTACGGTCAAGTTTTGACAAACTTTTGTAAGTATGTTCTTTTGTTTCTGCACTATACTTTTGTCGGCGAGACCTTTTGCGGTCAATAGTTCTTTGTTTCTTGGACTTTCTGCGTAATAGTGCGTGAGCAGCATCGGCTTCAGACCATTTGCCTCGGCCTTCGGCCCAATAAATATCAGAAGGTGGTCCTGACGGAGAAGATAGTCCTCCGCTTTCCCATGAAACTACTTGATTTCCTGTGGAGCCTCCTGATGGGTTGGCATCTTCGGCAGAGCCATACCATT
>LWDU01036515.1_pt1 | contig 33723 bp, 23 predicted proteins | sample 727161 | NCBI WGS metagenome assembly LWDU01 (sample SAMN04566230, study PRJNA314399) | hydrothermal vent metagenome | isolation source: deep sea hydrothermal plume seawater | place: Mexico: Gulf of California, Guaymas Basin | collected 2004-07-11 | reverse complement strand
GCAGTTCCGTTGTGGAGCCACTGGCTGTTGTCAGCACAAGTCCGGACATCGATGCTCCGGATAGTCCGGTCGCCGTGTTTCCGTCCAGAATGATTGTCCCCGAGCCGTCCACAAGATTGACGGCCGTTTCATAGTTGGTGAACGTGTTTCTGAGAATGGTGGCGTCTGTAAACGGCAGAGTATTGGTGATGCCTGTTCCGAAGACCGTCATGGCGGTGTTTGATGCATCAATCCGCATACCCAGAACTGTGTTTTCGTTAGCCAGTCGAACGACGCTGCCGCCGACGGCCATTGTTGGATTGGCGATGGACGCACCAAGGTTCGTGCCCGTCGCGACGGCCGGAATTATGAAATTGTTGCCGGCAATTGTAGCCAGTGTGTATGCTTCTGTTGTGGACCGCAGCACCTGACAGTCGAACAGATCCAACCCGCCGTTAACGGTCAGGTTCGTGTTGCTGTCGTCGTTTCGGGGGTTCACGTTGATCACGTCGATTCCCGCGTTGTTGTTCATGGCTGCGACCATCAGAGACGTGAACGGATCTTCCAGAGTACCTGCTCCGTTACCGCCAGCTGTTGTACTCGTAGCGTCCGGGTCAACATAGATCAGGTTGAACGCACGTCCCTTGTTCGTGTTGATCATGGCTTCGGCCGTGTTTACCACGTCGATATTTGTGTGAATGCGATTGCTGCGATAGACCGGATCCGCCAGTCGATCACGAACCCGCCGGGGTTGCAGGATGGCTCGTTCACGATAGTTCGGAATCGTGTAAGACAGGCTGACCCACAGATTGTCGCCGAACGTGTCATCGCCCGTATATCGCACGTCGACCGTGGTTGACTGAGTCACCAGCGCCTGGACTCGGGCTGATTGTCCGTACGTATCAAAGCCATGTTCACTGTTGAGGTAGTATCCGCCCACATACGCGTTGATCCCGCGGCGTCCCAGCAACGGCAGGGGACCGCCGACTTCGAAGTTGGCCCCGGAATATGCGTTGTCCCATGTTGACGTCCGCGTGCGAAATACACTGTTGCCGCCAAGCGTCAGATCTGTGCCCAGACTTGTGTCCAGCAAAACACCTTCCGTGCCCGAAACCATGTAGCCGTTGGCAATGAAGTCAATGTACTTGCCCAGAGACTCCACACCGACACCGAACCGCTTCCACCGCTTGTTCTGGCGTCCGTCATCGACGTCGCCGTAAATGTTCCAGCCAAAGACTCTGTTCCGAGTGGCATCGTAGTTACGCCAGATCAATCCGAAGTTGTAGGCTTCTCCTCTGTCGTTTGTGAGAGACGCTGACAGGTCTCCGATCAGAACTGAGTTGCCTGGTACGACGTGGTACGGAATTCTGGCGTTCAGTCGCTGATATGATTCGTTGAAGCCCAGACCATCACCGACGTTGGATTCAAACATCAGCTGTGGCCCGAATAACGGGTTGTCCGCGACCCGACGGCCCAGCACTGGCGATTCTGTTACCCCAGCGCTTTGTTCAAAGTACGGAGTGAAGTCTGTTGGTTGCGTGAAGTTGGCGGTCGGCCCGGCCTGGTTCTCTGGCGCCGTGCTGCCTGCGTCGGCGTTGTTCACCGGCGGAGGGCTGTTTTCCGGAATCGGAATCTGCGCAGGCGCATTCTGATTTCCTGCGTCGGGATCCTGACCAGCCGGCAGCACGGGGGCCGGCGGGTCAAAGATTTCATCGCGTGAAGTCATGCGTATGACTCCCGGCTGATCGCCCACTGACACGCTGGAAGCGGTAATCAGGGCGCAGCAACTGAGAGCCAAACAGGAAGAAGCAAAGATCCGTGTCGTGTTCATCGGTTATTCCGATCGATCCGTAGGGGCAGATAGCGCGAGATGTACCGGCGCTATCGGTTACTCTGTTCGATCGGAAAAACACCCCTGGCAGGTTGAGTTAAAATATGAGGGTTGTACGGATACTTTGGAATATAGCGATGGTCCCGGTCGCGCGCAAGTCGCTGTGCACAAGCCGTTTGGGGCGAATCTGAAGTTGATCGCAGTGTTGTATTCACCACGCGCAAAAAGAAAGCTGCCGAAGGCGTAAGGCCTTCGGCAGCTTATGCCGAATTAAACACGACCGAATTCGTGTTGTGTGAATCGACGTGGTGAGACGTTGATGCCAGCTAAGCTAAATTGCGGCAAGTCAGCGTACTCACGGTCTCAGATAGACCATCCGTCGCGGTATTCGCGATGCACGAACTTGTTAATCTCTGGCATGTTCGTGCTCTTCAGGTTCTTAGCGTCCCATTCGATGCGGCTGCCTTCTTTTGACCGGATGGCAAGGTTGCCAACAAGAATTGTTTCGGTCAGATGACCAGCATAGGCAAAGTTGGACGTGGTGCCTGTCTTGTACTCGCCCTTGCAGGTCTGCACAAATTCCCATTTCTGCCGTTGGTCGCCACCGCCGTTGTACGGAATTCGTGGCAGCGTCTGCTCCGGCTTTTCAAAGTCCTTGAAGTTGTCCTCCGGCAGCAAAAAGTACTTGGCACCGTAGTCATCCGGCGAGAACAGCAGGCCTTTGCTGCCCACCAAAACTGCACCGCTGGTCTTGCGACCACCGTCCCGTTGTTGCTGAATTCGTCTCTGGAACGATTCCGGCAGCTGGCTGATGATCGAATCATCCGGCAGGTCTCCACCGTCGTACCAATGGAAGTTGCACGGCGCCAGACCGTCGCGTTCCGGGAATTCGAACAGCAGGCTGGAACTGGCCGGGAAGGTTTCGCCTTCAAAAATACCGGGGTTCTTGACAGCCGTGACAGCAACGGGATCCCAGAGCTGCAGTGCCATAACCGGCATGTTGGTGGTATGGCAGGCCATGTCACCGAGTGCTCCGGTTCCAAAATCGGCCCAGCCACGCCATTTGAAGCCGTGGTACACGTTTTTCTTGAATGGCCGCATCGGAGCTGGTCCGATCCACGCATCCCAGTTCAGATCCTCAGGAATCGGGTCTGAGCCTTCCGGACGGCCAATTCCCTGAGGCCAGACGGGGCGGTTGGACCAGATGTGAACCTCTTTGACGTCGCCGATGGCACCGGAACGGACAACTTCCACGGCTTCGCGAAGTCCGTTTTCGGAAGACCCCTGGTTGCCCATCTGAGTGACGACGCCAGTTTCTTTGGCGACCTCCTGCATTTTGGCAGTAGACATGCTTGCCCATACGCATCGCTTTAATGGCCGCTGCCGCATGGTTATGGTCCGGTGTGCTGACGGTCACGATGTCAACTTTGTCACCCAGGCTGTCCAGCATTTCACGATAGTCCGTGAACTGTTTGGCATCCTTGAACTCACGGCCCTTCTTTTTCAGTGTTCCCCCGTCAACGTCGCAGAGTCCTGAAATGGAAACTCCCTGTTCAGCGATGTGACTGGTATCGCTGCCGCCTTTTCCGCCAACTCCGACACAGGCTGCGCTAAGTGACTGCAGGGCTGAAGTGTTGGCCTTCAGGGACGTTTGTCCACCAACCCAGAACGCGGTTCCAAGTGCCGCAGACTGGCCAATAAAACTTCGTCGACTCGTTTCTCTTGTCATGAAATAGGTACCTCAGGCAGGCTTAAGGGTTAATCGGGGAGGGCGCGATCTCAACGATACGGTGAGTGCTCGCACACGTCAGCAAATGAGCTGGAAAAGTGCCAAATTCGAGGTTGGCGATCTTCTACGATACCAAGGTCCAGGAAAACAGCAATCAAACGCCCGAGATTACCCAATCCAACGCTGGAATTCGTTGTCAATTTGCGGGTTTCTGCTTACCCTGAGCCGTCTCAGTCTACCCTTTGCTTCGCCCGGAGTTTTGTCCCCGATGAATTCTCGATTTGCATGGAATCCTGTTCTGTTGCTGGCCCTGACGTGTCTGATTTGGGGGTGCCGGGACGAGTCGGCGCCCCCTGCCGCGACGGGCACTCAGACCCCGAGTTCGCCTGCGAAAACCGTCGTTACGTCGGATGACGAAGCGTCCGTCGCTGCTCTGACGGAAGCTGGTTTCATTCTCACGAAAAACGCCGCCGGTGTCGTGACGGAATGTTCGATGAACACCAACGAAGACATCTCAGCGACGCTTGCACATCTGTCGGGGCTGCACAGCTTACAAAATCTGCGGCATGGACGTGCTGACTGGATTCGCCAGCCTGAAGCGACTGGAACTCAGTGATTCAGCAATTACTGACGAAACGCTGAAACACGTCTCCGGGCTGCAGAATCTGGAAGTACTAACGCTGCGACGGACCGGCGTCACCGATTCCGGTCTGGCGGCCATCAGCGGTCTGCCGAAGGTGCGTGCGATCGACCTGCGGAACAGCAATATCACCGATGACGGACTGACACACTTTTCCGGATTGTCAACGTTGGTCGATCTTCAACTGGAAAAGGCAGATGTGACTGACACCGGGGTCGCTTTGCTGAAGGGGCTTTCTCTGAAGTCAGTCAATTTCAACTACTGCACGTCAGTCAGTGATCCGTCGCTGGAGGTTCTGGGAGCGATGTCGACGTTGGAATCGATTCAGTTGGATTACACGAAGATCACGGATGAAGGTATGGCGGCGGTCGCCAATCTGAAGAAGTTGAAGCGGCTTCGTATTCGAGGTGCGGATATCACGGGAGTCGGCCTGGCGCACATCGCCGGATTGACAAACCTGGAGCGGCTCGAATTGCGGGACACTTCGCTGGATGACGACGGGCTTGAAGTCATTTGCAGTCTGCCCAACGTAAATTATCTGGATATCAGTGAGTGTCGTGTGGCGTCGGCCGACGGCATGAAACACATTGGAAAACTGACCGGACTGAAGTACCTGGGATTCTGGGAAACCAAACTGAACGACGATGCGTTTGCTATGTTCAGCGAACTGGTCAACATTGCGGAGCTGGATCTCAAGGCGACACAGATTACGGACGCATCTATCCCTGTTCTGTTGAAAATGCAGAAACTCAGGAAGCTGAATCTTGCAGGAACAAACCTTTCCGATGACGGATTCAAACAGCTGGCGGGCCTGCCCGTTCTTCAGGAATTGAACGTCGCAAATACCAACATCGGCTTTGACATCATTGATGAGCTAAACACAAAGGACGGTCTGACCGTCATCGAGTTTGAGAACTAGTGCCTCTTCGAGGCCTGATTATTGGGGTAGTCTCAGTCGCCAGACTTTGGACGACATAGAGAAAACCTCCAAACTCTGGTGAGTTCCGCTATGGAACAACCCCAGTTCTTAGACTGGACCATGCACCAGGGCCTCTTCGAGGCTTGATTATGGGGTAGCTGAAGCCGCCAGACTTTGGACGACATAGAGAAAAACCTCGAAACTCGGGCGAGTTCCGCTATGGAACAACCACTCTTCTGCCAGCAAAGACACAGGAATAATGCCGGATACTTCGAGTCGACCGAACAGCCAGGAACAGTTCGAGCGTGCGTGCAGGTCTATTCCAGGGGGAGTCAACAGTCCGGCTCGCGCATTTGGGGCCGTTGGAGGTACTCCGCCGTTTATTCAACGTGGTGACGGTCCGTTTCTGTTTGACATTGATGGCAACCAGTTCATCGATTTTGTCGGCTCATGGGGACCGCACATTCTGGGGCATCGGCATCCGGCCGTAATCGAAGCGATTAAGAACGCGCTGGAAACAGGAACCAGCTTTGGTGCTCCTACCGTTGCGGAATCTGACCTGGCCGAACTGGTTGTTGAGCTGGTGCCCAGCGTCGAAAAAGTTCGGATGGTGAGTTCCGGGACTGAAGCGACGATGTCAGCCATTCGTCTGGCTCGCGGTTTCACCGGGCGCAGCGTGGTTGTCAAGTTCGCGGGGTGTTATCACGGGCACGTCGATAGTCTGTTGGTACAGGCCGGCAGTGGTGCGCTGACGCTGGGCACACCGTCCAGTCCCGGTGTTCCCGCAGGCTGTACGGCCGACACACTTGTTCTGTCCTACAACGATGTGGCGATGCTGAGACAGGCCTTTGAGGAACAGGGCGACTTACTGGCGGCCGTGATTCTGGAACCCGTTTGCGGCAACATGGGTTGCGTCATACCCACTGATGAATTCCTTCGGACACTGCGACAACTCTGCACGGACCACGGTACTGTTCTGATATTTGATGAGGTCATGACCGGATTCCGGGTCGATCTCGGCTGTGCACAGACTCGGCTTGGCGTTACGCCTGACCTGACAACGCTCGGAAAAATCATCGGCGGTGGCATGCCTGTGGGAGCGTATGGTGGACGTGCCGAAATTATGGATGCGGTTTCGCCGGTCGGTGGGGTCTATCAGGCTGGCACGCTGTCTGGCAATCCCCTTGCCATGGCGAGTGGTCTGGCCACGCTGACACAACTTCGGCAGACAAATCCGTACGATCAGCTGGAGCACCTCGCCTCACAGCTTCAGCAGGGACTTCTGAAGGCCGCCGGGGATGCCGGTGTGCCCGTACAGGTCAATCGCGTGGGCAGTATGTTGACACTGTTCTTTAACGAACACCCGGTGACTGATCTTCAGACGGCGACAGCGTCTGATACGGAGCGTTTTTCCAGGTGGTTCCACGCGATGCTCGACCGCGGTGTTTACCTGCCGTGCAGTCAGTTTGAAGCCCTGTTTGTTTCGGCGGCACACACACCGGAACTGATCGACCAAACCATTGCCGCCGCGTCTGCCGTGATGCCGCTGCTTTCTGATCCAGCCTGAGACGCCCCGCGGAGGCGGTCCTGGTGTCCGTCCTGACAGCCGGGCGAAGAGAAGAAACATGATCGCCGACAACAGGCTGCACTGTTGATCTGAGCCGCGATTGGCCTGATACGTGTCGTTCTGCCAGAACTGCTGTCTTCGCAACGCTATGAAGGCTCTGCGGCGATCTGTGGGTGCTTTGCTTGCGGGGGATCTACAGCACCAAAAAAAAGAGCCGCTTTGCTGATAGCAATGCGGCTCTTGTTGTTTTAATGCTGCGGCGTTCCGGCAGGAACGATGTCTATCTTCACCTATGGACTGGCGGGAGCTGCAGCTTTGAGTTTGTCAATTTCATTCTGGTTGTCGAGAGCTACCGCAAGTGCTCCGCCGCCTAGACCAAGCGTACCCAGAGTGATCACATCCAGCAGCCCAAAGCCTGTGGGACCGCAGTCAACGTTGCCGCCTTCACAGTAGATTTGGTTCCCGTTCTGATCGTAGTGCTGTCCGCGAACGACCGTCTGTTTGCTCGTGATCACCAGACCAGTCTTTGCACCTTTTGGTGCTGTTCCTTTGGCCCAGAGTCGAACCGGGCTTCGCAAAGCACCGACAGCAACTTCGTGAGCACCGCCACGAACACCGGAAATGGCGAAACGCCCTTCCGCGTTGCTTTTCGTTGCCGCAACTGCAACACCCTGATATCGCAGCTGCACGACCGCATCTGCAACCGGGCGGCCCTGAGCGGCAGCGATCTGTCCATACAGAGTGCCATCGGCGGACAATTCTATGTCCTTAATGATCCCCTTTGTGCCAGCCATTACCGGGCCGGACAGGACCGCTCCAAAGCACAACGCTATACATGCGACTCTGGTGAACAGTGTGTGCGTTCGCATCGTCGTTTATCCTTTTGCATTTCAGAAACAGCAGCAATCGAAAACAGGCCACTGTAATGCGGATCTGTTCCCTGCGATCTGTTTCGGCACGACTGACAGTATCACTGCAACCATAACACGACAACTTTCGGGATTTTCCGGAATAACCCTCAAAACCATTGCAGTCCCCCCCCAGTTCAAGACGCCGGCTTTGAAGTCCGTTGCGTTGCCAACGCAGGATCCGCAGAAGCAGCCGGCAAGCGAATCTTCGGACACGTGCTGCTGCCGTACCGAGAGTTTCTCATATTGCGGCGTTGCCACGACCGTCGGGAGGCACAGAACACCTGCCGCATGGGAGTGCGCACTCGTTGTCACGAGAGTCAACGTTTTTCGCATCAGAACCTGTTGGGCACGTATACGTCCAGGCGGATACGGCTCTGGTCTGGAAACGCCGATCCTAAAACGTCATGATGAATCGGGAATCATCAGTTTTTCCCGGTTCGCAGCTCCAATGAAACCCGAACGTCTCAGCATTCTGATCCTGACCGTCTGCTGCCTGGTACCTGTTTCAGGTGGCCGCGCTGATGAACAGGCACCGGTCTTTGAATCGGATATCCAGCCGATCTTTGCCCGCCGGTGCGGCAAGTGTCACAGCGTCAACGTGCAAAAGGGCGGGCTTGATCTGTCCACGATGCGCGGAATTCGCCGCGGCGGTGAATCGGGCGACGCAGCGGTCGCGGATTCTGTCGACGACAGTTTGTTGTGGATGATGATCGACGGTGGAGACATGCCTCCGGAAGGGCAGCCGCGGTTGACCGACAAAGAACGTGCATCGGTCCGCACATGGATCGCCGACGGGGCGCGGTCTGAGAAGCCGTCGACTCCGATCGAAAAGGTGATCACTCAACATGACGTGTTGCCGATCGTGCTGCTGCGCTGCACGACCTGTCACGGTGCACGAATAAGGCAGGGCGGCGTGGATCTTCGAAGTCCTGCTGCGATGCGAAAGGGCGGCAAAAATGGTCCTGCGATCGTGCCCGGCAATCCGGCTGCCAGTCTGATGATCCAGCGCATCGAGAGCGAAGCCTGCCCGCCGCGGGAGCTGCTGTTGAAGTTCTTTGTGAAACGTCCCCCGACTGCTGAGGTCGAAGTTATCCGTGAGTGGATCGCCGCCGGCGCGCCGGAAGGTGATGTACAGCCCGACGTTGCTACCACAAATCCCGATCTGCTTGTCACTGACGAAGAACGCCGACACTGGGCCTTTCAACCGCCTGCGGCAATGCCGACAGCGGAATCGATGGATCATTTTGTTCTGGCCAGGCTGCAGAAAAACGGCCTGACATTTTCGCCCACTGCCGATCGCGACACACTCATTCGTCGCGCCTATTTTGACCTTGTTGGTATTCCGCCCGGCCTTGACGAGTGGAAGCACTGGCGCGGCAGCGGTGACGTGCACTGGTATCGCAACATGGTGGATCACCTGCTGTCTTCGCCGCATTATGGTGAACGGTGGGGACGCTATTGGCTCGATCTGGCTGGCTTTGCGGATTCTGAAGGCGGCGTGTCGTCCGATCCCATTCGCCAGGTGGCGTGGAAATATCGCGACTATGTGATTCGCGCCTTCAACAGCGACAAACCGTACGACCGATTTTTGCTTGAACAGATCGCGGGCGACGAGCTGCTGGACCACGAAGATGCATCGGTCATCACTGAGGAAATGGTCGAAAATCTGACTGCGACCGGTTTCCTGCGCATGGGGATCGACCAGACCGGTTCACGTACCATGAATTTTGTGCCGGAGCGACTGGGCGTGATTGGTGATGCCATCAGCGTACTGGGATCGGGCATCATGGGCCTGACCATCGAATGCGCGAGATGTCATTCGCACAAGTACGATCCCATTCCCCATCGTGATTACTACCGCTTCAAAGCGATCTTTCAGGGTGCTCTGGATGAACACGACTGGTTGACCTTTAAGAACCGTTCCCTGAACGTTGACGTTACCGCACGGCACAAACGCGTTGCCCAGGTGAATCCTCCGCTCCGCAGCAAAATCAAAAAACTGGAAGCGGATGTACAGAAAGCTGTGACCTCGCTGCGCACCGAGATGCTCCTTCAGCATTATCCGAATCAGTCCGCCGCCGACCGCGCCGAAACGCTGCGAGCGTTGAGAATCGCAGACAACAACCGAACTCAGCCACAACGCATCCTGGTTGAGAAACTGCAGCAGGCCGAAGTTCTGCCGGATGCAGCACAGCCGACCTCCGTTCTGGATGCCCGCCGTGCCATTGATGATATTCAGAACGAAATTGTAATCGTCCGTCGCCAGATGGAACCGCCGCTGACGATTCGTGCGTTGTGGGATCGGGGAGAGCCATCACCCACGTACATCCTGCGCCGCGGCGAGCACAACAAACCCGGCCGTCTGGTGGGCCCTGGTGTGCCCTCGGTCCTGACGGACGGGCGGACGCCATTCGTTGCCGAACCTCCGTTTCCGGACGGTACTCCCAAAACCGGCCGACGTCTCGCTTTTGCACGCTGGCTGACTCAGCCGAATCATCCACTGACCGCACGAGTGATGGTCAACCGCATCTGGTATCACCACTTCGGAATCGGTCTGGTAAAGACACTCGAAAACTTCGGCGCGAAAGGCGAACGTCCCTCGCACCCGGAATTGCTCGACTGGCTCGCAGTGACATTCGTGGAATTCCCGCACGTACCGACAGTCCAGCCACATCACGGACGAGCGTCGAAAATACGATCCTCAGAACCGATTGATGTCCCGCATGTCTTTGCGGCGCATGAATGCCGAAGCTCTCCGCGACTCACTGTTGTTCATCTCCGGACAACTTGAAGACACGCCTGGCGGACCGCCCGATCCCGTCTTCGTCAACCGCGACGGTCTGGTCAGCGCCAGGTCGACGTCAGGTGGTCGCTGGCGGCGCAGCGTTTATCTGCAGTACCGCCGAACGGAAATTCCGTCGATGATGGCTACCTTCGACTATCCCGAGATGGGCCCGAATTGTCTGTCCCGCAGCGTCTCCACCGTTTCACCACAGTCACTGATGCTGATGAACAATCAACACGTCCGCGATCTGGCCGTCTTATTCGCAGCGCGTGTTGAATCGATCCTGGAGCAACGTGGCACGGACGCACTTTCAGATCGGGTCGACACCGTGTATCAGCTGGCCCTGAGTCGTCCGCCGAGCGAACTGGAACGGCAGCTTGGGATCGATACCTTAAAAGAACTGCACCGCGACTGGCAGGAAAAACCACACGCCGCGCTGGAAACCTATTGTCACACCATCTTCAATTCCGCGGCCTTCCTGTATGTCGATTGAACGGCCGACAATGTCAAATGCTGAATTAGACAATCCCCCGCCGCGAAACACTCGGCGCGATTTCTTCGCTCGTACCAGCGATGGGCTGCTGGGGGCCGCGCTGACGCAATTGATGTGTGGCGATTTCTTCGGTGGCACTGCGGCTCTCGGTGCGGAGCTGGCCGCAGATACAGCGGACGGACCGCCCGTCTACAATCTCAAACCCAAACGAACTCACCACCCGGCCCAGGCGACTTCGGTGATCCAGCTGTTCATGAACGGCGGACCCAGTCAGATGGACCTGTTTGATCCCAAGCCCGTGCTGAACCGTCTGGATGGAAAACCATTTCCAGGCAACGTCGAAGAGATCGGAAATCAGGGCGCTGCCGACATCGGCGTGATGATGGGCGGTCGGTACAAATTCGACCGGCACGGGCAATCCGGCATGTGGATGGCCGATGTCCTGCCACACACGGCGCAGTTGGCCGATGACATCTGTCTCATTAACTCCATGTGGACCGACCATCCCAACCACGACAATGCATTGTACAAGATTCATAGCGGTCGGCTGTTCATGGGGTACCCGACCCTCGGTGCATGGACCGCGTACGGTCTGGGAGCGGAGACCGAGAACCTGCCTGCCTACGTCGTTCTGAACGATCCACTCGGCCCACCCAAGAATGGCACGCGCAACTGGACAGCCGGCTTCCTGCCGCCCGTCTTTCAGGGCACCCGGTTTCGCCCGACGGGTTCGCCGATCCTTAATCTGAAACCGCAGTATGAACAGCCGTCTGCCGTAACCGAATCGGCTCGCGGATTACTGAACCGTCTGGACGAAATTCATCTCAAAGACCGACCACACTATGGCGAGCTCGACGCCCGCATTGAATCCTACAGCCTGGCGGCTCGAATGCAGTTGTCCGCCGGCGAAGCGTTAGACCTGTCGCGCGAGAATCAGCACACTCACGCGATGTATGGTGTCGACGAAAAGTGGACCGATTCATTCGGACGCCGCTGTCTGCTGGCCCGCCGCCTGGTCGAACGCGGAGTGCGTTTCGTGCAGATATTTCTTGAGGAACAGCCGTGGGACAGTCACGCCGATCTGGCTGACAATCACCGAGGCGCGTGTCTGCGGACGGACAAACCGGTTGCCGGGTTGCTGCGCGATCTCAAACAGCGCGGGCTGCTGGATTCTACCCTCGTCATCTGGGGCGGCGAATTCGGACGCACGCCGACCACGCAGAAATCTGCGGACGGTTACTCGGGGCGGGATCACAACATGCAGGCATTCACGTCGTGGATTGCCGGCGGTGGTGTCCGGGGTGGAACAAGTTACGGCACGACCGACGACTTCGGGCACAGCGTAGTTGAGAATCCCGTCAGCGTACATGACTTCCATGCCACGATTCTCAACCAGTTGGGCCTGCATCACCAGAAGCTGTTCTTCAGTCGCAGTGGTCTGGAAGAACGGCTCACCGGCATCAAACCGCCGCGCGTCGTGACAGAGGTCCTGAGCTGAACATGGCGTTTCAGTTGTCAGGGTGGCCGGCGGCTGGACTGAGCTTGCGAAGGAAGCCCCGGGGGGGGTATTTCTTTCCTCGCGCCAACCACGCTCCTCGCGTTGCGCAACATTCCGTTACTGCACCTGTAATGGCGAAAGATTGGCCGATCGGTAGGCGCACGAGAGTGCAGACATGACAATCGGATTCACAATTTCCGATGTGATCCCTGCATCGTCGAATCATTCAGACCGGAGGCCAACGTCATGCGATTGTTCTCAACTGTGTTCACGTTATTGGGTGCCTGTACGTTTTTCCTGCAGCCTGTCCACGCACAGGATGCATCGGGTCTGCTGAAGCAGGTCAACCTGCACCGTGGTGTTTGCTGCGTGCTGGGAGCCAGCGATGGTTCGCTGCCGCTGAGTCTGGCCGAACACAGCGAGATGCTGATTCACGTTCGCGATGCGGACGCGGTTGCTGTCAAACAGCTGCAGCAACGCGCTGACGAGGCGGGATACTCGATTCAGCGAATGCTGGTCGAAACAGGTGATCCGGGTCACCTGCCGCACGCCGACAACACGCTTGACCTGGTGATCTCAAAGCAAACGGATCTGTCAGGATCGCTGTCCGTGACCGAAGTGCTGCGAGCACTGCGGCCGGAAGGAGTCGCCATCTTTGCAGGCAAGGGCGCAAAAGAGTGGGCAGCGAGCGTTAAAGGCGTGAAGTCATGGTCAGACTCGAATGGCGATTGGGTGCAGTTTTCAAAACCCGTTCCGTTCGGTCTGGGAGAATGGTCGCACTGGGAAAAATCCCCCGACAACAATCCGGTCTCAGAGGATGCGCTTATCAAAGCGCCATACATGACGCAGTTCATGGCCCGGCCGTGGTACATCGGTATGCCGGCGGTCACGACGGCGGCTGGCGGACGAACGTTTCTGGCCATGGGCCACATCGCTCATCACGAGCGTGAGTGGGGAGCACTTAATCGGCTGATCGCGCGGAACGGATACAACGGCACGATCCTGTGGGAACGCAAGCTGCCTGAGGACTACCTGGTCCATCGCTCGGCGTTTATCGCGACGAAGGATACGTTCTACATGATCAACGGCGATCACTGCCTGCTGCTGGATGCGCAGACCGGTGAGGAAAAAGGTCGGATTCAAATTGCCGACTTTCCGGGCGACTGGAAATGGATCGCACTGCACAACGGTGTTCTGTACGCGTTGGCGGGAAAACCGGGAGATGGTGTGGAACTGGTCAAGGGCGACCGTGCACTCGGAGGCTGGAGCTGGGCAGATCTGAGCAAGGGGTATTACCCGAAGCGGATTCCGCACGGGTTCGGCGATGTTCTTGTGGCCTTCGAAGTTGAAAGCAAAAAGACGCTGTGGACGCATCGCGAGGACTCACTGATCGATTCCCGCGGACTGGCCATTCGCGATAACCAGCTGTATCTGTATTGCCCGGATCGACATTTTCGCGCCCTCGATTACGCGTCTGGCGCAGTGCGGTGGACGAACCGTGATGAAGAGACACTCGGTCTGATCGAAAAGCCCGGTAAGGGTCTGACTTCAACGCCCGGCTGGCGGACGCAGACTTTGGTTGTGGCCACACCGGGATCACTGGTCATTCAGGGCCAGACCAGAATGAATGTGCTGGCCCTGTCGACGGAAGACGGTTCGCTGCTGTGGCACAAACCGAAGGTCACGAACAATCCCAACGCAATTTTCGTTAACGACAAGGTGATCATTGGAGTCGGAGAGCGGGGCAGTCATCTGGTTCTCGATCCGTTGACGGGAGAGGTCGAAGAAAATCTTAAATTCTTTAAACGTGCCTGCACACGTCTGACGGCCAGCACGGATTCGTTCTTCGTTCGAGGCGAAGGGATGACTCGGTTTGACCGTGACAGCAAGACCGTTCAGATCGATGGTGCGGTCCGACCCGCATGCAACGATGGCGTCATTCCGGCGAATGGTCTGATTTACCTGGGTCCCTGGGCCTGTGACTGCAATCTGTCACTGATCGGTAATGTCGCGCGATGTTCTGCCGGCGATTTTCGTTTTGATTACAAAGCAGAAAACGAGGAGCGTTTGGAAGTTGCTGACAGCGCAGACGCGGTTCAGGCGTTCGAAGTCGCGGACAGCGACTGGCCGACCTATCGTGGAAACCTGAGCCGTTCGGCCAGCACTAACGTGTCAATTGGGGCAGCGAAGAATCTACGCTGGCATTACAAACCAAATCGGACTCATGTGTCTTCAGATCTCAGCGCTGCCGGAGGACTCGTTTTTCAGAGCGGAGAAGACGGCAAAGTCCGCGCGATCGATGGAGCAACGGGCGACGAACGGTGGTCGTTCCAGACTGCCGGGCCAGTCAAATACCCACCGACAATTGCTCAGGATCGTGCTTACATCGGAAGTGCGGACGGATTTGCGTATTGTCTGGAAGCCGCGACCGGTCGACTGCTGTGGCGCTTCCGCGCGGCGCCGGTGGAACGACGTCTCATGATCTACGGTTCGCTGAGTTCCACATGGCCGGTCAACACCGGTGTGCTGGTCCATGAGGGCGTCGCCTATTTCGGGGCGGGAATCGTCGATCACGACGGCACCTACCTGTATGCCGTCGACGCCGTGACCGGCCAGCTGGTCTGGGAAAACACGGCCTCGGGACATCTCAACGCCAAACTCCGAAAGGGTGTCAGCGTCCAGGGAAATCTCACCATTCTGAACGATGTGCTGGTGATGGCAGGTGGTAACGTCGTCTCGCCGGCACGCTTTGATCTAAAGACTGGAAAGTGCCTGGAAACGGCCCGTCAAAACGGACAGCCTCAGTCGAACGGCGGTCGGTTTGTGGGCGTGTTTGGGGGAGAGCGGCTTATTGCCGGTGGACGCATTCTGTATTCATCACCACGAAACGTGTCCACGAAGGGGACATTTTCTGTCTGGTCGGCCGATCGTAAGTCGATGACGCTGAACTATGGCGGGATTCCTCCCGCCTGGAACGACTCGGCTCTGACGGTCGCCAATTTCAAGTATGGCAGCGTGACAACTCTTGATATCGAACCGTTGGCAACAAGGATCAAGGATGGATTTGATGCTGCGACAACACCCCAGAATCGGTTTGCACGAAATCTTGTCAGTGTTCTGACCACGCGAGACCAGGTGCGCTGGCGTTCCAGTCTCGGCGACTCGAATAAATTTGAAGCGCTCTCGGTGGCGATGGCTAGTTACCAGGTCATTAATCGAGCTGTGCCTCAGTACTTTCTGACGGCACTGCGTGCAGATAATGGCCAACAGATGTTCCAGGTCGAACTGCCCGATGAACCGCTGCCGGGGGGACTGATTGTTGACCGCAACGGCAACGTGATCGTCGCGCTGCTGGACGGAGGAGTCGCCTGTTTCGGCAAGTGACGCGGGTGGCGGCAGCCGCATGTTCACAGATGCATCCATGCCATCACAGTTTGAAATCTGCTTACCACAGAAACAAATTGTTTCCGCACCGTGTTCTGTATCACGGAGTCGTTCGAAGGTAAGAATTCGTGAGCATTCTTCGCCATTGTAGGCGCGACCATAGGATGGTGTAGCCGATGGTCGCACCAACCAGTCCCTCTATGGTTGCATGCTCTGTATTAGAGTGGGCGTCACCATCTCCGCGTTTGGAGATGTATGGGGGAACGTCACAAAGCGAATGGTTTGGCGTACGTCACCCCGGTGTGTCGGACCGAAGGCGGCAAGCCTGCCGTTTCCTGAAACGCCCAAACGTCGCTCAGGGTGATTGCCGCTGAGAGAAACCGGTCCATATCTGCCCGTGCGATCAGCCTGTGCCCCCCACGGCTTCTCGGCGATTTGAATAGTGTGATGAGTTCCTGGGAATTCAGCCGCTTCAAAAACCCAGTCGGCGGGTTTAAGTGGCCGTGCTGCTGAAAAACCAACGTTAGATGGAACTACCACACTCGCAGATGTTTCGGTTTGGTGCTCTGGCAGAACGGGTGACTCGCTATCTGGAATCAGTCGAGACAAGTCTGCGGGAAACTGAAATGCGACGGGCAGCGAATGCGTCTTCAGTACCTGACCCCCTTTTTTATACTGGCCTTTGAACGTCGGCTGTGATTTGTTTGCCCTCACGGCACTCAACATAGTGCCGAGAGATCCCCTGTGCTGTCAGAAAACCCTTCATCCGTCACACTCATCTGATTGAGCATCGTAAACAGCAGATTCGACATCGGCACATCCTGTCCATCGTCATCGTAAGTCAGATACTGTCCCTGTTTGATGCCCATGTTCGTTCCACCTGCAAAGACCAGGGGATAGTTGTGATTGTTGTGTGTCCGGCTGTTCGACGTGCCCAGCAACACCATTGTGTTATCCAGCATGTTGCTGTCGCCTTCGTTGGTACTGGCCATACGCTGTAGAAAGTAAGCCAGATTCTCAATCAGGCACTGATTCCACTGCCCTTGTCTTGGGAATCCACCTTCCTTGCCGGCATCATGGGCCAGCTCATGCTGAGAACCAAGTCCCAGCGCCTTGGAGAACTGATTCGACGTATTGCCATTCATCGCACTGAGCATATAGGTGGCAATGCGTGTCGAATCGGTTTGGAATGCCAGATACAGCAAGTCATACATTGTGCGAATGTATTCCAACGGCGCATCGGTCGTCGCATCCAAATTGAGTGCCGTCGGATCCACCGTCTTTTTGGGTATATCCAACCACTGTTCACTGCGTTGCACGCGTTTTTCAATATCACGCACTGATGAAAGATACTCGTCATACTTGCGCTGATCCTGCGTGCCCAGCTTGCCACGCATTGTCCTGGACTCTTCCAGCAACAGATCAAGCATGCTGGCTTCCGTGGCCAGGCGACGACGCGTCTGCTTCTGGGTGCCCCGTTCATCTCCAAACAATCGTTCGAATATCTGTTGCGGCTGATTGAGCGATGGAATTGGTTGACCCGACGCCGTGAAGGAAAGTGTCCTTGCCCGTGTCGGCAAACCTATGCCGCCGTCACTGGAAAGCACCAGCGACGGGAAACGTGTTTGGTCGCCCAGCTTTGCCGCAGCCACCTGGTCGAAGGAGACGGTATTCTGGAAATTGCCCCCCGCAAAACTGGCACCTGTTAAGAAGATATCTCCGGTGTCATGTCCGCCGATACCTCGTCCCATGGGATGCGACAAACCACCAATCACCGAAACATACTGGCGAAGCAGCTCAAGCGGCTTCATCACGTTGGTATAGCGAAAGTTGTCGCCTTCGCGCACGGGGAACCAGCCCCAATCACGGTCGGCGTGATCGTCACCGGGGACGCTGGCCCCATAAGGAAAGTAAATGGTGCACATCCGTTTGGGCCTTTGGAACTCAGCCGCCGAAACGGATCCAGCCTGCATGCACTCCAAAAACGGCAGCCCCAAAGTGACACCACTGCCTCGAAGGAAAGTCCGACGATCCAAGCACCATGATTTACGTGCCATGTTTCTTCCTCAATCGCAACTCAAAAAAAGTCGTCGCGTCATCAATGTCAGCGTGTCAGGAACAATTCTGAAGCCACAATCGTCTCGATCAAAAGACCGAGACGATAACCTTCCTCTTGAAATCCACCGGCCAGTCTTTGAACTTCTTCTTCATCGGAGAACTCCAATGAACGACCTAAAGCATAGGCCATCATTTTTACCACCATGGCCCGAGCAAACTGGTCTTTCTTCTTAGCCAGCATGTAGTCTTTGAGTTGTTGAACACCGTCAATCGCCTGCCCATCGGGCATGGTTTCGGTGGCGTCCAGAGGCGCCTTGGTGACTTTCCTACGGGATCTTCCCTTGCTGGATGCGGTCAAGCGAATCGCCTTGCTGCGATACAGTCCGGTCGCGTCATAATTTTCCAGCGGTATGCCCCATGGGTCAATCTTTAGATGACAACTGACGCAGGCTGTGTCCTGACGATGAACCTTTAGTTGTTCTTTCAGTGTCAACTTATCAAACCCGGGCGTTTCGGAATCCAATGCCGGTACATTTGCTGGCGGCTGTGCCGGAGGTTCATCCAGCAGGCGTTCCAGGATCCAGACCGCCCGCTTGATAGGATGCGAATCTTCACCGGTTGAATTGCCCAACAGCATACTGGCATGTGTCAGCAGTCCGCCGCGACGATGTTCAGGCTTTAATGCGACACGCTTGAAGCCAGTTCCCGTCACGCCGTCAATGCCATAGTGCTTCGCCAGACGCTCATTGAGCATCGTGAACGTCAAAGACGACGAAGAAACGATAATGAAGGGAATGCAGGCATTCGTGAAGGCCCGCTGCAATCAGTGCCACGTCGTGGCCGGTCACGGGATTAACCTTGGACCGGAACTAACGGACGTTGCCAAACGCTTTAAAGGTGAAAAACTTGTGCAGCAGATTCTCGACCCTTCGTCAGAGATCAATAAGAAGTTTCAGAACCATCAGTTCGTGCTGAAAAGTGGCAAGCTGGTTGCCGGCGTCATCGTGCAGGAAAGCGCTGCAGAGTTCAAGGTGGTCACTAATCTGCTGAATCCCAACGCCTTTGTCCGTGTCAACCGGAAGGAAATTGAAGAGCAGATTCCTTCAAAAATATCTGCGATGCCCAACGGCCTGGCAAACGTTCTGACAAAGGCCGAGATTCTCGACATGGTGAGCTTTCTGGAGTTCGGGGGATATAAACTGCCAGCTCATCTGAAGCACAGTCATGATCACTCGGGGAATGATTAATAGTTATTGCAACAACACAAAAAGGCCCGGCATCGCAGGGATGCGAATAGACCGCTCCACGGTTTCTGTGGCGTGGAAAAACATTGACCGGCGGTTCGGCAGTTGTCGGCTGCGTCCATGATTTCCACGCGCCAGGGGACGTTTAGAGGTACACAACCCAAGGATTGACCTGAATTCAACCGGCAATCTGCATCACCAGTGAATGACGCAGTCAGGCAGCTTCACCTGTAGTTTTTCGACGCCGTCCTGCGTCACTCGTGTGGCATTAAGCATCAATTGGCGAAGGCCGGTCAACTGTGTCAGATGGCTCAATCCCTGATCGCTGATAATCGTTCCGGCGACGCTGAGCGTTTGCAGTCTTTTTAACTCACTCAGATGTGCGAGCCCGTCGTCGTCGATCCGTGTCAGCGCCACGCACAGAACCTCAAGGCCCGTGTTGTTCTTCAGATGCTCAAGGCCCGCATTCGAAAGTCGCGTGTGGTCTGCGATCAGCGACTTCAGACAGTTTTGCTGGCCCAGAACCCAGATTGATTGATTCCAGACGCTGCAGATTCGCCATGTGCTTCAGACCGGCGTCGGTGACGCGGGTGCCCAACAGGTCCAGCTGTTCAAGATTATGAATTTCTGCAATGTACCGAAGCCCGTTGTCGGTGATACGGCTTCTGCTCAGGTCCAGCCGCGAGAGGTTTGGCAATTCAGCAAGGTACTGCACGGTTTTGTCTGTGGTCTGCAATCCTCCGAGGCCAAGAATTCTAAGAGCCGGCAGATTCTTCAGGTGCTGCAACCCGTCTCCTGTGACGCGGCTCGCACTCAGGTCCAGCGCGACCAGTGACTTGAGTTTGGCGAGATGCTGCAGGCCCTCGTCACTGATGTCGGTGTGGCTGATATCCAGCATGCGCAGTGTGGTGAGGGGAGCCAGCTGTCGGAGATCTGCATCGCGAATTTGCCAATCGTTAAGTGAAACTCGAACAACCGTTTTCGATTCCGGATCGAGACCGATTGTTCCGTTCCATGCCCGAATCCGGGCGATGGCGTGTTCTTCGTCAGCACACAGACCTGGCGGCGTGGTCAGCAGCAAAGCGGCGACCACTCCGCAGACCATGCTGAAGGCGGCCGTTCGGATTCTGAACCTCATGGCACCTGCCCCATGACAGCCAGATTCAGATCCTTTTTTGCTGCAGCATTGTCGGAATCAATAAGGACGGCCTTCCTGAGTTGACTGACACCCTGCTGTCGATAACCCATTCGCAGCAAAGCGAGGCCAAGGTAATGGCATCCGTCGGAGAATTCGGGTTGAATCTGCACGGTTGCCTGAAAGTGCTGAGCCGCCGCCTGCAGCTTATTCTCATCCAGATACAGAAGACCAAGGGTCATGTGAGCCTGAAGAAGTTCCGGCTTCAGCTGCACAGCACGAACAAGATGGTCGGCCGCGAGTTTTCTTCGATGCAGCAGCCTGAACGCGTTGCCCAGATTGGCGTGTGCTTCCGCCCAATCCGGTTGCAGACGCACCACTTCCCCCAAGTATCTGACAGCAGTCTGATACTGTTCCCGCCGAAGACTTGCCTCACCAGTTTCAAAGAACAGAGTTGCCAGACGCGTACGTTGCTCCTTCGCCGCTCCGCGACGCGACATCAGATCCGCGGCAAGCCCCCCAAGGCGTAGCGCGTCACCGTTCAGATCGCGGCGATGAAGCTCACTTACCAGTTCGATCAGCACACTGTCGGTTAACACCGCAGCGTTGAACCAACGACCGGGGAACGGCAGTCCGGCCCGCTCAAAGCTCTCGTCAGACGTCGATTCTTCGTACAGGCTGGCGACGTCGGCCCGCAATTGCGCCACCTTGACCGGCCCGGAATAAATCACAGCCAGCCGACCAAACTGATCGATTAGAAAGCTGGAAGGAAGCTGTACGGACTCCTCCCGCAATGAAATCAAAATCTCCTGCAACGCATCGATTTTCTCAAGCAGTTGCGTGTCGGCCATGCCGGATCGAAACGGAAATTGAACCTTCCTGCGAATAAACAATTCCGCCCTGGCTTGTGCCGCTTCGCTGTCTTCGTCCGTTACCTCGACGTTGAGCGCGACAATGTCGAATTTATCGGCCTGGAAAAGCGCTTCGGCCTGTGCAAACTCTTTGAGTTCCCCCAGACACGGGGCGCACCATGTTGCCCAGAAGTTGATCAGGACGGGCCGTTGAAAATCGGCGGGGACCGAAATTGACTCGCCGTCAAACGAGGTAAAGTCCAGTACAGGCACGGGCACGCGATCGCGTAAGACGATTCGTCGGGCGCGTCCGGACTTCACAGTCTCCAGACGTGAAGGAGCGAGGGCCACAGATCGTTGCGGCGGCGTCCACTCGGCGGCGACTCCCGATCCCTGCAGCAACCGAAATCGAGCGTCGGCCGTGCAATTTGTAAACTCCTCAACTTTGCCGCCCGGCCATTGGACAGTCACGTGTTCGATCGCAGTTTCGGTACCCAAGCCGATGTGGATCCATTTACTGGCCTGTGCCAGATAGCCGTCTCCGGCATGCAGCGTCCGAATAAGACGGCCCTGGCTGGTGGTCACTTCCACACGCGCACCAATAGCGTCTCGATTGCAGGACTGGCCGACCAAACGCAACGCCAGAAAATGGTGCGAGGCGGTTCCGCTGTTGCGGACGAATCGCAGTGTGGGACCAGTTCGATTGGCGAACCACAAATCGAGGTCACCGTCGAGGTCCCAGTCGACCGGCGCCACGCAGCGTCCGTCGTCCAGAAAATCGAGCCCTGAGACAGCCGACACGTCCGCAAACTGCGTTTGGCCGGTGTTCAGAAAACAGCAGTTGCGTTCATGACCGCTCCAAGAACCTCCGTTCCGGATCAGTTCAAGAATCTGCTGCCAGCCATCTCGATAGGCATCCAGCGTCGCCTTGTCTTCGCTGGATGTGGGTGAGTGCGACAGGACCTGCCGCCAAAAGAAGCTTCACAGATCGTTGGTCTGATGGCCCGTCACAAACCCGTTCGCGACCACAACATCTTCCCAACCATCGTTGTTAATGTCGACAAACTTCGAGCCCCAGGCCCAGCGCCCGATCGTTACTCCGGCGGCGACGCTTACATCTGCGAAAGTCCCATTCCCCTGATTACGAAACAGGGAATTACCCCGCGCGTGTCGCTGAAACTCGCTCCGTACCTGGGTATTCGCGCGCTGCTGGAAGCCCTCCTGGTTCGCGATCCGCAGACCGGCAGACGAAAACATGTTGCCCACATAGAGGTCCATTCGGCCGTCGCGATCATAGTCCGCCCACGACACCGACATGCCCGCCGCAATGTCTTCGACACCTGCAGTGGCAGCGATGTCAACGAAATGTCCCCCGTCATTGCGATACAGATTGTTGCGTCCAAAATCATTCGCCACATACAGGTCAAAGTCGCCGTCGTCGTCAAAGTCCTCCCAGCTTGCTGCCAGACTCCACCGGGTGTTGTTCATGTTGAGGCCCGATGCGGCGGTCACATCGCTGAAAACCCATTCGCCGTCATTTTGCAACAAGACGTTCGGGCCACCGTTGTTGGCATCGTGATACGGTTCCGGCCCGGAGCTTTCGGCGACCGAGAGAAAGCGATCACCATAGTTCGTAATGAAGATATCAATGTCACCGTCCAGGTCGTAGTCGGCGGCCGCCATTGAACCCGGCTCAAGGGCGTGCACGGCCGCACGCTCGGTGAACCGCCCATGACCGTCATTTGACAGAAACAAAACCACTTGGTTCAGCACAACGACCAGGTCCTGATCGCCATCGTTGTCAAGATCCAGCAGAAGCGCCCCGCGCGAACGATCCAGCCAGTTAACCCCGGACTCGGCCGCGATGTCCCGGACCGTGCCGTCGGCATTCTGAACGTACAGACGATTCGGCAGACCTGACGGCTGACAGGCGTACAAATCGTCAAGCCCGTCACCGTTCACATCACCCACCGCGATCCCATGATGCCCATACGGATAGACACCGTGCTGGGCCTGAATGGCGCTGCGCCAGTAATCGATACCGCGTAGCAGCTGCTCATGAAACGATGGTTCGTTGCGAAAGACAGACTCGGTGCAGTCAGCAAACACCTGACCGGTCGGCGACCGCCCCGCGACCTCTTCGTATTGCTCCATCGCAAGCTGTTCCAACAGGGGGACCGCGCCCCCTGAGTCCCGCCAAACGCAGCTCCAGACGGCATTTTGCTGGTACGACGAGTTGGACTTTACGCCACTGATTTGAAAAAGCACGTCAGTCGTGACGCGTGCCTGCGGAAGCATCTCGACACTGATAATCTTGAACTTGAACTGCAGCTGCTCGGCATCGATCAGCGGCTCCGACAATGCGACAAGCCTGTCCCTCAATCCACCGAAACCCTCGACCCACTCGTGAGGCTGATCCTTATCCGCTCGGTGAACCGTGATCGAGGCCGAGTCAAACGAAGTGGTCAGTCGCGTCGGACGAAGGATCGAGCACCTGACGTCGACCACGGCGATTCCCTTCAACAGATCGACCACGGTGGTCCGGGACTGGCCGAGCAACGCAATCAGCCGATCCAGTTGCCCCTGAGCCTTTTCCGCAAACTGTTCGGTCTTGTCAACCGCGTCCATTCCGGCCCGGGAGACCGATTCGGCATGAGCGCCCGGTTCGTCGAGCACATCGCCGGCCTGTTCGATGTCCGGCTTTGCATCGCGATTCGTCGACCGAACCAGCATCGCAGTAGCGATCACAATGCCGCCAAAGCAAAACAGCCCGATCACCTTATGTCTGCGGGACGCGGGACGAGTCGGTTGAGGCACGTTGTCAGTCATGTCCACCAAACCTCCGCATCCACGAAGACGACGTCGGCGGTGCAAACCTTGCGAGCATGGGCGTCATATGTCAGATATCTCTATCGGCCAGAAAATTGAGTGGAATCCGCTCGGAGTGTCCTTCCGTCAGCACGATTTCACGATCGACTCCCAAATCCGTAAACGACTGCTCCTGTCCGGTGGGCCAGCGAATGGTTAACTGTTCGATCCGCTCAGACGTCCCGACTCCAATTAACATGTCCGCGGGAGCTTGCCCCAGAAACCCATTGACCGCAAAAAGGTCGCGAACGATCTGACGTTCACCGCACTGCAACACCACACGTGAGCCGATCGCTGGACGATTACTGCGTTGGCCAACCAGTCGCAGACGAACGCGATGTGTCTGCCATGGGTAAGTGTTGCGAAACATCCGCAGCGGACCGCCGCCATCAGAACCAACCAGCAGATCGCAATAGCCGTCACGGTCGAAATCGGCGGCAACGACGGAGCGAGAATCGGAATCGATATCAGCCTGCGACGCGAACGACGCGTTCAGGAATGCCTCGCCCGGTACGTTGAGGAACAACTGGTTTTTTTCGTAAGCACTGATATTCTTGCCAAGCTGTGGGAGAAGAAACGGATTTTCGACCCAGAACTCACCGTGTGCCTCATCCATTTCACCAAGCTGCGGCAGCATACAAGAACGATCCATTGGCTGTGTCACGACAGCCCTCCACAAGCATGTTCAACCATCCGGCTCACGACGCTGAAAGCTGCGATAGCCGGATACTCCGTACAGATCGAGCCAACCGTCACCATTAAAGTCAGCCATCGCAGTGGCAAATGCCCAGCCAACGGCGTTCACTTCCAGAGAATGGCTCAGCTCACGCAACGGATCGGAAAGAGAGGCTTTCCTGTAAAGCGTATTCCCAGCGCACGACCCCTGAATCTGTTCAAACACACCAGAAGGATAATCGTCGGCAGAGACGGCCCCGATGATCCGACGGCCCATTTTGGAATACATGTTTGCAACGTAGATTTCGGCAATCCCATCGTTGTCGAGGTCGCCACTGCTGACCCCCATACTTGTGGCAAAATCGCTGCAAGCTGCCTGCTCACTGACGTCCTCGAACTTCGCTCCGTTGATCGAGTCGTTGGCAATGTACAGATCGGGAAAATGGTCTCCGTCATAGAACAGGCTCGTGACGGCCATGCTTTCTCTGCCCCCCCCCGAAGCATGGGCTTGTTCGGTAATATTCCGGAAGCGTCCGTTTCCCTCGTTGTGCCACAGTTCATTGTGGGCCCCGGAATCATCATCTCCAACCCACGGAACCGTCTCCTCGGAAGGTGCAAAAGTGACCTGATAGATGATGTACAGGTCCAGCAACCCGTCCGCATCAAAATCCGCAACAGAACAACTCATCGGATTAAAACCAGGTGTGAATCCCGACGTCTCCGTCACGTCAACAAACGACTGCCCACGTTCATTGTGATATAGGCGGTCACCAAGCAGAAGATCCGGAAAGCCGTCATTGTCATAGTCGATCCAGCTCACCAGAAAGGAGGGTCCCGACCACGGGGTCAATCCTGATTCTGCAGTGACATCATGAAAACGAAGACCCTGCTCAGACTTCAGGAGGATTGGCTTCAGCCCCGCGGGACCGGACGCAATCACAATGTCCAGAAACCCATCGCGATCGTAATCCTCCACCGCCATCTGAAAGTTAAAGAGGTTCTGTTCTGCGAGCGGCAGCTTCCAGTTATCGGGCAGGCTCACTTGATCGAGTCCGACTTCGCTGGTCACTTCGGTCATCAGCTGATCATCCGACACTCGTATCAGGCGTGAGTCGACCTGCCAACGGATGATAGTCGCCGCTTGTAATAATTCATCGTGATCAACGTAGCGGACAGTCGCGTCATGGTGAGATTCGACCGCGACAGACTGCCCGGCCGACGTTATTCCATGCGCACTCCATAGCAACTCTACATCCCATTCATGCTTGCGATCCTTGACCGGGTGGATCTGCAGGACTCGCAGCCTTCCCCCTTCGACTTCACCTATCTGATCAAGAGACGCAATCAGCCGATCAGCAAGACCGTTCCGGTCGACCGCGATCTCCGACTCCGCACCAGCATCGATACGCCATTCCGTCAGCGGTCCCAGCGTTCGTGGCCTGGCAGAATCGGCGTTTAAGACACCCGCCTGCAAATCGTCTGCAAAGATGCCAACGACTCGATCAACGGAGCGACTGGCAACCGCCTGCACGAAACGCCGCCCAAGATGTGTTTCAATCTCAAAGGTCGCGTGCTCACTTTCCCAAATCTCCTGCTGTATTTCGGGATCAAGCTCGAACTCTTTCTGCCCTGGCTGAGGCTGAATCCGATCGTCGCTGTCCACAGAATCTGAAGGTGGTGCACCGCTTCGCAACTGCCACACAACCACACCGTCCAGTGCTAAGAAGACGACCAAACAGCAAAGGATCGAACGATTCATAAGGGTAGTTCAGGAACAACGGAAGAAACGTAGGCGTATTATTGCGTTTCACATTTTAACAGATACATAGGCACAATCCATACTCATTGACGGCCTGCCGCGCGGATTCGTTTCGCTTGTTCAGCGTGATATCCGGATTTTTCGGCATCACCCTGGTCTCGATAGGCGACAACCAGCCAGTCGTGAATGTTGAGCGCCCCGGGGTTGCGTTCGAGGCCACGATGGGCATCCAGAATTGCGTCGTCCATCCGGTTCAATTGACCGAGAACTTGGGCGCGCTGACCAAACAGGTCAGATTCCCAGCCGTTGATCTGAATCAGCCGATCCAGATACTCGGCAGCAGCCTTGTGCCTTTTTGTTCGAAGGGCGATCACACCAAGACCGCGAAGTGCCGATTCGTGTTCGGGCTGGATGGTCAGCGCTCTGAGCCAACAGGCCGAAGCCCGATCGTAATCACCGACGAGCAGGCAGGCCCCCGCTGTGGCATCCAGCACGGCCAGATCGTTCTCATAACCTCTCGGCAACCGGACCAGCAACCGGAGGGCTTCGGCCGCAGTCGCCGGATCCTTGCTGCCGTCCGCTTGTTGGGCTCGTAAAATCCCTGAGGCCCGCAGCAATTCAACTTCAGGCACGTCACCTTCCGCGCGATCAAAGACCATCAGCGGCGCAGGATCGCCGCGGGAATTCGCGGCCTTGCTGGCGGGCCGACGTAACACACGATGATCGGTAATTGCCGTATGTGGAACGTTGCTTGGCAACCGCGGCATGTGACAAACGATACATGAATCCTCTGCCGTCACTTGCAGGCGTTCGGTGCGGGGCAGCGAACATTCCGAGTCAGGGGGACTATGGCAATTCATGCAGGCCGTGCGATAAAACGCGATGCGGTTCTCACCCGGACTGGAATGCGGATCGTGACACGACGTACAACCGAATTGCCCCTCGGAACCGATGTAACATCGACTGGCCCGCATTTGCTCTACCTGACTGACGACCGACGTTGCCGCTCCGTCAATGCGTGTACCTGTCACAAAAGCAGTCCAGATTTCGTTGGTGTGCATACCCGGTCGAAAGTCAAACGGCCTGCGACCGGCGCGCAGCACACGTCCGATTCCCGGGAGATGACACTGATTACAAACCGATTCGCGCAAAGCGGTCGTCAGTTTTCCCGGATTGACGATCGGGTCCGTTAATGAAATGGAGACATCTGTGTCATCGGTCGGCAGTGAGTGAAACGCAATGTGTTGCCGACCTGGTCCATGACAACGCTCGCAACCGATGGCGTTTTCCAGAAACGGCGGCGCCTGAAAGCGATGTTCTTTGCCGACCACCGGATTCACGCGTCCAACATGGCAGGCGATGCAGTCGTCAGACAGGCGTCGTTCGAAACGTGGGTGCTGTTCAGGGCGATAGCCAGGTGACAGGTCCCAACGCTGCTTGCCCGAGTACCACGTGACGGGCGACATGAACAGCAGGCCACGCTGATCGTGGATGTACGAGCGCCCGTGCACTCCGGAGCCAAATGCGTATTGCATCTCGACAGCCTGGTCATAAAGGACGCCACCATTTGAGTCAAACATCTTCTCGTGATGCCATACATGATCGCCGTCACGAGAAACCCTGTACTCAAGCCCCGCGCTTGAGGTGAATGCCACGTTGGCCTCATAGTCCTCAATTCCTGGCAACGCTGCGGCAACCGGAGCAGTCGAAATTGACATCGAGTGTGAACGATACGTTTCGCTGATCTCCTGATGACACTCTGCGCATGCCTGGGTACCCACGAAATCTCCCACATCATGGGGAGGCGCCCATGCCGACACTCGTGCTGCTGCCGGCTGCTGCTCAATAAGTTCGTACGGCACTGCAAGCTGCAGCTTCTTCTCCGAGGAACAGCCGACAATGACAGACAGAAGCAGGACCCGCCCCAACATCGGCAACTGTGATTTCGGCTTCTTCATGGCATTCCTCAACCATACCTCATTGTACCGACGCAGGATCAGTGAACGCCCGACGTCCCTCGACGATGATCAAAGACTGATCAGGCCGAACGTCGTTGAGCACCTGTTCAGTTCCACTGGGCCACTTGATGGTCACGGTACCTGACGATGCCGCGTCTCCAAGGCCGACAATCAAGACGGGCTGGTGGGTGGATGCGAAGCTCGTCCCGCCAGTCAGCTGAATTGATTGTGTTGTCTCACCAAACGTCAGACTCAACCGAGCACCAATGCCCTGGCGTTCACTGGCTACACCCACAAGGCGAAGCTTCAACCGGTGACCGCCTTCCGACTCATTTACAAGCAGGGCAGCGGGCGCATTCTGATTGCCCGTCAGAACATCCCAATCGCCATCCTGGTCGAAGTCCGCAACCGCGACGCCACGCGCAACACGTCGCTGAGCGAAATACGGACCTGCCGTTTCCGACACATCGAACCACGTGCCATCCTGAACTGTCAGCATCTGGGGAAGCTGCTTAAAGCCGTCACCGTCTGCGTTGTTGTGATCGATGTGACCGTTTGCCGTGAGAATGTCCTGCTGGCCATCACAATTGAAGTCACGCATCACGACACCAAATCCCAGCCGGGGCATCGTCAACGCATGCAGTCCGACGGCGCCAGTAACGTCACGAAAACCGCCCACGCCAATGTTTCGATACAGGGTGTTGGACTCATTTGTAAAGTGAGTCAGATAAAGATCCATTTGGCCGTCGCCATCGTAGTCACCGGTGGCAACCCCCATGCTTGCCTCCGCATCTCCACTGGCATTCAGACCAACTCCCAGATCCAACGCCGCTTCGCGGAATCCATCACCAGTATTGATGAACAGAAAGTTCGCTGTCGTATCGTTGCAGACGTATATGTCCGGCAAATCATCGTCGTTAAAGTGAGCGATGGCGACTCCGAGCCCCTTGTTGCCCGGCCCGAACGTGCCCAGACGCTGAGCGGCGGCGTCAAACGTCCCGTCGCCTTTGTTCAGAAACAATTCGTCGGGCCAGGCATCGATCTGGCGCGGATGACAAAGTGCTGGCAGACCGTCTTTCTCACACGGAAATGGATCGTACGGGTCGTACTCAAGATAGTTGCAAACGTACAGCTCCGAAAATGAATCACCGTTCAGGTCGGCCCAGGCAGCGGAGGAACTCCATCGTGAATCGCGGACCCCGGCAGAGTGCGTTGCCTCAGTAATCGTTCCGTCACCGTTGTTCCGATAGAATGTGTTGGCACCGACATTTGTGACATAAACGTCGTCAAAACCGTCGCCGTCACAGTCACCGACCGCGACGCCCTGACCGTAACCCCGCTCGTCCAGCCCCACGACCTCCGTGACATCGACAAAACGGTGGCCGACATTGCGAAACAGACGATCCGTTGGGCGACCGTCCATGGTTCAAATACACGTCGGGAAATCCGTCCGCGTCCATGTCCAGCCAGCCCACACCGCCTCCGATGGATTCCACCATCAGCAGCTGGCCGATCGCTCCATTCTGGTAGGTATGGACCAAACCCCGCTCAGCAGCCGACTCATGGAATCGTGGACCCTGTCCCTGAAACGTACGCTGAGGCTCCGCTCCAGCAAGCGGATCGAAGTGAAACGCAGGGCGATTCTCTGGCGGCGATGGTGTGCTTGGCTGCCTACTGGCAGACGCCGTTTTCTCACCGCTCGGCGAGAGATCCGGAACTGAATCAGCACACCCCGGAATGCTGCTGGCAACAAGGACAATCCACAGCGGAAGGTGTCGTCTGGACAAGGGTGTGCTTCCGCTCAGATGGGAGTTCAAGCGAGCGATTCAAGTGCCGTCCTGCTCGTTCAAGGATCAACAGTGGCACAAGAGCCGGTGCAGAACGGAACGCCCGGTGCCCCCGAAGGAACTGAAATTTCAGGCACAAAAAGCAAAACACGTCCCCGGCAAAAGCATGCCGGGGACGTGTTCATGTTCACACGATACACATGGGTATCAATCAGCTTAAAACTCACCAGTCGCCAAGTTGTCGTTACGCACAGCGATCTTATATCTTATACCATGGTCAATGTTTTCCGTCAAAAAGCGAACAGAACCATCCGCCAACAAACACTGAATCCCGCCCACGTGTCGACTGCTGGGTGATTCACACCGCAGGTCGCCACCGTTGAAACTGCCTTGTAGGTACTTTTTATTATTGATCGGGTTGCGCATGTTGTGATTCGACCCTAAAGTTGTCATCCACGACGAAAAGTGGCTTCGGCGGTAATTAAACCCTTGGGGACTAGGGGCACCGCCCACGTAGTGCATGTTTTCGAACACAGCTACAGTGTTACTTGTACCGTCAACAATGTCTTTGATGGCCTTTGATCCACCATAGAGGAAGACACCATTGCCATTGTTCCATTCGTTCGACCTTTCTCCGTTCACCCATGGCGTTCCAGGATCCGACCCCTTTCTTCCCAACTCGCCAGGAATAGCATCATTCACCAATTGATCAGGTACAGCTGCGCAATCTTTCCAGCCGCCCCAAATGTGTCCCAAGCTACCAACGTAGTCCGTGCAAGCACCAAGACGGTTATTTTGGCCCGCATTACTGCGCCAGCGATAACCACCTGAGGTTACCCATTTGTCGGTCTGCACCTTCGGCTGATCATTTGATGGACAGGTTATCATCGGCATAGTACGCTGGAATGCCGCCTTGTTTGCCGGGAAATCAGTGATCCCACTGTCCCTGTTTGATTCGAAAGTGAGCGTGTTGTACAGCGGAGCCTGATCAAAATATGGCAGCGCGTAGACGATCCAGCCGAAGCCTCCTGTTCGGTCAGCAGGCATCGGTCCATTGGTGTAGCGCTGTTGATTGTGCGGAAACACATTATGCACGTCATGGTAGTTGTGCATGGCCAGACCGAATTGCTTCAAGTTGTTCTTACACTGCGTTCGGCGTGCGGCTTCACGAGCCTGCTGCACCGCAGGCAGCAACAGAGCGATGAGAATTGCAATGATTGCAATCACCACCAATAGTTCAATTAAGGTGAATCCGGCGAAGAATCGCCGCCTGTTTTTATGCTGCGCGTGTAACATAGACATCGCTCCAAATTGACGAACCGGGAAAAGAACGGAAAGTGCGTCCAGCGATTGTCGCCAAAAGAGCACGGCTTTGTCAACGCTCATTCAAAAACTTTTTGAATCCTGACAAAATACGCAACAGCAACTTGCGCCACTTACTACGGGAGGCCATCACTGGTACCCGAGGGAAGAGAAGACTGGCGGTAATCCCGATATTTCTGCAGGTACTGAATTTGGCCTTTCGCCGGCGTCAATGGTGACGTGACGTTTCAAAATGGTGCTTTACTTCCGTTCAGTTTACATTGCCAAAGGTCCTTACCCTGGTTTCAGTTCTGAAAGAACTGAACTCTGATTGCGTCGGCAACGCCCCGGTCTCCACATCTTCTGGCATAGAACTCAATCTGCTTCAACAGTTCGGGCGACACCTCCGTTGCGTTGGGAAGCTGGACTAACTCTTTTCTTAGCTCTTTCCCCAACAGTCCTACCGACCGCAATTCACGTGCCTCGTCCGTGTTCCCAAGTTGCCGCTCTACCTCAGACAGCTCAAACCGGGCTCTCCAATCAAACGCATGTAGCTCAAGCGAGGTTCGATAGGCTTCGGCCGCCTGCTGAAGTTGACCCTGCTCTTTTAAGTACCAACCACGAATTCGCCAAAACACGCTGTCACTGGCAGCGACGTCCGGCAGCATTGCCAGCAACTGTCCAACCTGAGTTACTTGAACATCCAGCAGAGACTGACTCAGGAAAAACCTCAGCAGCTGTGTGTTTTGTGGGAACTGCGACAGCATATCCCGAAGTGATTTGCGGCGTGCATCTCGTGCAAATTGTGGCTCGGCATCCTGATCTTCAGCTCGGTCCAGAATCTCGTTCAGGTGAATCGCGCGTGCCACGGTAAACAGATCGTCATCGGGCTGCGCGGTGCTCCAGCGTGACGCGAGTTCAAATCCGTTGGTAAACATCAGATGATCTGCCAGGACCAGGTACACGTAGGCTTCCCGAGGTGCCCCGCCGGCCCGGATGGCATTTTGAATTTCCTGCAACATTTCCGCACGTTCCAGCGTGATCGCGTAAAAAAAGATGATCCGCCGCCAGGCGTCCATGCAACTCGGCTCAATCGTCAAAATGCGCCGGCAGGTCTCGACTCCTTCCCGTGGCTGACCTGCCATGCCAAACTGAATGTGTGACGCCTCAAGGTAGGATGGGACCGCTTTGTGACTGGTTTTGGGCACCATTAACAAGGCGTTCACTGCTCCAGCATAGTCTGCCTGCTTCTGCAGAGCATCGCCGAGCAGCAACCAGCCATCGCTTGTGTTGGCATTCCACTTCGTCCACTCGCGCGCTATCAATTCCACCTTCTTCCAATGTTGTTCGTCATATGCGGCAAGGCAATTGACGCGATATTGCAACTCCTTCTTCCGAAAATCCGCTACCTGCTGAGCCTTCCAGGAGTCGAACAGCGGTCGGGCAGAAAAGGCAGCGGCCAACGCGACAAGGCCGATGCCAAACACCAGGATCCGCTTCCGTCGCCCATGTTTGTGGTCGGGCAGAATGCATTCCGGAGGCGGGGCAATGTCAGCACTGGACGTGGAGTTTGCTTCCGATGGTGTCACTTCACTTCTCGCAATTCTCATAATATCCGGCACCAAAGAACGCCATTCGATTGTTTTTTCCGACAGAAGATGGTGGAATCACACTGTCGTTTTGTCCGAATCCCTGATGGATCCGATCAGCAAACTCTATTTGACCTACAAGAATTGGAGAAGTAGCACAATGACCCGCACTCTGACATCCTTACTGGGATTGTTCCTGTTGACATTTGTAATGACCGGCTGCCAGCAGGATAGTAATAACGGTGAACACCAGGCAGCCGATCCAGCACCGGCGGGTGATGCGTCAGATCTGGATTTATCTGATCCGTCCAACATGCCGGCAATGGACTCGCCGCAAGCTGGTAAGAAAGAGTAGTTCCAAATCCATACGGGCCTGTCGGGCCCGTATGGATACACCACAGTACGTATTCTGCGTCGTTTGGTGCCTTCCGATTATGGTTCCTGAATGATACGCAATTGATTGCTTTCAATCGATCCGATCGATTGTGCTGGCTGTACCAAGCCCGAAGTACAGAGGCAGCAGACTCTGCGACAGGTAGCCCGACTTCCCGTCGTGATATCGGGTTTGTGTCAGGTCGCCGGTCACCAACCGCACAGTCGCTCCCTACGAGGCTGTGAGTTTTTCTTCGATTTGAATTGTGTTTGAAATTGCAGGGAGCAATTTTTCAAAATCCGTGCGGACGGTGGCGAGGTGTTCGCCATGTCAGGTTGACGCTGTCTCCTTTGCCTGAGTTACCAGGCTTTGCCACGTAGATCGTTTC
>LWDU01036167.1_pt1 | contig 33733 bp, 13 predicted proteins | sample 727161 | NCBI WGS metagenome assembly LWDU01 (sample SAMN04566230, study PRJNA314399) | hydrothermal vent metagenome | isolation source: deep sea hydrothermal plume seawater | place: Mexico: Gulf of California, Guaymas Basin | collected 2004-07-11 | reverse complement strand
GTAACGTCTTTGGGCGATCTGAATGGTGACGGCGTGGTTGACCTGGCTGTTGGAGCTCCGGGTGATGACGCGGTGTACGTGCTGTTCCTCAGCCGGCCGCCAGGATTTACACTGAGCAAAGTTGCTGCCACCGTTTCCGAATACGGCACCACCACAACGGATTCATTCACGGTCGTGCTGGACGCGAAACCAATGACTGATGTGGTGCTCGACCTGTCGCTGTCAACGAATCCGGATGCGGCTGTGGACAAAACGTCACTCACGTTCACCAGCTCAAATTGGAATCAACCTCAGACCGTCAATATCACGGGGCTGAACGATGATATTGATGACGGCGACGAACAGACCACGATTACCGTTTCGGTTAACGATGCAGCCAGTGACGATGCCTTCGACCCGCTGTCTGATCAGGTTGTTACCGTCACCACCACTGACGACGACGATACGCCACTGCCGGGCAATATTGACGGTGATGGAGATTTCGATGCGAACGACTCTTTTCTGGTGCAGCTTGTCCTGCTGTCCGGGACTGACGCACAGATCAATCAATCCAAAGGCATCAGCACTTTGACGGCGGCTGAGATTCGCGCAAAAATCAACAATCTCGGTTCGGCAGCAGACGTCGACGGCGATGGCGATACCGACGCCAACGATGCGTTCCTGATTCATTTGGTGAAACTGTCGGCTACCGACAATCAAATTGATCAGTCCAAAGGCACCAGCCAACTGACAGCTGCGCAAATTCGCACCAACGTCAACAACCTCGGTGGCGGGGCCACCACCCAAACGGTCGTCGCAGGGTCTCAGGTGCTGCGGTCCGTATTGGCTGATGAGCCCCACTCGGATCTGTTCCCGACAGGCGACGATGATCTGCTTCTGTCACAGGTGTCATCACAGGAGACGGCGTTCGAATCCGTCACCGAGTCAATCTGGGAAGACTTCCGGGACTGGATCGATGCCATCTGACGGGACCGGTGACTCAGACCGTGCCGCCAGGTTTTTCCTGGCGACAGCCCGGATTTTCTGATGCTGAAATCGTCTTTGACCGATTTTTCAAATACGATTCAGTGTTCAACGGCTGTCCCCAGAGGGCTGCTTCGACCGAATTTGCAGACAAACCACCGTACGCAAAACACCTGCAGGAACTCTGGTCAGGTAACTTGTGGCATCGTCTCTTGTAATTTCGCCTTCAGACGCGATAGCATGTTGTTCTGCGCACTGGTCACGACACCCACCCCCCTTACCAAGGACCGGAGTTTGCCATGCTCAATTTCCTCGCAAACAGCAAGTCACTCACCTGTGAAGGCACTTCGCGACGTGACTTTCTGAGAGTCGGTTCTCTGGGGTTTGGAGCTTTGACCCTGTCAGATGTTCTTCGCGCGAGAGCCGAAGCAGGGCGTGCCGGTTCCAGCACCAAAGACACCTCCGTGATCTGGTTGTGGCTTGGTGGCGGGCCAACACATGTCGAGACCTTTGATCCGAAGATGACGGCTCCGTCCGAGTACCGCAGCGTCACCGGCGAAGTAAAGACGAACATCCCCGGCGTCACGCTGGGAGGCCACTTCGAGAAAATGGCTCAGGTTGCCGACAGGATGGCATTCGTACGTTCGTTCGCGCACACGAACAGCGGACACGGTGGTGGAACACATTTCGTGATGACGGGTTATGACAATCGCCAGGTCGACAACGGAGGCATGCCGACTCGACCTGCCCTGGGTTCGATCCTGTCACGTGTCCGCGGTGGCAACCATCCTGACACGGGGATGCCGACTTACGTGAGGTTGAATGGAATTGGCAGCGATGGGCCGGCATTTCTGGGCGCTGCCTGCTCGCCATTTGATCCCAATGGCCAGGCCAAACGGAACATGTCGCTGGTTGTCGACAAGCTGCGGCTGGACCGGCGTCGTGAAATGCTTAAAGGCATTGACACGGTGAATCGAGCTGTTGATCGAAGCAGGTTGATGGAAGGTCTGGACGAATTCGAACAGCAGGCGTTTAATCTCGTACTCAGCAAGTCGCAACAGGCGTTTGATCTGAAGTATGAAGACCCGCGCGTGGTGGACCGTTACGGACCTGGCCTGGGTCAGCAGTTACTGCAGGCACGCCGCATGTGCGAAGCAGGTTGCGGTTTTGTGACCATTCAATACGGCGGCTGGGATATGCACGGCAACATTAAGAAGGCTCTTGATGGACGTGCTCCTCAGGTTGACCAGGCGGTTGCCGCTTTGGTGGAAGACATGGGGCAGCGTGGTGTGGATCAGAATATTCTGTTCGTCGTTACTGGCGAATTCGGGCGTACTCCAAAGATCAATGGTGGCGCCGGTCGCGACCACTGGGCTCCTCTCAGCACTCTCGCGATGGCAGGTGGAGGCCTGCAGATGGGCCAGGTCATCGGCGAATCCGCTGAGAAAATCGACGTGCCGAAGACGAAGCCCGTCCGCCCGCAGGACCTGATGGCCACCGTTTTCCACGTGCTTGGCATCGATCGCCGAATACAGTTCGTCAACACGTCCGGCCGCCCCATCTATATGATCGAAGACGGCAGGCCCATCGAAGAACTGGTCTGAGACAGACTCTCGGACACCAACATCCCGTCCAACCAGACGCCCTGCCAGTCGGCAGGGCGTTTCTTATGCTCATCGCCGCGTTGAACATGCGAACATCAGTCAGGACTGACAGGCGAAGACGCGATCAGCGGGCATTCGCCGGGACGGTAACGAACGTCGTCGACCCGCCCGCCCCGGCAATGGCAATCGAACTTCCGTCGCGCGAATAGGTGCCTGCATACAGGACGTTTGGTGCGTTCTCGCTGAAAGCCGGTTTGCCATCACTGACGTTCCAGACCGTCAGGCTTCCCGCCCGTCCGCACGACAGCAATCTCGTACCCGGCTGATTAAATGTCAGTTGATAGACTGCGTCTGCAGGACCATTGAGGTTCTTTGTGACGACCCCGCGATTGGTGTCCCAGATTCGAATGGCCTTCTCAACACCAGCGCCCGCGGCAAAGCCGCCGTCCGGACTAAACGCCACTGCAAACAGCGGCGCTGGCGTCTCGCCTTCCTGCAGTTGTTTCAATTGCCCGCCGTTGGCAACATTCCAAAGTCGCAGGACACCGTCCGCGCCGCCCGAAACCAATCGTTCGCCTTTAGCATCAAAGTTGATTCCGTATACCGCCCCGGTACTGCCGGAAATGGCTCGGACCTGAGTCCCTGCTGCGGTGTCCCAGATGCGAATCGTCTGATCGCCGCCGGCGGAAGCCACTAGTTTTCCATCGGGCGAAAAAGCAACGCCATAGACTGGACCCGTGTGTCCCGGTAACGAATGCGTTGCGACGGGTGATGCGTCCGCCCAGACTGAAATCTGTTGATCAGTTCCGCCTGTGACGATCGTTTTTTCGGGAGCAAAGGCCACGGCGGCCAGAGGCTTTGGGCTGAACAGTTCGCTCAGCAGCGTGGGTTCCGTCGCAGTGGCGTCGTAGATCAGCAGCTTGCCGTCCGCACCAACTGCCACGACACGTTTGTTGTCGAGACTGAAGGCGAGATCCACCACGGACGAACCTGTTTCCACAGTCTGCACCAGCGCTCCGTTGGCATAGGTCCACAGATAAACGCGACCCTGTGCATCAGCCCCCGCAATCTGCTGTCCATCAGACCGCAACGCCAGACGTTTCAGATTATCCTGCGCCCCGGTCAGTTGTCGCAAAGCCGCTCCGTTGACCGTATTCCATGCCTTTGCGGTTTTGTCCTCGCCCACCGTGATTGCCTGGGCTCCATCGGCCGACAGCACAAGGTCGTTTATTCCTTCAGGATCTGCCTGCACAACACGTACGGCCGCAGCCGTCCACAGCCGTCCACTGTTGTCGATGCTGCCCGATAGAATCGTTTTGTTGTCCGCGGCCAGCGACACGCTCACCACGTTCGCTTCGTGTCCTGCGAATCTTTCCAGTTCCAGACCCCTCGCTAAATCCCACAATCGCACAAAATTGTCGTCGGCGGCCGTTACTATCCGTGATGCATCTCCGCCCACGGACACACTCCGTACAGCGACGGGATGCACGAAGGTTCTGACCGCCTGACCATTCGCCAGCGTCCAGGTACGCACATGTTTATCCACGCTTCCCGCAACCACGGTGACTCCATCCGGCGTGACTGCGACGCTGGTGACAGCGTCCAGCGCTCCCGCGAACGCACGCAGCTGTTTGCCATCGGCCAGGTTCCACAGTCGCACGGTCTTATCGGCTCCACCGCTCACAGCCTGTGCTCCGGCGGCAACAAAAGTCACGCTGTTCACTGCACTGGTGTGGCCTGCCAGCGAACGCTGGAAGGCGAGTGGTTGTATCGACAGTGCATCGCCCGCTGCGATGGCCAGTGACAGTCCGTCAGCCAGCCAGTCAAGACTCTGCACGATGTCTGCTGCAGGCACATGTTCCAGCAGCGTTTTGCCCGCAGCATCGTAGATTCGCGTGTTCTTATCTCCTCCGACAGCCAGTCGCGTGCCATCAGCGTTGTATTGAACGCTGTGAACAGCACTCGGCGTCGCGAACTTCTCGGGAGCCGCAGCGGCCTGTCCGTTGGTAACATTCCACTGATAGACCTGCTTGTCAGCACCTCCCGCCGCGATCTGAGTCGCATCCCGGCGGATTGCCAGTGTGAGTAACTCACCAGTGCTTCCCGCGAGCGACTGCTTGAGTTCTCCGGTCGCAAAATCCCACAACTTCACCAACTTGTCGGCCGCGGCCGTGACCAGGCGAGTTCCGTCACCGGAGATTGCGAGTGCGTTTACGCTGACTTCGGCGGCCACGACAACGCGCGTTGCGGCCAGCGTCCACACGCGCAGCGATTTGTCCGTGCTGCTCGATACAAGTGTCCTGTTGTCGGGCAGAAACGCGACGGCTGTCGACGCTGCAGTATGGCCGGCAAAGCGTTCCAATTCCCGGCCGCTGACAACATCCCACGTTCGAATGACCATGTCCGAACCCGCCGTTGCCACTCGCAAACCATCGGCACTCAGGCCAACGCCCCCAATGGCGACCTTGTGTGCAAATGTTTTCTCCACGGCGATGTTGCCGGCAGGAGTCGCCGGCAGAACCCATGTTCGTGCCTGGTTGTCGGTGCTGGTGGCGGCGATTCGTTTTCCGTCCACGCTGATCGACAGTGCCGTCACCGCTGCAGGAACGCCCGTTAGAGTGCCGAGCTGTTTCGCATCGGAAGTCTGCCAGACGCGAATGGTCGTGTCAGCGCCGGCCGTGACCAGCCATGCACCCGTGGGTCCAAAGACAACATCGTTGACGGCTCCGGCGTGGCCCGCAAAGGTCCGCTCAATCGGTTCCTCACCGGCGTCGACCTGGGCCTGAGTGAGATTCGCTTTCCACAGCCGAACCGTTCCGTCAGCACCGGTCGATACCAGTTGCTGCCCACCTGGATGAAAGGCTAACCCCAACACAGCACCGGCATGCCCGGTAAACGTGACGCGGTTTGCGCCATCAGCCATCACCCAGATCCTGATCGTTCCCTGATCGTCTGCGGACGCGACAAGCGACGAGTCGGCGCTGATTGCCACCGAACGACCCGCAGCCGCCAGTCCGCTCAGTTGTTTGATCACCTGACCGGTTGCGATGTCGTAAACGCGCACAACCCTGTCGTTGCCGGTAGACACGGCCAGCTTGCCGTTGCGGGAGACCGCGACTGCATGTACCGCATCACCTGCGACCGGAAGAGGCCTGGGTGGAACAATCGGCAATTGCCACCAGCGCATTGTTCCGTCGGCGCTGGTTGAAACGACGCTGTTTCCCTGGGGAGCATATACCAGTCCTTTAACGGCTCCGGTATGACCGAGCAGCACACCTTCGGCCGCCCCGTTGACGTTCCAGAAACGGATCTCTCCGGACGCATCTCCGCTGACGATCTGCGCAGCATCCGGTCGGATGGCAACTGCTGTTGTCGGTTGCAAATGCCCGGCGAGTGATCGGATCGCAGCTCCGGTGGTGGGGGTGGAAAGACGGATCGACTTGTCCTGCGAAGTGGTGGCCAGAATCTGCCCGTTGGCACTCATCGCCGTTGCAGTGACCGGCATTGTATGGCCGGCCACCGGTTTGGGGGCGATCGGCAGACGCCACAATCGCACTGTGCCATCATCGCCGGCCGACAGAATCTGTTGCTTTGCCGGATGAATTGCCACGGAACGAACCGGCCCCGAATGTCCCAGCAGTTGGCCCAGACCCTTGCCATCGGCGGTATTCCACAAACGAATCGATCCGGTTGCGTCGGCGGCAACACTTAATGCCGAGTCGTTGCTGATTGCCAGAGCCGTGACCGCGCCGGTCAGCCCCGCCAGCGTCCGCACGACTTTGCCCGACGCCGAGTCGAAGACGCGGATCACGTTATCCGCGCCACCTGTCAGAGACAGCCTGCCGTCACGTGATATTGCAACGGCGCTGAGCGGAACAGGGCTGTCCGCCAGCATTTTGGGCGGAATCAACGGCAGTTGCCACGTTTTCAGAAGGCCATCGGATCCGGTACTGAACAGCGTCTGCGCCGTGGGGTGAAAGGCGACACCACTGACCGACCCGGCATGAGCACCGATTTCGCCCAGCGAACTGCCGTCGACGGGATTCCAGATAACAATGCGTCCCTGCGCATCGCCGCTGGCAAGCTGGCTCCTGTCGCCACGCAGATCGATTCGTGTGATCGCTGCGGAATGTGCTTTAAGCTCCTGCAGCACTTTGCCATCAGACCGCTGCCAGACCTTGACTGCGCTGTCGGCCCCGCCGGAAACAAGCCATTCGCCGTCTTTGCTGACCAGAATTTCAGTCAGCGGCTGTTCGTGTGCCGGCGTCTGTCTGATCGGATCGGGGATGAAGACGTCCCACAGCTTGACGGTATTGTCTCGTGAGCCGGAAACCAGCGAGCGGCCATCGCCGCTGACTGCCAGCGAAAGAACCTGCCCCTGGTGGCCGGTGAGCGTTCGCAGTTCGACCCCTGTGGTGGCATGCCACAGCTTAATCGTGCGATCGAAGCTGGAAGTCGCAATGATTCCGCCGTTCGGCGTGTACACGACACTCGTCACTGCGTCCGTGTGCCCGGTGAGTGGTTTCGGCGGTTGCTGCGCCGACAGCGGAGTGATGAACAACGCAGAAAAGGCAGCGCAGCACAGGGCGCGATGATGCGGCAGGCGTGATGACATGATTAGGCTTTGGGAAAGAAAAGGTCAGAAAGGTTCACACGATTGCTCTACTTATCAGCGACCTGCTCGCTTCCCTGCTTCGTCGCGCTGGCCATCTGTTCCGGTTGAGGCGGTTCGAGAGTTTTCAGTACCTGGCCGTTGGTTCCATTCCAGATTCTCAACACACTGTCGTGCCCACCCGCGACAAGCACGGCTCCGTCGGGTGTGACGTCCACACAGTGCATGAATTCCGCGACTCCGCCAAAGTTTCTGATGGTTCCACCGTTCGTCGATCGAATGAATCGTACGATGCTGTCGCCCGACGTCGTGGCTATGTCCGGCGTGTTACCAATAAACTGCAGCGAAGTCACCTGTTTTTTGAAGCCGCCGATCGAGCGAGACTGATCACCGTCTTTGGCATTCCAGATCTTGACCACGCCATCCGCACCGGCACTGGCCAGTACCTGTCCGTTGCCCTGCCAGGAAACGCTTAACACATGATGCGTATGTCCTTCGAATCGACGCAGCAGGTCGCCGCTGGCGACGTCGAAAGTTCGCACGTATTTGTCTGCGCTGCCCGACGCGATCACCTTTCCGTCCGGTGAAAAACGCACACCGTGCACTGTGTCGTCATGAGCGTTCCCGATGGCCTTAATCAAGGCCCCGTCCGAGACGCTCCAGATTCGGATCTGACCACTGCGGGAAGGCTCGCCGCTGCCGGTGGCCAACTGAGATCCGTCGCGATTGAAATCAAGAGCGAGTACGCGATTGACGAGCTGCGAAGGATCTCGTACGTCACCGATGGTTCGGGTCAGTTCCCAGCCGGGATTTACCTCCCATGCCACAGCCGACTTGTCCGTCGAACCACTGATAAGTTCGGCGTCCGAGACATACGTCAGGCAACGGATGGTTCCCTGATGCCCGACAAAGCTGGCGGTGGCCGCGCCGGTTTCCGCATCCCATGTGTGCACCGCCGGGAAGTCACCGCCGGTGGCAAGTTGTCGGCCGTCAGGTGAGAACGCCACGGCATGCTGAGGCTGCTCTGTCTCGGTCGCAGCCTTCTTCGCGTCTTCGACGGCCTTCTGTGCGGCGACCAGTGCTGCCTCAGCCACCGTCTGTTCTTCTTTTGTCGCGGGAACCAATGCCGTCGCGGTCTCCAGTTCACGATCGGCGATAATGCTTAGCTGCGAGGCTGTGTTCTGTGCTGCCAGAGCCGGACGTAATGCGGCCAGCGCGTCGTTATAGGGTTTCTGCGTGGCAGTGACCTTTGCTGCAGCGTCGGTCACTGCTTTCGTGGTATCTGTCAGTGCCTTCGCCGGCGCCGCCTGAGCCGTCCTTGCAGCGGCCACATTTGCCGTCGCGGCAACCAATTCCTGATCGGCTTCTGTCTTAGCCATCGTCAATCCCGGATCGTCCTTCGACTGCTGAACAAGCACCGCAAAACGCCGGGCCTTCGCTGTAGCGAGCGTGACCAGTTTCGCCGTCTCAACCGCCAAACGGTCAGCCTCGGCTTTGCCCAACGACGCCTTCTGCGCTGCACCAGCAGCAGCGATCGCGAGTTTTTCAGCGGCAACTTTCGCTGCGTCTGTCTTTTTTGCGACGGCCGTCTTTTCGTCGACATCCTTGTTCGCAGCCGTCAGGGCGTCAGCTGTCTTCTTTGCGGCAGCAGTCTTCAGCGGCAGATCCTTTTCGGCGGCTTCAAAGTTTCGTTTGGCGGCGTCGCGTCTGGCAGTCGCCGCTGCCTGGCCCTGCGTTAATCGCGTGACTATCGTTTTGGCTCGCAGATCGCCTTTCATTTCCGCGATCTGCCGACCGTTCTGAGTGTCCCAGAGCTTGACCGAATTGTTGCTGCTGGCGGACGCGATCCGCTGTCCGTCCGGACGGACGGCGATGGACTGAACTGGTCCGCCATGATTGAATTGCCGAATCTGCCGCCCGTTGGCGACATCCCAGTGGCGAATCGTTCCATCCAGACTGGCCGAGAAAAGTTGCGCTGCGTTGCTCGGCAGAACGGCCAGCGAGGTTACCGGCTGAGTGTGAGCCGCGAGAGTTTTAACCGCCAGTAACGGCCAGCGCTGTAAACTTCCGTCGGCAGACAGAGTCGCGAAACTTTCTGCCTGCAGACCCAGGACTGCGTGCACTGATTTCGTGTGGCCAACGAAGCGTTGTTCCAGCGTCCTGGTGGCGAATTCAAATGCCAGGACTTCGTTCACCGGCGCGGCTGAGCCACCGATCACACGGGTGCCGTCTGCGGTGAAGGCTACTGCCTGAACGGACGCATTGAACCCCTGCAGTGGCGTCGGAGCCGCTGGCTGGCCGTTCGCCGAATTCCAGACTTTGATGATATTGTCTTCGCCGCCTGTCACGAGAAACTGCCCGTTAGGACTAAGTGCTGCGTCGTGAATCGGAGCACCGTGATTGGCGGCAAACGTCTGCTGCCCGTTGGTCGTGTTGAAGCCTCGCAGCGTGCCGTCAAGCGATGACGCATAAACAACCTGACCGTTTGGGTGAAATGCCAGAGACGTCACCGGCTTCGTCAGTCCGACCATGGCTTGCCGGAATCGCAGAGGGCGACGTTCGATACGCTGAGACGTGACTGTCATGAGCGTGTTCACATCCGTCACGTAAACCGCGGCGACCAGGCTGTCGATCGGAACGATCTCCAGCAGTCGGCCGGAAGCTGCGTCCCATGCAGTGGCGCTGGTGGCTGTCGTCGAAACAACCCGCGTTCCATCGGGGCTGAAAGCGACACTTACAACTTCCGACGTGTGACCTTCCAGCGAAGCCAGTTTTTGGCCGTTGTTGAGTTGATAAACACGCACGGTTTTGTCGGCACCCGCGACTGCAACGCGTGCCGAGTCACGCGTGATCGCCATAGCGGACAGCGGCTGCGGGTCCGTGATGACTCGCACCTGCTGGCCGTTGCTGGAATTCCAGATTCGGACCGTTTTGTCCGCGGACGCGGACACGGGCTGATTGCCAGAGCCAAAGGCGACTCCCACAATCGCTCCGGCATGTCCGGGAAAGTCTTTTATTTCGACAGCATCGACTGCGTTCCAGAGCTTGAGCGTTTTGTCCGCTGCTCCTGAGATGACCTGTGTCGCATTTGAATTAAACGCAACCGCCGTCACTTCACCCGCATGTCCGTCGAATCGAACAAGTTCAGGGAACTTGCTGTCGCCAGGATCCCAGATGCGTGCTGACCTGTCGGCGGAACCGGAAACAAGTCGCAGGCTGTCGGGACTGAACGCCAACGATCGAATCGGCCCTTCGTGTCCCAGCAAAGTATGCGTCATCTTTCCTGCTTCAAGATCAAAGACGAGGATTGCCGCGCGGCCGGAGCTGACACCTGCGGTGGCCAGCTGCTTGCCGTCCGCACTCAACGCGACAACGCTCTCGGGCTGTTCGACCGTTCCTTCGATCACTTCACTGGCAGCGGTCTCAGTATTCCAGACCGTAATTGCTCCATCTGCACCACCGCTGACCAGTTGTTTTCCGTCGGCGCGAAAAGCGAGCGACTCAATTGCAACGTTCGAGCCGTGAAACGATTCTGCGGGTTCTCCCGTCGTGTAATCCCAAAGCCGGATCACTCCATCCGTTCCTGCTGTCGCGACAACCGGAATCGGTTCCGAGTTGCTTCCGTCCGGCGGTGTGGCCAGGGGATGAAAAGTCAGGCTGGTAATTGGTGTGCCGGGGACTTTCCATTCTTTACTGACGACACCGTTGAGATCGACAATGCGGACGAGTCCTTCCGCTCCGGCAACACCGATCAGACTGCGATCGGTCGTCGTCGCGGCGGCCGTTGGGCTGGCGGGGATATTCGGTATCGGCGCGGCGAGGGTGGGCGTTCTGTAAATACGGACCAGTTTGTCGTCGCTGATTGCCAGCATTGGCGCGGCGTTCGCGTCGGCACCGACAACCAGTTCGACGGCATTGACTGCAGCCGGGGCGTCCAGACGACCAACTAATTCTCCGCTTTCCACGGACCATGTGCGCACAGACTTATCGAGTGAAGACGAAAACAGATGTGACCCGGCGGCGTTGAAACGCAGGCCGGTCACAGTTGCCTGATGGCCCTGCAGCGTACTGGCTGGTTTGCCGCTGGCCAGATCCCAGAGTTTTACTTCGTTGTCGGCTCCGACGGCGAGCGTTTTTCGGTCGGGGCTGACCGCAACGGCCGTGACTGTTGCGCTGGCGGTTTCGAATTTCAAGCGGAAGACATCGCCAGGCCGTCGCCACAGCTTAACCGTGCGAAACCCGCCTGACGCCAGCATGTTGCCGTCGCGATTGAACGCTAACGACTGCACAAGATCAAGATGAGCAACTCCGGGACGAGAGTCACCGGCATGAGCCTGCAGTGCGGGATCTGTTAACCGCGTGACGATCTGTCCTGTGGGCACGTGATAGATGAAAATCTGATTGGCGCGACTGCAGGCTGCGTACCGTCCGTCGGCCGTTATGACAGCTGCGTAGATCGGATTCACTCCACGTGGCAGCGGTTGCCAGTTGGTCGGCGAAAGTGTGGCGTCCTGGGAATTGCCTTTGGCTCCCTGATTGATCCACAGCCTGATCAACCCCAGCTCCTGTGGTGTCATGGGCACTGCGGCTACGTCGTTGTCAGGCGGAGGCATGACAGGCTCTTCCTGATGTGAAGCCAGTTTCAACAGCAGGCTCTGCGCGGCATTCCCTGCAACCACAGCCGGACCGGTATCGCCTCCCTGCAGTGTCATCTGCGGCGTTTCCAGAATCAGTTCGCCCTGCCGTTCGCTGGCGCTGTGGCATGCGAGACATTTTTTCTGCAGGATCGGAACGATTTCCTGCTGAAAGTCGACCGGTTCAGTGCGATCGATCTTCTCAATCGTGATCGGCTGGGCATGCGTCTGGTCCCACGGCAGCAGCGGCGTCACTATGGCAACGGCAAGCCCCAGCCACGAGAGTGGAAAGCCCCAAACCTGTTTCGTCCTGCCTGCAGCAGGATATCTGTCTATCGTGGATACGTTTTTCACGGTCATTGCTTTTTCGCCTCTACCTTCTCAATCTCCAGCGTGAACGGTTGCTCAAGAGTGAGTGCTTGATTGTTGACACGCATCGTGGCGCGTAATGTGATCTGGTGACTTCCCGGAGTTGCATTGGCCGCAGCTGTGATGGGCAGCTTGATTTGTGTCTGGCCTTTGGGAATGTTCACGTTTTGAATCGATACACCACTGACACCGCGAATGACGGCGGAAAAGTTGACCTGTTCAGCGTATTCGACCAGCCGTGTGATGCTGATCGGCAATTCCGTCTTTTCGCCCTGTTTGAGCTTTGTTGCTTCAGGCAGTGCGGTCAGCGTGATCGGGTATTCGTGGATCCTGATGGTGATTGGAGTCGACGCCGTCCAGAAATTAATGTTCTTCGGTTTCGCGGCATTCGCGGTGTCAGTCGCTCGTTTGTCCGTGATTTTCTTTTCGTCAGACGCAGCTTTTGCGAATGCTGCCGTTTCAACGGCGGCAGCGTCAGTGGTCGCTTTTTTTTCCATGGTCTCCATGGCGGTCGCCTGTGCTTTCTCGAACGTCTGCAGCGCTGTGGCTGCCGCTTTGGTCGCAGCCTGGGTTTTCGCAGCCGCGTCAGTTGCTGCCTTCTGTGCTGCGGTGACGGCGTTTTTCAGCTTCGCATCATCCGGTTTAGCGGCGGCTGACGCTTTCGTCGTCGCCGCAACGGCATCGGCTTTCTTCTGCGCAGCCACGGTGTCGCTTTCGGCTTTCTTCGCCTGAGTATTCTTCTGCTCAGCGGCTTTGACCGCGTTGGCGGCATCCGTCGCGGCTTTGTCGCTCTGTTGCTTTGCTGTGGCCGCGTCTTTCGAAGCCTTGACCGCGTCTGCTGCGACTATGTCCATCTCCTCCTTGCGTTTTTTTGCGGCTTCAGCGGCTTCCGGATTTCGCGAGTAGGAATAGGCGGTCACGAAGGCTCCGGCGTGCACGCTGTACGTGCCCGCCGGTGTATTACTGCGGAGCGTCAGTGGAAATTCGCCGGCAGCGTTGGCGGCGGCAATGGTGACGGTTGTACGCGTGATGTTGGCAGGAAGGTTCTCGATAACGCACTGGACCGGACCTTTATAATCCTCGTTCCGTGTGGCGGTGTAGGGAATTTTCAGGATGCCGCCACGCGTGGTTTCCCAAACCTTGTCGCTCTTTAGTTTCACGTCAAAGGGAGAAACGCCGTCTGTCACCGACAGAACAATCCCGCGACTGACACGTGCCGGCAGGCTTTGTTGAGGTCGTTGATTCGGAGCCAGCATTCTCATGGATGTATTCGTTGTTCCACATCGGGCGACGCGAGTCACTTCGCGACCGGCAATGCTGGCTTTGCCCACGATCTGCAGGGTCGCAATGGCGGGGGCAACGTTGTCGGTGGCTGTCAGGATCAGTGTCGCGACCGTCATGGATGGTCCGAGCGTGACTTCGGAACTGGTCACGCCCGCAGGCATTCCCGTCACCGACAAAATGATCGGCTCCGTCAGGCCATCTCGCCGTTCGGCCAGCACATCGATCGTAGAACGATCTCCCTTGCGGAGCACCAATGCTCCCCACGGATCCTGCGGCACAGCCACCAGGCGGAAATCAGGCTGCTGTTTGCGTACGGCAAGCCGATAGATCAGACGTGGATCGCTGCGCAGCGCACTGAACCCGTCTCGCACACGGACTCGGTACAGCGCATCGACAGGGGCTGTGAACTGATACGACGCGTCTCCCGTCCGCGTATCGAACTGGGCTCGATCCCGCGTGCCCATGTCGTCGACCGTCGGCAGAACCTTCACTTGTTCTTCGCCGTCGTCATTCACGGTGACCTGATGGATGACAAGCTGCGCGTCAGTCGGCAGCCCCAGCCGATGTGAGATCACTTCGATGGTCCAGGTATCGCCCTGCACGGCGTCGAACGAGTACCAGTCATAATCGCGGCGGGGATAGAACTGCCCGGCCACTTCACACGGCGGTATGAGTTTTTGTGCCTGCTGAGCTGTATTGTTGGCCTCGACTTCCAGAACAACCGGGGACGTTGCGATGCCGACACACACAGGATTCGAAAGTGTCGGTGTTCCCTGCACACGATATTCGACCACGTCCATAAAGGCCTGCTCGGGATCCACACGGCCATTCATGGGTTGTGGGCTGGCGGGGTCTGCCGGCAGTGCGATATTGACGGTCCGCCTGTCCAGACGTCTGCCATCGACGGACAATTCGGTGGGCTGACCGCCCGGCAGGTTACGGCCGTAGATCGTATATTGATTGTTCGATCCCGCCGGGCCAGCGGGTGGGAAGACGTAGTCGATATGAGGCATCGGACCAATGGCCAGCCGATAAACATAGTGTGCACCTCCGCGATAGAACGTATCGGTGATTTGCACGAGGTATTCACCGGCTGTTGGAACCGTGAAGTCGATAAACGCCTCCCGGGCATGACCGTTGTCGTTGCTCATCAGCTCGCGGCCCGTGGCGTCATATACGCTGAGGACAGGATCGAGCAGTGAATCAATGCGACGTGCGCGACAGTCGAGCAGGATTCGCTGGCCCGCTTCAGCGGTGAAGCGAAATGAATCGACATCCGTGTTGCCGTTAATCTGACCGTTGATAATCTGCGTCAGCTCTATTTCGGTCGCTTGTCCGAATTCGTTGTTCGGTTCCGTTTCGATCAGTTCCGTCACATTGCTGAGATCGAACACGCGCGGATTGGAAAGTCCATACCTGCCGCGAACACGCACGTCGTACGTGCCAACGGGAACGTTGCCGGCGACGGTGACGACGAACTGATTGGGGATCGGGTGTGCCTCTTTGATGAACGCCGTTGGTTCCGCCATCTTCGGTTTGGCGGTGATGCCGGGATGCGAAAAGTGCAGTTCCGCGGCATCGTCCATGTCGTTCCCGGTGAGTGTCACTTCGACCGTTTTGCCAGCCTGTGTTCCGGCCGGAAAGATGCCATCCAACCGAATCGCGGGCAGCTGGGCAAAGGCTGACTCCGCTGCACATGACAGAACAACCGCGGCGACAGCAAATGGAATGAGAACCACGAAGCGGCACGATTGCGTGATCGTTGTTTGCATCATGTTGCCCTTTCCGGGCGCTGGTCGTTTGGCGGAATCGATTTGGGCAGCGGGATTTTCCGTAGTTCCGACAGCATTCACGTTGACTCGAACGGCCGGTGAGTTCAGCGACCTTCCATTGACGCACTCAGCACATTATCTCACGAACAGAAACTCTTTCGTATTGAAGATGGCCCACAGAATATCTTCATAGGCCTGTTGTTTGTTTTCGTAGCCTTCAATGCGTGAAAGAACGAAGGTCAGTTCCTCGGCGCGCGGCAGGCGTGAGTACGCCCACAGGTACAGCTCGGTGACTTTTTGTGTGTCGGTCAATTCTTCGTCCAGGGCTAACTGGCGAGCGCGACCGTTGCTGTTGGTCAATCGCCCCTGAATGTCGGTCGAATTGAGCAGGTGCAGGGACTGCGCCAGGTTTGCTTCGGCGCTGCGTTCGCATTCGCACGCGCTCGCGGCTTCGGGTTTGCCGAAGACCTGTAGAAAGTAGTCATTGAAGCCGTTGTCCGGCAGCTGTGTGGCACGTGTCCCCACCGGAACACCGCTGAAGCGAGCCGACACGCCAGCCACCTGATTGATGGCATCGTACAGCGGTTCGGCATTCAGACGCCTCGTGTAAAAAGTAGAGAAGTTCTGCGTGTCACGCTCGTTGTACTCATTGGGTTCCGAGCTCAACTGGTATGTGCTGGACCGGCAGATCTGACGAATCACATCTTTCAAATCAAAACCGCTCTGCACGAAATGTGCAGCCAGTGCATCGAGTAACTGTGGATTCGACGGCGGGTTTGTCGCGCGCATGTCGTCTTCCGGATCGACGATGCCACGGCCAAAGAAGTGTTTCCAGTAACGGTTCGCGAGGGCTCTGGCGAAGAACGGGTTTTCCGGAGCACTCATCCAGTCCACCAGATGATGGCGGGGATCTTCATCGGCCGGAATTTCGAGTGGTTCGCTGCCAAGTCCGGCCGGCCTGAGATCGTTGCCCGTTCGAGGATTTCGGGCGACCGCGACACCGTCTTTATGATAGACAGCGTCACGCACGTTATTCAGCGCGAACCTGCTTTGTTTCAGGCCAACCTGTCTGAAGAATGCCTCGAAGCTGTAGTAGTCGTCCTGGCTCCACTTTTCGAACGGGTGGTGGTGACAGCGGGCACACTGAATTCTCAGGCCAAGGAACAATTGGGCGGTGTCTTCCATCTGAGTCGTCGAAGTCGACGCGACCTTGAACCATGCCGATGGCGGATGTGACGCAGCGTCGCCGGATGCCGCAATGACGTTTCGCACAAACTCGTCGTACGGCATGTTCTGCTGGAACGCTCGACGAATCCAGGCGTGGAACCGGAATGTATACGGAATGTCATTTGCATTGACGCGTTTGTTTCGCAGCACGTTGGCCCACTTGTTGGCGAAGTAATCAGCGTACTCGGAACTGTTCAGCAGGCTGTCGATCAGCCTGTCGCGTTTGTTCGGATCTTTGTCTTCAATGAACGTCCTTGCTTCATCGGCGGTTGGCAGCCGGCCGGCGATATCGCTGCAGACTCGGCGAATAAATGTCGGGTCATCACACAACCCGGACGGCGGAATGCCGAGTTTTTGCAACTTCGTAAACACGTGTTTATCGACGAATGTGCGTTCGGGCGGGAGGCTTTTGAATTTGATGCCCAGTGGAATGTCTGCCCGGAACACGGCGACCTGGCTTTGAAAGCGAACCATAATCGCCACGTCACCGGGGATGTCGGATGTGGTGATTCGCCCCGTAGACGTCGCAGCGGCCATCTCTGGTTCGTTCGCCTGGTACGTCGCGATGCGAGTGACATCGCGCGTGGTCCCGTTGCTGTAGTGGGCGATCACAATCAGCTGTTGCCGAGTGCCTGGATTCATTGACCGTGTTTTCGGGAAGACCTCGATACGTTCGATGACAGGATCGTCTTCCTGGCCGTACGGCGTTCCCTGTTCAATCCAGTTGCGGATCAGTTGCCATTCATAGCCTTCCGGCGACAAACGATGACCGCCACCGTGCGGCAGCTTGTTCGATGGCTTTGTCAGCAGCAGGCTGTATTCGGGATCGGCGTGAAATATCCGTCGGCCGCGATCTTCCTTCACAAGGTATTCGTAATCATCCTTCGGGTAGAAACCAAGCAGCGACAGCTTGAAGCCATTCTGTCCGTCAGATTTTCCGTGGCAGCCACCTGCGTTGCAGCCCAGCTTGGTGAAGATCGGCACGATTTCGTTCGCGAAGTTAATCGGCAGTTGCTGATGACAGCGTTCGACAGTGAGCTTCAGCGTTGTCTGCCGGCCGCCTGGTTCGCGTGCGGTGATCGTGGCTGCGCCGTCAGCAAGCGGCGTGACCAACCCTGCGCTGTCAACCTGCAGGATGTCCGGGTTGTCGACACTGTACGTCAGATGATGAGTCAGGTCGTGCGACTGACCACTGGAGTACCTGCCCGTGACGACGACCTGTCGTCGCGCGTTTCTGCCCCGCAGTATGGTCTCGCCACTCTGCTCAAACACGATCTCCGTCAGCTCGCCGGGTGCACCAAGACCGGGAAAGCCAGGCGGAGCCGCCTTGATGCTGTTGCTCGCAGCCAGCAGGACAAGTGTTGTGACGCAGACGCGAATGTAGTCGTTCATTGAGGCTCCTCCTGGAGCATGTCAGCGCGCGTTGGGGGGGAGGTCCAGTATCTGAGCGGTTCCATTATCGGACGCCACAACGATTTTGGAATCGTCAGGCGAGTAGGCGACAGAGTTCAATACGCCCTGAGCGCGTGTCGAGTATAATTCTTTGCCACTGGGAAAATCCCAGACAATCAGGTGGCCGCCGTAGCCACACGAAAGCAGACGGTCGCCGCGGTGATTGAACGCGACTCGGTAAATGTAATCGGGATGGCCTGCCAGCGTGGCCTGCAAAGTGCCGTCGAAAACGTCGTACACGAACACCTTTCGATCGATCCCGGCCGCGGCGACGGTTTTGCCGTCGGAATGCATAGCGACGGTGTACAGCGCGCCTGGAGCGTTAATCTGTTTCAGCTGACGGCCACTGAGCCGATCCCACAGCCGAATTGTGCTGTCTCCGCCGGCGGATACGATCCACAACGAATCCGCACTGAGAGCCAGGCCGAAGACTACTCCCTGGTGGCCACTGAGCGTGCGAATCTGCCGGCCCGTGACCGTGTCCCAGATACGCACTGTCTTGTCGGCACTGGCGGAGACAAGCCTTGTGCCGTCGTTGGTGAAGACCAGGTTGAAGATGCCACCTGCGTGTCCGGTCATGTTGCGCGTCAACACTGGCGAGCTGTAAGCCCATTCGGCCAGCACGCCCGATTCGTGGGCGGCGGCGACGCGTGTGTTACCGGGCAGAAACGCGATGTTCTGAATCTGCGAATCGACGGCGATTTCCTGCAACAGGCTCTGGTCGTTCAATGCGAAGAAGCGGAGCTTCTGATCGGCTCCCGCCACCGCCAGCTTCAACGTCGTTTCGTTGCTGAAGGACAGGGATGTCGCCGCCGCCGGCGTCTTGAACTCAGCCGTTAACGTGCCGTTTCCACTGTTCCAGACAAAGACACGTCCGTCCATAGCGCCGGCGGCGATGTACTGGCTATTGACGGTTGCGGTGATTGACTGCAGCTTCGCACTTTCGGCCGTGAATTCCCGCGACATTTGACCATTGGAAGTTGTCCACTGTTTAACGACGCCATCGCCGCTCACCGTCGCGAGTGCGTTTCCGCCCTGGTACAAAGCTGCGTCGATGATGCTGTTTTCGTGAGTGATGATCGAACGGACAGCGGAAACCGTTGACTGCCTGAGGCCATTGCTGGCGTCGACCGAGATCAGCGTCTTGGAATCGGGCAGAAAGCCGACGGCTTTCGTGGGCCCGGCGTGTTCACGAAAGAACTGCAATTCGCCGCCGTCGTCGGCCTGCCAGACGCGAACCTCGTCGCCAACGGTTGCGGCCAGTCGCTGGCTGTTGGGGCTGAAGACCAGCGATGTTAAATCGTGCTCAGTCGTGTTTACCGTTTGCAGTAACGTCCCATCGGCCGTCTGCCAGAGTTTGAGTTGCTGATTGTCGCCCCATGATGCAACTTTTGAATTATCAACGCTGATGGCAATGTGCCTGACCGGTGAACCGTGCTCGATCGTCCGTACGACCTGGGCGTTGTTCCTGTTCCACAGCCGAATGGTCCCGTCGGCGGACGCTGAAACGATGGTACTGGCGGAAACCCCCAGAGCACTGATTTCGCCCACATGACCTTCCATGCTACGGACGAGCTCGCCTTCTGCGTGTTTCCACTGGTGGATTTTTCCGTCTGTGCCGGTGGATAGAATTGTCGCGGTATCGGCGAAGTCGACTGCCCGCACGGCAGCGTCGTGTCCGGTGTACTTCAGCAGCTCGGGGAATTTGGAGTCAGCGATGTCCCAGACGCGGACCGTCTTGTCTTCCGAACCGGAGATAAGACGCGAGTGGTTGTTGTTGAATGCAAGCGAAGTGACGGGAGCTTCATGTCCGAGCAGCGAAACCACGATCGATCCATCATCGACTTTGCGAACCACAATCGTCGGACGATCATTCAGGCTTCCTGCGGTCGCGATCAGCTGCCCGTCAGCGCTGATGGTGGCGATGTCGACAGATTGTTCTTCGCTGGCGATTGCACGGGGTGCGATAATCGGCAACTGCCAGACTTTGGCCAGACCATCCGATCCGGTCGAAATGATCTGCCGGTTATTCGAGTGGTAGAACAGCGCTGTGACTTCGCCTTGATGCGCGCCGATGGTACCTTCCGCCGCATTGTCAACGGTTCGCCGAAGTCGAATAAACCCTGCGGCGTCGGCGGTCGCGATCTGGTTCCGGTCGGCTCGCCAGGCAGCTGCAGTAACGTCGGCGATGTGACCTTCCAGGACAATCGCGTCGTCCTGTTTTTCTGCGTCCCACACGCGAATCGTTCTGTCGCGACTGGCGGAGAGAAAGTACGTGGCTTCGGTGTTGAAGGCGAAAGAAGTTACTGCAGCCTGATGACCGGCAAAGCTTCGCAACGGTTTGGCCTGCGGGATGTCCCACAGCTTGATTGTGTTGTCTCGAGCCCCACTGGCCAGCACGCGACCATTCGGACTGATGGCCATCGCGCTGACGGGGGCAGCGTTTCCGTTTAACGTTGCCAGCTCTTCGCCTGTGATGGCGTTCCAGAGTTTGAGTGAGTGGTCAGAGCTCGACGTGCCGACGGTCAGGCCATCCGGTGTGAAATCCGCCATCGTCACAGCGCCCAAATGGCCGGTGAACGTTTGCGAAGTTTGTGGGCCAGGCTGTGCGGAAACAGTCGTTCCTGTCAGCAGCGTGATCGCGACAATGATTTGCGCGCAGCGGATTTGCATATTCCGGCAGGTAGTCGAGGTGGGATCCTTCAATTGCGGAATGTAAATACTATCCGATGCACTGCACGTCGTAAAAACTCTTCGGGGCCCCGTGATGAATTTAGAGCGAATCGCATAATTCGGCAGAATCGTTCATTTCCTGCGATGTAATACAGGGCGTGACATCTTGACAGCGTTTTCTGACTCACTGGTTCGCGTATCCGGGCCGTGTATATCGCTGCTGTTGAGCGTGAGAATCCGGCGGCCGATGAAACTGTGGGACAGACGAATCCCAGTCAGCGGGGTGATACTGGATGTGTGGTGGACTCATGTGTGCCACTTCCGGCGGGTGCCAGTGCTTCCTTCTTGTTCCGGCAAATGGCATACTCAGCGATGTCTGAACACAAAGGGAGTCGGGTCTCCGAGTAAAATCCAGGTATGACCATCCTGTTGACCGTCGGAATCACTTTGCTTGCAGCAACCACGGATGTCGCGGCAGGCCTGCAGTCGCAGGGAACGGCGGTTGACATCGGTTTGCAGCGTATGCTGGAAAACGATGGCCGGTTGCTCCGAGTTAGTTTACTTATCGTCAAGAACGCCACTGGCTCGTGGCGGCAACAAAACTGCAACCGAAAAGCGTTGTTCGCGGCCACGAAGCAGCGAAATTCGCAGTCATTGGCCCAGCGGCGTCACTGCGGTTCGTTCTGCGTGATGTCGATCTGTATTCGTTTCCGTTCACCAGTGCCAGTCGTAACTTCAAAGGAAAGCCCCTCATGAGAATCTCGGATGTCGGCAGTATGTTCTCAACGGCCGTCGTACTTATCGCGATCATGGTCGGGGGTAGCGACACTGTGAACGCGGCACCAGACGAACAGCCGACGAAGGGGGCCGCGAAGCAGATCGATTTGAATCGTGATGTTTCTCTGGAACTGGTTTATATCCCATCCGGTACATTCAAGATGGGTAGCACACCCGCCGAGCGCGTCTGGGCCACTGGAATCGAAGGTGGTGCCACACCGGGGACGGTGCGCGAGTCGTACGAAGGCGAACATCCGCGTTTGATGCGCGTGAAAGATGGTTTCTGGATGGGACGCACGGAAGTCAGCGTGGGGCAATTCAGGCGTTTCGTGGAGGAATCAGATTATGTCACTGACGCAGAGCAGCCAGGTGGCAGGACACATTGTTTTGATCCGGAGTGGAAGACCACTGCAAAGGCACCGCCGCATCCCTGGAAATCGATGACTGACAAAAGTTGGCGCGATCCGAATTTCGGATTTCCGCTGCGGAATAGCTACCCCGTCGTCTGTGTGAGCTGGAATGATGGGAGAGCTTTCTGCAAGTGGCTGACGAAACGGGAGCGCGAAGGAGGGCTGCTGCCTGACGATCTGGAATACCGTCTGCCTACGGAAGCCGAGTGGGCTTATGCCTGTCGGGGCGGCCGCGAAAGCACCTTCTTCTGGTGGGGAAATGATCTCAGAGACGGTGAAGGCCGGTTGAACATCTCCGCTGTTGATTTCCTGCCCGGTCGAAACAAGATCTGGCCACTGGCCAACGCGCCCTGGAGCGACGGATTTGCCTTTGTGTCGCCGGTGGATTATTACGGGGCAAAAGGCCGGAACGGCTTTGGCCTGGCGGACATGTGTGGCGGAGTGTGGGAGATTGTCCTGGACCATTTTGATCCCCACGGGGGACATGAAGACGTCTATTTTGTAGAGACGAAACCGCGGCCCGTATGTCGTGGCGGCAATTATTTTGACGTGCCCGGCAATGCCCGCTGCGCCGTTCGGCTGGGGCTCGCGCGCCCCGACTACTCAGACTCACGCGACGGTTTCCGGATATGTCTGGGCGTGCCACGTGGCTGAGGAAGTGTCGAGGCCCGATTGTCTTCTTCGACGGTTTCTCAGTCGCGACGGAAAAACCGCATTTTGGCTGACCAATTGATTGAGGTGCCCGCGATGAATCAACAAAGGCTGAATCGCCTGGAGACCCTTCCGGAGTCCTTGTGGCGCACTTGTGTTGTCGTAGCATTGCTCGGCAGCGGCAGCGGCAGCGCGGCTCATGCCGAAGAACCGGCGGTGCTGCCTTACAAAGTGAACGCAGAGGCGGTCTTCAAGGAATTGACTCCGGCATTCTGCTGGTTTCACCCGCGAGTTGCTGCGTTGCCCGGTTACGGAAAGGGCGGCCGGCCTGCGGTTGTGATGACTATTCAGAAACATCTGTCTGTCTCTGATCACTACTCTGGAATGTATTTTCTGCGGACCGACGATCTGGGCAGGACCTGGACCGGCCCAACGGAGATTCCCGAACTCGCATGGCAAGCCGGGCAGAACGACGAAACGATTTCTGTCTGTGACGTGACTCCGGGCTGGCACGTTGCCAGCGGCAAACTGCTTGCCATAGGGATCAAGCTGCGCTACAGCCAGCAGGGGGCACAGCTTCTCGACAAACCGCGTTCTCACGAATGTGCCTATGCCACATATGACCCCAGGACCCGGATGTGGACAAGGTGGAAGTTTCTGGCGATGCCCGAGACCGAGGGAAAATTCTTTCTCGTTTCTCCGGGATGCGTGCAGTGGTTGGTGAATGCGGATGGGACGCTGCTGTTGCCGACCTACTTCAGAGGGCCTGCCGGCGGCGATTACGTCGTCACTGTGTTGCATTGTTCTTTCGATGGACAGGAACTCAAGTACGTGAAGCACGGCGACGAACTGGCGATGGTCGGTGGTCGCGGATTCGCCGAGCCGTCTTTGGCGCTGTTCCAGGGAACGTACTACCTCACGCTGCGAAATAACGCCGCCGCGTACGTCACCACCAGTTCGGACGGCCTGCACTTCAAGCCGGTCAGGAAATGGACTTTCGATGATGGCCAGGATTTGGGCAGTTACAACACCCAGGCCCACTGGCTCACTCATAGCGACGGACTGTTCCTGAGCTACACGCGACGCGGAGCGAACAACGACCATATTACGCGGAACCGAGCCCCGATTTTCGTAGCTCAGGTCGATCCGGAGAAACTCCATGTGCTCCGCCGAACCGAGCGAGCACTCCTGCCGGAACGCGGTGTGATGCTTGGCAACTTTGGCGCAGCAGCGATCACGCCGGGTGAATCGTGGGTCACCGATTCTGAGTACATTCTCAGCGGCACCCCGCACCCCAAAGGAGCCGACGGTACGACGTGGCTCGGGCGAGTCCAATGGTTACAGCCGAATCAGCTCGTGGAGTGAGCGGATGAACAAGAGTCTTTTGGAAAGACTTCTTTCCCTCTGGTGCGTGATTTCGTTTCTACGCGGCCGCGTCAACCGGGTTGCGGGCTTGCCGCATTATCGCACGAACCAGCGAATCGTTCGGTGAGCCACCTGGTCGGAGAAGTTGAGCGTGTAGGGATCGCTGCGGCGGTAGACGACGCGCCCGTCGCTCCGCACCATCAGCCAGCCGAAGTCCCAGCCTTTGCTCGTGTACCGCATGGGCACGTTCGGCTGGACCCGCACAATCGGATGCGAACCTATGATGAACAATTCCTGGTCCGTGTAATAATACGCGGATCCGCCCTGCACGAAAACCTCGTGGTCCGGCGCGCTGTCCTGGTCGTCGCAAAGATCCGCACACAGATTGCCGATGCCGAGCTTGATCGCGCACCCTGACGAAAATGCGTCGATCAGTTCGGCCATCGATCCGGAAACAACCTCGCCGTCTGTGGAGTGCCGCAGCACCTCGCGCCATGTATCGTTGACACAGTAGCGAAACCGATCAAAGTCGTACACGAAGTTCTGGCTGGGTGCGTTCGTGCCCGAATCCCAGTCATCCACCACGTGGTATTTGGGCATGTTCGCCGGCGGCTGCGTCGGCGACGGTCCAGGAGTTGCCTCCGCCGAGACACCATCCAGGTACGGTCGCGCGATTGCCTGAGTACCATTCTCGTTGTACATGAAGAATGACATAGATGAACGCGGGCCGAATCCAATCGGCAGCTCAATCGGCTGTCGCAGGCTCATGATTCCGGCGACCCATGTCTGGTCGACGTGGTACGTGACAGCGAACTCGGCAACCTCGCGGACGCGCTCGTCACTGGGCGAGTCGACATCGATGTGTTCGTTGTGCAGGAACTCGGTATAAATTCGCAGGTCAGCCGCGCGCCCGATCGCGTCCGCCAATTCCGCCGTGCTGCCTGCAACGACGTTTCGGTTCGAATCCAGTTCCAATGCACATCGCCAGGTCGTCATCGTCCGCACTGCTCGTTCTGCATCTGCCAGCCAGCGGGAAACAACTACCCGATTAATTCGGGCATTGGCTGATGGTCGCCGATAATGTAGTGAGGTCGGCCGGACAGATCCACCAGCTGCGTTGTCGCGGCGTCGATGCCCAGTTGCCGATAGAGCGTTGCAAAGACTTCTCGAAAGTGAACCGGACGGGATAGTGGATCTTCACCCCACCGCGTTGTGGAACCGATGACCTGGCCGACGTTCATGCCGCCGCCAGCCAGCAGACCGCCCGCGACGTTGGGCCAGTGGTCGCGACCCGCATTGGCATTGATCTTTGGTGTTCGACCGAACTCGCCCCACACAACCACAGCGACCTCATCCAGCAAACCCCGTTCGGACAGGTCTTCGATCAGGGCCGACAGACCGAGGTCGAACAGCGGCAGAGCCCCGCGGGCTTCGTTGAAGTTGTCTTTGTGCCAGTCCCAGTTGTAGTCGCCCTGCAGCATTCGCCCGAACGGCCAGCGGCTGAAGGCCAGTGTCACACAGCGGGCTCCGGCTTCGATCACTCGCCGCGCCAGCAGAAACTGATCCAGCAGCGTCTTGCCTTCGCGTTCATTGGCGTACCGCGCGTCGAGACCGTATCGAGCTCGTGTGGAGGCGTCTTCCCGACTTAAGTCGAGCGCCTCGGCAAGCCGGGGCGCGGTCAGCACGTCGAACGCCTGCCGATGGAACTCGTCCATGCCGTCTGAATAATTACGATCAACCTTCCGTCGAAACTGGTCGAAGCTGGTCAGCAACGCTCGCCGGTCGGAAAGTCGGTCAAGGCTGGCGCCGTTGAGTGTGATGTTTCCGCGTTCGACGGCCTGGGCCTGGAAGCCGGCATGAGCGGCGCCCAGGTACCCTGGCTGACCGGGATCGGTCCGCATAATAAAACGCGCATCTGGATCAACCGGGGCCAGGTCGACGCAGGCCGGTACGCCACTGACTTTCGGGCCGAACTGCTTTGATAGAACGGCTCCCAGGGACGGCCAGTCACCGGGCGGATAACCGGGTACAACGGGCGAGGACGGCATCGGCGGATGTGACTCCCAGCCGGTTGAACACCAATGCGTGTTATGATCGTTTCTGAAGCCCATCAAAGAACGTAGAAACGTAAGCTTGTCCGCGTTGGCCGCCAGACGCGGCAGCAGCTCACAGATCTCGATGCCAGGAACGTTGGTTGAGATTGGCTGAAACTCACCGCGAATTTCTGTCGGTGCATGCGGTTTTAGATCGTACATGTCCAGATGCGAGGGGCCTCCGGGCAGCAGCACCATGATGATGCCCTTCGCTTTGGCGCTGCCGTTGCTCTGCGACTCGCCCTGCAGAATCTGCGGCAGAGTCATACCTCCCAGACCGAGTGATCCGATCTGCATCCAGCTGCGACGCGATATGCCGTCACAGAAACGCGATTTTGGCCCGGGGATTTGCAACATCGTCGTCCGCCTTTCGACTTCAACGGTCCATTCCAGATTCCACTGATGGTCCGTCCGGTTGGTCGCTGTGCGAAACTCAACCCTAACGTGATTCCTTCATCGGTACTCTGCGTGCGCCCTGTCAGTTATATCCGACCGGCCTGGAAAACCCAAATGTGGTCGACGGAACCTTGTCTGAATCTGATCAGGATCGCCGTATCCGCGTTCCTCAGTTTGACGGCGAGGTGCAAAAAGGGAGTTTCCACGTTTGAATGGCATGACCGAAGTCTTCAGAATCAACGTTATGAAAACACTCATCACCACCGTCATTCTTACCACGTTCGGAAGTTGCTTCAGTGTCGCGACTTCCGCCGGTGCACCTCGGCCCAACGTGATTCTCATTTTCATTGATGACATGGGTTACGGCGATGTCGGATTCAACGGGGCGACCGTTCCGAAGACGCCAAACCTGGATCAGATGGCGGCAGAAGGCATGAAGTTCACCGACTTCTACGTGGGGTGCGCGGTCTGTTCAGGTTCACGAACCGCGCTGCTCACGGGGTGTCACTATCAGCGTCTCAGTATGAACGCAGTGCTGTTCCCCAATAGCGCCCGTGGGCTGCATCCCGATGAAGTGACTCTGGCCGATATGCTCAGTGACGCCGACTACCGAACCGCTTGTGTGGGCAAGTGGCACCTCGGCCATCTGCCGCCATGCCTGCCGACGAATCAGGGATTCGATTCTTACTGGGGAATTCCGTACAGCAACGACATGTGGATCGATCCCGCCAACCAACTTGCCGATGACATCGTCATTCGGGAAGGACTGACGCTCGCGGATCTGAAAGCCGGGCACAGGAAAAGAAATGTTGTGCCCATTCTTCGCAACGAAGAGGTCATCGAATATCCCGCCGATCAGACGACGATAACAAAACGCTACACCGAGACTGCGATTCGTTTTATCAATGCGAATAAAGAAGAACCATTCTTTCTGTATCTGCCGCATACCATGGTTCATCTGCCGCTGGCGGTGTCCCCGGCTTTTGACAATCCCGATAACACACTCATCACCAATGCCATCGAGGAAGTCGACTGGTCAGTGGGCGAGATTTTGAAAACCGTCAAAGCGACAGGCATCTCCGACAAGACACTTGTGATTTTCACAAGTGACAACGGAGCTGCAGTCGGTTCCTCACTGCCGTTGCGGGCGAAGAAAGGCAGCGTCTATGACGGAGGTATTCGCGAGCCAACTTTGATGTGGTGGCCGGGAGAGATTCCCGCAGGTTCCGTCTGTTCAGAAGTGGCAGCATCCATCGACATGATGCCGACCCTGACCGCACTCTGTGGTGGCAAACTGCCCGAACGGAAGATCGATGGCAAGGATATCTGGCCCTTGATGAGCCATGCTGTTGATGCAAAAAGCCCGCATGACGCTTATGTCCTCATGCATGGTCCCGGCACCGTTCGCTCCGGTAGGTGGAAATTTTATCCCTGGCAGGAAGGCAAGGGCGGACAACGTCGCGATAACACCGGCAGGAAACCGTCGCCCCATCCGGTCCAGCTTTACGACACGGTGGCGGACATCGGCGAAACCACCAACGTTGCCTCCGGGAACCCTGAAGTCGTGCAGCGTCTGCAGGTCGCATACGATTCTCACGTCGCAGAAATCAAAGCGAACAGACGACCCACCGCCGAATTGGTCAGGCCCAAAGACGCTCTGTCGCCCCAACGTCCTGGCAGGCAAAAGAAGAAACCGGCTGCGAAGAAAAAGAACTGATAGGCACCGCGTTCTGGCTTGTGTGCTGTATACGTCTCCGATGCGAGTGTTGTGGGCCGGACCGAGCAAGCCAGGGTGGCTGCCGGAACATCGGCCTTTTCATTTGCGTGGATCGTCGGTCAATGTGTTCCGCACGATAATCCGGCTTGCGCTGTTCCGGCATTTAAACCGGCCTCGGTCCGGCCTACTCCGACCGGGTAGCAGGGTTGCTTGCAACCAGTGTTGCGCAGCAACAAGAGGCCTGTTGTGCTCTCCAGCGACGGATTGTCGGAAGATCGTTCTGTCACAGCCTCCTGTGCCTGCGGCACCCAAAGGTTGCGAGCAACCTGGGCTACCCACCAGGGTCGCGCTTGCAGGCAAAGGGGGCGACTCTGCTCCTTTTCGGCCTGCAACTCACGAAAGGCCGCTCTAAAACTGCACCGTCTGTCCGCGACCGGCGTCTTCGGCCAGCTTCAGCACTTCGGCTGCGCAGGCGAGGTCCTGAACAGCGTTGCCGGCTGACTTGAAGACGGTGATCGGGCGTTCTGCCCTGTAGTTTTTGTTGACAACCAGTTCCCCCAGTTCGGCGGGAGCGAAATCGGACGGCAGCCGTCCATCTTCCATCAGCGGCAACAGCTCGCCGGATTCCCGCAAGCCCGCTTCGCGTTGATCAACGACAACTGTGGCACGCAGGATTGTGGCGGGTGGGATTTCTGACCGGCTGGGGCCGAGCGATCCGATCGCGTTGATGTGCACTGCATCAGCGATTTCACGATCGGCAAACACAGGATTCGGACTGGTCGTGGCCGTTGTGATGATATCGCATTCTGCCAGCACGTCACGATTCGGGGCCGGTATCAGTTCACCGTTGTTGCTCAGTCCGGCCATTTCTTCGCTGAATCGAATTGCGTTTTCTTCGTGACCGGAAAAGACATAAACCCGTTTCAAATTGCGGACGCACAGCATCGCTTCCAGTTGATGTCCGGCCTGTCCTCCCGTACCGAACAGCGCAGCAGTGGATGCGTCTGGTTTGGCCAACAGGTCCGTCGCCAGACCGGTGGCGGCTCCTGTTCGCAGCGACGTCAGAAATCCGGCTTCTAACAAACCCACCGGCATGCCGGTCTGGCCATCATTCAGAACGATGATTCCCGGTGTTACCGGCAGTCCTTTGTCTGCGTTGCCCGGGAATACAGAGACCACCTTCGCACAAAACAGACTATGAGCGGCGGACCACGCGGGTTTGTACAACACCGTTCCGTGGTCGTTGGTCAGAGTGGTGCGGATTGGCGATTCTATTCTGCCGGCCGACAACGCCGCGAACGCATCCCGCATCAATTCAATGGCCCGAGGCATCTTTAACAACTGCCGGACATCATCCTGCGTGAAAATTCGAACGTCCATCCGGTCCCCTTCAACAAATCAGTCAGTGATTCCGAGCTTAACAACTGTAAACATGAATTGTCGCTTCGATGTCCCGGATATTTTGGCGTGACGAGTGACTGCATAGTGAATGCCGTCCTGGCAACTGCCATGCGGTGGGTGGCCGGTGGTTAGAGGGAGGAACGAGTGAGACCCCGGGGCCGGCAGCGCCGGTTTGATTTTCCTCCGCAAGCTCAGTCCAGCCGTCCAGATTGGTACCCATGTAATTCGATCACATTCCGTGACTTTTCTTTCCCACACAATTCTGCTGGGTCATGTTGTTCGACAGGACGCGAAGGACGTCTTATGCTCGCCAGCCGAACGAAGAGGATTTGCGTCGAGATGGCCTCCTGTTCGACGAAATGGACAGATGTGGCATGAGTCAGTTTCGGATGGGGTGGAATGCAGGATCTAACGAGAATCGTGTTGGCCGTGTCGTTTCTGGCTGCTGGGCAGCCGTTGGCGTCGGCCCAGTCGCTGTTACAGAAATTAAGAGCGGAACCCACCGCTGATCTGATTCAGGCGGCACAGGAATCCGGTAACGCCGTCCGCGGTGCGATTTTGTTTCCTTTACAAAAACCAGGCTGCGCCAATTGCCACGTTGCGGGCAACAGGATGCTGCTGGGACCGGATCTCACGCGGTTGGGCCATCCGGTAACAGATGAGTACCTGGTCGAAGCGCTACTTAAACCGTCCAAAGTGATTCTCAAGGGATTTGAGACGGTCACTGTGATCACGAATGCCGGCAAGTCGTTATCCGGACGAATCGTCGAACAAAGCCCCGCCACAATCGTACTCCGCGATACGTCTCCGGATCGTCGGCTGATCACGCTGGCATCGACTGATATCGATGAGATTGTGCAGAACAAGGTGTCGTCGATGCCGGACAATCTGATGGACCAGTTGAAGGATCGACAGCAGTTCATTGATCTGCTCCGCTACGTGATGGAGATTTCCGCGTCCGGTACAGCACAAGCCGCGGCGCGGACGCATTCCCGGGGCGGCGGCACTATCAGTCAGGAGCTGCAGGGGCTGGTGCTGTTGAAAGAGTTTAACTGTTCCAGCTGCCATGCAGACGATGGCGCAGAGTTTTCCGTTCCCCCGAACAGTGGTCCGAATCTGGCGTGGTCCGGCGGTCATCTGAATCCTCGCCATTTGCAGGACTACATTGCAGATCCGGTGCATGTCAAACCGGGGACAAAAATGCCGGACCTCCTGGCAGGGTTGTCCACCCAGCAGCGGCGCAGTACGGCTTTGGAACTGACTCATTATGTGACCTCGTTGAGCGACCATTCATTCGCCCATCAACCAGTGGACAGCGCAGCAGCTGCGCGCGGTCGCGAGTTGTTCCATTCTGTCGGCTGTGTTGCGTGTCATTCGCCGCGAGATGGTGCGGGACAGGAAGTGCTTTCGGAATCATCAGTGGCTCTGGGATCATTGGAAGACAAGTATGGCGTCGTTGGCCTTGCAGAATTCCTTAAGGATCCACACGAGGTCCGATCTGGCGGCAGGATGCCCAGCCTTTCTTTGACGCATTGGGAGACCCTGGACATCGCGAACTACCTGCTTGTGCAAAGTGCCGACTCGCCGGCAACATCTGAGCCGTTCACTCGGGATCCGGCACTTGCCGAAAAGGGGCGGACGCATTTCCAACGTCTTGGATGCGCCAGATGTCACGAAAAGGAACAAGGCAACAGCCGTTTTGTGCAACGTCCGTTATCGGAGCTTCGCACGGATCGGGGATGTCTTTCCGAAAGCGATGGTCCCTGGCCACGATTTGCTCTGAACACTTCGCAGCGGCAGGCCATCCGTGCGGGGCTTGCCCGTGAGCCACGGACATTAAACGACGAAGAGCATATCTCCGTCATGCTGACAGCATTTCGCTGCCTCAACTGTCATCAGCGTGATGACCTGGGAGGTGTGTCGCCGGAACGCAATCCTCATTTTCTCACTACGAATCCCAACCTCGGCCCGCAGGGAAGAATTCCTCCGACATTAACGGGAGTGGGTGCCAAGCTGAAGCCGACCTGGATGCGCCAGGTCCTGCTGGGGGGGCGCACCATTCGACCTTATCTCAAGACAAGAATGCCTCAATATGGCACCGAAAGTCTTGCGGACCTGGTCGAACTGCTCGCACGAGCTGACCAAATACTCGAAGGGAGGTACGCCGAGTTTGACGACCAGAAGGTCATGAGAACAACGGGGCATGAAATGGTTGGTACCGGCGGCTTGAATTGCATTGCCTGCCACACGTTTCAATTAAAACAGGCCGCGAACATGCCGGCCGTCGACCTGACAGAGATGTCCGAACGACTGCACAAGTCGTGGTTTTATCGCTATATGCGCAACCCGCAACAGCTCAGTCTGAACACCATCATGCCGTCGTACTGGCCAAGCGGTAAAGCGATGCGCCGAGACATTCTGCAGGGTGACCCCGATCAACAGATTGAGGCTTTGTGGCAGTACCTGCTGGACGGTCGACAGGCCCGGCAGCCTCGGGGGCTGATCATCGAACCGATGGAACTGCTGGCCACAGACGAAGCCGTGATGCTGCGGCGCAGCTACCGGGGCGTCGGCAAACGAGGGATCGGAGTCGGTTATCCGCAGCAGGTCAACATTGTATTTGACGCGGAACAGCTGCGGCTTGCCATGATCTGGAAAGGCAAATTTGCGGACCCCGGTGGGGTCTGGAGAAGCCAGGGCCACGGCACAGTCAGACCACTCAGCAGGAATGTCATCCACTTTGCCCCGGGCCCGGACGTTGACGACATGCAGTCACCGTGGATCGTCGACGAGAGCCGACCACCGAATCACCGCTTCAAAGGATATTCCCTGGATGAGCAACGGCGGCCGATCTTCAAATACGAATTCGACGATGTGACGGTGTCCGATTACTTCGTTGACGCCATCGATCCGAAATCGAAGCAGCCAATGGTGCGCCGATCTCTGACGCTGCAATCGTTGCCTGCCGACAGCCACATTGCTTTCCGGGCCGTCACTGGCAAAGACATTACGCGTGCCGACGGTGGTACGTTCCGGATTGACCAAATGCTGCAGGTCCGAATCGTCACCGGTCAGGTTGGTCAGATCGTGGACACAGAATCCGGTCAGCAGCTTCAGGTTTCCCTGGACATCAACGAAACAACTTCCACACTCGTGCTCGAATATCTCTGGTAAGGCGCAGAAATGAAATTGGGATTTTTCACGTTGATAGTCCTGTCGCTGGCCGCAGATCTGCGCGCGGAAACGCTTGGTGAATACTGGGGCACAGCGGAAGAGGAGGCGAAGTACTATCGGATCGTGGAAGTGCCCCTTCCCGAAGGAATGGCTCTGGAAGCGGGCAGTTTTGAGGTTATGCCGGACAACCGGCTGGCGATCGGTACTCGACGGGGAGACATCTTTCTGGTCAGCGGCGCGTTTGACGAGAATCCGCGTCCGACGTTCAAACGCTTTGCCAGTGGACTTGATGAGCTCTTCGGCCTCTCGTATCGGGACGGGGCGTTCTATGTGACGCAACAGACCGAAGTCACACGAATCACGGACACCGATTCCGATGGTCGCGCCGATCTTTTCGAAACGTTGAGCGACGTTTGGGGATTCCGTCACTATCACGAGTTTGCCTTTGGATCGAAACTGGACAAGGACGGCAATATCTGGGTCGCGCTGTGTCTGTCCGAATCCTATCGCTCAAAAGTGCCGTTCCGCGGCTGGTGTCTGAAAGTGACGCCTGACGGTAAGACGATTCCGGTGTGCAGCGGAATCCGTAGTCCCTGCGGCATCGGCCCCAATGAACATGGCGTCATGTTCTACGCCGAAAGTCAGGGGCCGTGGAATGGTTCCTGCTCGCTGAAAGTTCTGCAGCAAGGTGGATTCATGGGACACCCCGTCAGCTTTAACTGGTATCTACAGGCCCCGCAACTGGGACCGGCGCCAGTGACTCCCAACAGCCGGTCTCGGCTTGAGGTGGAACGCGGCCGAGTTAAGGAACTGGTGCCGTACGCTGTCGTCTTTCCCTATAAGAAAATGGGACGTTCGATTTCCGGGTTTATGGTGGACAGGACGGGTGGCAAGTTTGGCCCCTTTGAAAACCAGATTTTCATCGGTGATTTCAGTTTAAGCGTGGTGATGAGGGCGACGACTGAGAAGATCAACGGTGTCTGGCAGGGAGCCTGCTATCCGTTTCGAGAAGGCCTGGCAACAGGATTGCTGGCCTGTGAGTTTACACCTCAGGGAGATTTGCTGGTCGGTGGGACAAATCGAGGCTGGCCCGTCCGAGGTCCTCGACCATATGCACTGCAGCGTCTGGACTGGACCGGAAAAGTGCCGTTCGAGATCA
>LWDU01035222.1_pt1 | contig 33744 bp, 30 predicted proteins | sample 727161 | NCBI WGS metagenome assembly LWDU01 (sample SAMN04566230, study PRJNA314399) | hydrothermal vent metagenome | isolation source: deep sea hydrothermal plume seawater | place: Mexico: Gulf of California, Guaymas Basin | collected 2004-07-11 | reverse complement strand
GGTTTTTCGGGGGAGTGGGGTCTTCAGGGCTTTTTTAGGCTGTAGATCGACACATTGTCGCGGTCTGGATGTTTCGTTATCGTCAGCAGCGAGCCCTCACATTCCTTCAACAGTCTGACTATTTTGCCGACACCCATACCCTGACCGCTCAGCGCTGCTTTGAGTTCTGTTAGCGATAAGCTACCCCCAGCCAGCGCTTCTCTGACCGCAGCAAACAGCCATTGGTTGTTTTCAGCCAGCTTTTTCTCTTTCTCGTCAGATACGTTGTGGGTCTTAATATCGATGTAATTGGGCAGTTGGGTGCATGTCCTGTCTCTGCTCATCTCAAAGCTCAGGGGCTCCATGGCAGAGCGCACTTTTTGTAAGTAGGTGCTGATTACGCGCTTGCCCGTGGCAGGGTCAGTACCGGACTCCAGATAAATCAACTCGTCCACATCTGATTCTAAATCACCAGTGCCTTCAAAGATCAGTCCACCTTCCGCGTCACGGTACTTGTTGCAGTGACCCAGACAAATCACCGTTGCGCCCATAGCCGTCAAGCGCCGTAACAAATCCAGTAAGTCGCGTAGTTGCTTTTTCTGGATGACATCGGTCATTTTCTTTAACGTGTCGAAGATAAAAACATGCTTGGTTAAGTCTGCATCCGTAGCAGCCATACGACGGAGGTTGTCGACCACTTTGTCCATTGAGCCCCCTGTCGCCATTGATGGGAAAGCAACGTCGTACCCATGTAGTTTGGCGTGGGCGTGATACGCCTTCATATCGCTGCCGCTAGTGTCCGCGTTGAAGTACAACACCTCCTTATCTTCCTTTACCATTAACGCTGCAATATCCGTCATTAGGGCCGTTTTGCCCGCATTCGGCTTGGCGGCAAAAACAATCAAGTGACCCTGCACAACCAAATTTTTGATTATCCACTTAGGGTCCGCGATTTGTGCAACGGCCTCATCGCTTAGAATATATTCACTCGCCCAGGCCAACGGATTATTCGGGTCAACTATGGGTAACAGATCAAGTGCGAAGGGGGAGCCGAATTTGCCAGCTATCTCGGATAAGTTTGCGCCATTCTCAGCCGCCATGTTGCAGACGGAACCAAACCCCTTCCCAGAGCCAACAGTGAAGCTAGGCCATTTATCCTCAACTTCGAGTGCGGCGTTTGGGTTAGTCTGCAAGCTCCACTCAACTGCAATCTCCAGACCTTCATCACTACCCTTGAACTTGTCGTGGATACTCATGAGCACCTCCAACCATGTGTCGTAATCAGTATCAGGATCTACGAACTTTAAGATCGCACGAACTTCAGAGGCTATAGAGGTTGCGTTTTTAGACGAAACCCCTTTTAGTTTTGCTTCGGGCTTTCTTGGCGCAGGTCGATGGTTATGAGCGAACACAGCATCTACGAATTCTTGGTCAACTCTTACCAATTCATCAACGCCTTCACACTTTTTCACCAACACTTCTTTGTCAGGTGATGGAGGCAACACGACCATCGAGCAGCCATCGGATTTTGACCTACCTGTTTTTACGTCGATGGCGTCGGGGTGCTTGACCGAGCTAAAACCTTGCTGTTTTGCGTAGGTCTCGTGAGGGTCACGTTGGAAGTAGTGGTGCTCACCTTTTTTGGTTTTGATGATTAAATTGCAAGTGACACCGTGTTTTCTTTCAATCTTTTTTAGCGCAGTTAACGACTCTGGAGTGTCGACATCAAGAACGAATAAGGAATGGTCGACAATATGACCCACATTTAGATCAGTATTATGCCAATTCTTGGTGATAAACTCGTCTGCTCTTTCGGCATCGTTGGCAGCAGCTAACTCTCTGAGCCAAGATGCCCAGCTTCTGGCAGGCACTTTGCTGTTAATCTCAAGTGGGATTACATTAAGGCCGAAGTTGTACCAATCGACTATTGTCTTTAACTTATCGGGGCTCATTGTTTGGCGCTTCGCAATTCGGTTGTGTAGTTGACGCGGACCCAATGTTCAAAACATTCTTTGGCGCTATCACCGGGAACAATCTCATTTGCTGCTTGGTGTGCGAACCACAGCTCTCCGCGGCTGTTCGCGGGATTGTTAGCGGTCAATTCAGTCATTGGTGGTACTGCCAATACGATGTGCTTGCCGGCTGCTTTTGCATAACCAATCTCGACAAGAGTACCGAAGGCTTCCATGTCATCTAACCAGACGAAGAATACATCACAGGCAGCGATACCATTCATAGCACGCTTAAAAGTAGAACTGGCATTCCTGTCTACTTCTTCAGTGTCGTAGTCTATATATGCAATAGGTGCACTACCGTGGCTGCGTGAGCCGTACCCATTATTCCAACAATGATTTTCGCGAGGTTTCACGCTAAACGGCTGATGGGAACTTCCATGATCATCGCCAAGTGTGTATGGGCCAGTGTATATGAGTGCAATGTCGTCAACGCTAAATGACGTGTGGTAGGTCGATTCCAGCACAGGGTCGCTCGCCTCGGGATAATCAAGGTTACGAGCATTTACAAGCCCCCAGCGATAGCCTTTTTTCAATTGTTGATCGCGTTTTTCAATTCGCCCAGCTAAGTAAAGTTTATTCCCCAGTTTGTTTGTTGAGCATTTACCGGTACTTGAAATTTGCTTGATGCAGTTCATGAATTTTCTGCCGTTAAGGCGTAAAGAGATCTCATGTCTTTAGCTACTTCCATACGTCGATTGACGAGTTGAAGAACCAGCTCCCTTTTCTCGTTGTCTGATTCACCTGCGGCAAGAGCGCTAATGACTGCGTCCAGCTCATGATCGAGCCAGCCGACGGCTCGCCCGCCTAGCTGACAAGGAGGTGGAAAGAGACCAGCTTTAATACGGGAGTGAAGGCATGTGTTGCCAAATCCAAAGCGTTTGAGAACTTCGGGACGTCTTACGATTTTGATTGGAGTATGAGTTATCATGTATGTGCACGACCACTTACGTTAAATATGTGTGTGCATCTTCGTTCATCGAGGTTTGGGTTTAAAAAGGCAATATAAAATATTATTATTTTTATTTGCCTATGTATTTTTCTGGAAGAGCCTTCTCAATGTGCCTTTGAGGGTCTTCAATTTGTAAGCCGATAAGTTTATTGAGCCAGAATGTTACTAGTTTTGAGAAAAGACTTTCGGTTCCTATCGACTCACTCTTTTTAGGGAAAATGTCTGTGAAAAAAACGCCAAATTCGCGTATGGCGTTACTGTAAGGACCTCTGCTTTTGGAGGGCTTGCCCATATTTTCTAAACTGAAAGAAACACCGTTCTTTATCTCCAGCAACCTTTCTTCAACAATGCTCTTTGTTGGATCTTTTGGCGGGGTAAGAAAACTTTTATCCCAATCGTTGGCCTGCCAGCAGTCCTGATTGAGGTGGGCGATATTGGTTTCGGCGAGATCAGCTGAGACTATTCGTATGGCCTTCTTAAGTGTTATGTCTAATGACTTCAGGTATTTCTTTCGATCGAATTCGCTTTGTTGGAAGACCCAGTCGTAAGTTTGTTGGTTGGTCGAGCAAACTATCAGTTTTTCTTCTACTTTATTAAACACCTCGGAACCAACCTTAGTTTTGAGGATCTGAGCGAGTTCTTTCTTTTGCTCAAAGGTTAATGATTTAAGGTCGTTCCAAATGGCTTTCATCAATTGGCTACTTTCAGCTGTTTGTATGTGATTGCTAGTCCCATGTATCCAGTTGCAGCTTCTTGGATGTGATTGCTCCACCAAACCATCATGGTTCTTCGTCGTTCTAAATATTCTGCGCGGTTGTAAGCGGCTCTGACTTGGTTGCCGTCAACGTGTGCTAGGGCTGCCTCAATTACATCAGGGGCAAACTCGTGCTCATTTAGCGTGGTGCTGGCAATGGAGCGAAGCCCGTGGGCGACCAGCCGCCCACCAAAGCCCATCCGCTTTATCGCCATGTTCGCTGTCTGTTCATTTATATGGCGGCTTGGGATGCGATCGGATGGGAATATGTAATCTTTTTCGCCACTAATAGGGCGCATTAATTCGAGTAGTGACATGGCCTGTGGGCTTAAGGGGATTGAATGGGCGCGTTTCTTTTTCATTCTTTCGCCTGGGATGTGCCATAGGCTGTTTTCAAAATCTATTTCATCCCATCGTGTACCTGCGGCTTCGCTTGGGCGCGTCATAGTGTGGAGCTGCCATTCGATCACGCAGCGAGTGGTAATTTTGATGCTGGCCGTGGTTAACGCTTTCATTAATTCGGGAAGTTCGGCTGGCAGTAGCGCAGGCATGTTTCTTTTTGGCGGTGCCTGAAAAGCCTGTCCAATACCGGATAGCCTGTTGGCGTCTATAAGGCCGGTGTTTACCGCAAAGACCATCACTTCGTTTAAACGCTGGATGAGGCGCTTCACTGTCTCCAGACTACCCTTCGCGGCAATTGGGGTTAGCACCTCAATTACGGTGGGCGCTTTGATTTTATGAATGGGCATCGCGCCCACGCTGGGGAATATGTGAAGCTCAAGTGAACGCCATATATCTTTGGCGTGGTCGGCTGAGACTTTGGATCTCTTTACTTCCAGCCACTGCGCCGCGACTGTTTCGAGGGTGTTCAGGTGCGCTTGCTTAAAACTCTGCTCCAGCTCAGCTTTGTGCTCTTTCGGGTCGATGTTGTCTGCTACCAGCTTACGTGCCTGCTCAGACTCACCGCGGGCTTTTGCAAGTGTAATAGTAGGGTAGGCACCTAAAGATATTAGTGTACGTGCCTTGGTGTATGGCCGTTGGTAGTTGAACAGCCATAGTTTCGACCCGTTAGGTTTTACCCGTAGACACAAGCCGCCCCCATCATAGAGGTTGTATACCTTCTCGTGCGCCTTCGCTTGCTTTACTTCGGTTGCTGTGAGGGGCTTGGTTGTATTGGCCATTGCAGTACTGATTCGCTTCCATTGTTAGTGGTACTGCAATCAGTATTGCAATAAAACGCGAATGTTACAAGATGTCAGCGAACGCTAAAGAATAGAAAACCGCTTAAAACACAGTCTTTTTAGGGTGTCTAAACGGTCTCGGGTGCTTCTGAGTATGTCTCTGAATGAGGATTTGGTGGAGGCGTCGGGAATTGAACCCGAGTCCGTCAGTTCTCTGCCTTCGGCTCTACATGCTTATTTCGTCTATTATTTAACCTTTCACTGGCCCGGCGAACAGGGATTTAAAGGCGAGCTTGCTTTAATTTTAACTGCGGTCGTCACAAGCGGGGCTTGGCAGCGGTCCCATGAGGCGTGCACCCGGTTTGAATACATGGGCACATTCGCCCCGGGTTAAGCTAACTTACGTCTTTCTCTTGCGAGAGGTTTTTAAGCAGCTAGTGCGTAGTTTTCGTCATTGGCAACTATAAAAGTTACAGTAATTGTTTTACGAGAGTTACTACCCTCTCGGCATGCACCTTAGGTTTTGTAACCGGCGTCGAATCCATATCGCCCCCAGTACTTTAGACAGTACTTATAGACTGTACCTAGTGTGAGTCCGCTATTTTACTGCAATTGTTCCCCGATGTCTTTTTGAGATACCGATCACGCTAAATATCCGACAAATAGTATTAAATGGCGCTTTTAGAGGCTCCTGTAGGGGCTCCTGGACGAAACGAGGAATATGAAAATGAAGATAAAAGCTCCATCCGGGGTGTTGATGATCGGTGTTTGTCTTGTGCTTTCTGCCTGTGGCGGGAGTGATTATGCCAGCAAGGACGTAAAGGGCGAAAAACCGACGGTAACCCGAAAAGCGAACAATCCGCTGTCCAATCAGCAGGAAATACTCAATGCTTCCCGGGGTTTGCAGGCCCGTGTGGATGCTGATACGGCCAGAAAGAAGAAAGCGATGGAAGAGGCGATGAACTAGGACCAGGGTACAATCTGGTTTTGCACCATTAACTGGTGCTATTGATTGTCTGCCTTCATTACCCTGGATTTATCGCGATTCCAGTCGCGCTCCTTAATTGAGGCGCGCTTGTCATGTAGTTTCTTGCCCGTTCCGAGGGCGATGGCAACTTTCACCTTGTTGCCTTTCCAATAAATCGACGTTGCCACACAGGTTTGCCCCTTGGCCTGGGTCGCGCCCACAAGGCGGGCGATTTCCTTTTTATGAAGCAGCAATTTCCGGCTGCGGCCGGGTTCAGCCAGTATATGGGCCAGCGCAGTTTTCAGCGGCGGGATGTGGCAACCGACCAGGTAGGCTTCTGCGTTTTGTAAAATCACATAGGTGTCTGTCAGCTGACATTTGCCTTCCCGCAGGGATTTCACTTCCCAACCGGCCAGTACAATGCCCGCCTCAAAACGGTCATGGAGTTCATATTCGAACCGGGCACGTTTGTTTTGCGCGATTGTGCCTGGTGATAGTTTGGGTTTTTTGGCCATTACTTCCTCGCTGGGGCGGCATTATAGGGGTGAAGTGATGAAAGTACAGTCAAAAAAGTACAGTCAAATAAGGGTGTTGAGGCAGACTGGTAAATCACTGACAATGGAGTTCGTCCAAATAACAACAATAAGGGTCTTCAATGGCGGGTTCTGAATCTATCCATGGCATGTGGTCTTCCCGGCTCATGTTTATACTTGCCGCTGCCGGTTCCGCAGTAGGTCTGGGGAATATCTGGCGTTTCCCCTATGTGGTTGGGGAGTATGGTGGTGGCGCATTCGTGCTGGTTTACCTGGCCTGTATTTTCCTGATTGGCATACCTATTATGAGCTCAGAGATATTACTCGGCCGTGCTGGTCGACAGAGCCCGATTAACACCATGCGTGAACTCACAATGCGTTCCGGCGCTAATCCTGCGTGGCAGGTGGTGGGTTGGATGGGTGCCTTGGCGGGTTTTCTCATCCTGTCTTTCTACGGGGTTATCGCGGGTTGGGCGATGGCGTATGTGGTTGAACTGGGCTCCGGTGTTTTTTCCGGGGCGGATGCCGAGACCGCGGGTCGCGTGTTCGCCGAATTTACCGGAGACGTCTGGCAGGTCGTTTTCTGGCATGGGTTGTTTATGTTGATTACCATATTCATCGTTGCCCGTGGTGTGAGCGAGGGTCTGGAAAAAACCGTCAAATACCTGATGCCTGCATTGTTCGTCTTACTGTTGGTACTCGTCGGTTATTCAATGACGACGGGCTATTTTATGGACGGTTTGAAGTTCCTGTTTTCATTTAACTTCGACAAGCTGGGCTGGAATAGTGTGCTTATAGCGATGGGGCAGGCGTTCTTTACGCTGAGCCTGGGTATGGGTGCGATCATGACGTATGGCGCCTATATGCCGAAAGGGACATCGATCATTGGCGCAGCCACCTCGATTGCACTCATTGACACGGGGATTGCGCTGCTGGCGGGGATGGCTATTTTCCCCCTGGTTTTTGCCAATGGGCTTGAAAGCAGTTCTGGTCCCGGTCTGATGTTTGTCACGCTACCCCTGGCGTTTGGCCAGATGGGTGGCGGTGTTATTTTCGGGGCAGTGTTTTTTGTGCTGGTGACATTCGCCGCCATTACCTCGGCTATTTCGCTGGTTGAACCTGCTCTGGCCTGGCTGGTCGAGCGCATGAAAGTCAGCCGTCTTACGGGTGCGATGATTGTCGGGGGGGTTGCCTGGCTGCTTGGTATGGGCTCCGCATTTTCTACTAACATCTGGGTTGATGTCACGGTATTGCCGGGCATGAATTTCTTTGACTCGATGGACTATATTTCCAACAATATTATGCTGCCGCTGGGGGGAATCGTCATTGCCCTGTTTTCCGGCTGGGTTATCGACAAGAAGATCAGTCAGGAAGAACTGGATTTGACTGCGGGTCAATTCAGAATTTGGGAAATTTTAGTGCGCTTTATTTCTCCTGCTGCTGTCGGTTTCGTTTTTGTCATGACCTTTGCCTAGCGGAGTACTAGATGCGCAGGGTTAACCGGTCTGCATTGATGCCTTATTCGGCGCGGCAAATGTTTGATATTGTTAATGATGTACCGGCCTATCCTGAATTCTTGCCATGGTGCCATAGCAGTGAAGTGCTGAGCCAGGACGAGCAGGGGATCGTCGCAAGACTTCAATTGGCGAAGTCGGGGCTTAAGCATTCATTTACCACCCGCAATATCATCAGCGTTCCGGGTTCTATTGAGATGGAACTGGTCGAAGGCCCCTTTTCAAAGTTGTCGGGAAGATGGACATTTGTGCAACTGGGTGAGGACGGTTGCCGAATCACCATGGATCTGCAATTCGACTTTAACAGTCGCCTGTTTAATTTGACCCTGGCAGGGGTGTTTGAAATCGCTGCTGACAAGATGGTCGACGCTTTCTGTGAGCGCGCAGATAGACTGTACAATAGTTAGAGCGATACTAACCTGGATGCAACATGCCGAAAAAAGAAACCCTGCCTGAACTCATGTCAGAAGAACCCATGTCAGAAGAACTCAAGTCTGAAGAACTCATGTCTGAAGAGATTAGTGTTGAAGTCGCATACGCCAGTGAGACGAAACAGTTCCTTAAATCATTGAGGGTAGCGAAGGGCACGACAGTTATCGAAGCAATACAGCAGTCGGGTGTGTGCGGTGCATTTCCCGGGCTGGATGTCGTTGCAAAAGATCAGGCTTTAAAGGCCCATGATCGAGTTGAAATTTATCGGCCTTTGACGATTGATCCGAAGGAGGCCAGGCGGCGTCGCGCCACAAAGAAAAGGAATTAAATTCTCCTAACCTTCAATGTTTGCTGACGCTTGATCTGTTTGGACGTTCACTGTGCCAATATTCGTTGAAGGTAAAAAATCTCCTTCAAAGTGACTGAGTCTTTCCTCGACGAAAAACAGATGCAATTTCGATTGAATCAGGTTCAGGCCGGGTACCTGGATAGTATAAACATAGTCCCAGCGTTCCCGGTCGAGGGAGTCGTCCACAATGGGATTGCCCAGAACGTAGATGACCTGGCTTTTTGTCATGCCAGGTTTCAGCTTGTCGATCATCGATTGTGTGATGACGTTACCCTGCTGAATGGTAAGGCGGTGAACACCAGGAAATCGAATCGTGGAGCAGGCGCTGATGAGTACCACCAGGGTGAAAATGACGAGGACTTTGTTTTTCAGATGGTTCATAAAGCTAAATTTTACTTCTTACAGCTGCGGGAATTGGTCTTTCAATTGTGGATCTAAATCTGGATACTGTGCATAGTCTATCTTTCTTTCATCACGTAAACCAATGACATACGAATCTCAAGAAATCAAAGATGCTGGTCTGAAGATTACGCTACCTCGTATTAAGATATTGGAAACCCTTGAAAGTTCAACAATCCACCATTTAAGCGCCGAAGATGTCTACAAAATACTGATCGCCAATGGCGAGGTTATTGGTCTGGCGACGGTTTATCGCGTCCTCACACAGTTTGTAGATGCAGGTTTGGTAATCAGGCACAACTTTGAAGGTGGTCATTCAGTATTTGAAATATCAGCTGATGAGCATCATGACCACATTGTTTGTGTCAAATGCGGCCGGGTAGAGGAATTTCAAGATGAGGAAATTGAAGCACTGCAATTAAAGGTAGCCCAGCGGTTAGGATTTGCGCTGACAGATCATGACCTCAATATGTACGGGCTTTGCGAGGAGTGCGGATAACCGCTGTCTGGGCGGTGGTGTACATTTCTTGCGCATGGGCTAATGACTGATCCGTCATTTCAAGTCCGCCAAGCATTCTGGCTATTTCCCTGATCTTGTCATACTCATCGAGACGTTCGATTTCAGTATGTGCTTGATTGTCCGGGCTCTTCTTGGTGACTTTTAAGTGCTGGTGTCCCTGTGCTGCTACCTGGGGTAAGTGGGTGACGCAAACAATTTGAGCCTCCTGGCCGAGTTTACGCAGTGACGACCCGACGACTTCTGCGACACCGCCGCCGATACCAACATCAACCTCGTCGAAAATCAATGTAGGGACACGGGAAGTATCAGCAGCTACAACCTGGATAGCGAGACTGATTCGGGACAACTCACCCCCGGATGCAATCTTGTTAAGGGAGCGAGGCGCCTGGCCTGGATTGGTGCTGATTAAAAACTCGACTTCTTCCAGTCCACGAGCCAGGGGAATGTCCGCATCATGGGCTGTCAGGGCAATAGCAAAGGTTGAGCCCGACATGCCCAGATTGTTCAGTTGCTGTGAAACTTTCTTGCTGAGTTTTTTTGCGGCCCTGGTCCTGGTAGCAGATAGTTTGTCAGCGGCTTTGGCATAGACGGTTTTGAGCTCTTTTGTCTCTGTTTCCGTGGTACGAATTTCGTCGTCGATATTGCCCAAAGATTCAAGTTCCGCGTTAATGGCCTGCACAAGCTGCGGAATCCCTGCGGGTTCAATTCGGTGTTTGCGGCAGAGATCATAAATAGTACTCAGGCGGTCCTCGACTTCGGTGAGCCGCACGGGGTCCATTTCAAAGTCACCGCAGAATCGCTGCAGATCATGTATTGCCTCGTCTAACTGAATTTTTGCGGAGGCCAGCATTTCAGTGATGGGCGCAAGCTCTGCCAGATTAACAGCCTGTAACAGCTGGACACTTTTAGATAGCTGGTCCAGGGCGCTCGATTCTGCGTCCTGCCGGCAAAGGTCAATTACGGCATTACAATTGGTCAGTATCGATTCTGTGTTGGCGAGGCGTTTTTGTTCTTCCTCAAGGGAATCCTGTTCGTCCGGGACAATGTTGAGTTGTCCCAGTTCTTCAGCCTGGTAGGAAAGCAACTGCTGTCTTGCTGATTGCGCTTCATTGTTATTGATGAGCCGGTGCAGTTTTTCGACGCTGGTCTGATACTGATGAAACAGGTCACTCACCTGGTTAGCATTCTCAACCGACCCGCCGAACTCATCCAGCAGGCGAGGATGGGTTTCTTTTCTTAGCAGTGACTGGTGTTCATGCTGGGAATGGATATCGATCAACATCTCACCGAGGTTTTTCATATCATTGATTGTGCTCGGCGCCCCGTTAATAAACCCACGGGAACGTCCATCCTTGCCAATGACGCGGCGCAAGATGCATTCGGCTTGATCACCAGCAAGCTCTCGTTGCTGGAGCCATTGTTGTGCTTCTAAATTACCTGTGAGTTCAAATGTGGCATGGATCTCGGCCTTGTCAGCATTTAATCCGATCAAACCGGTTTCTGACCGATCCCCCAGAGCCAGGCCGAGGGCGTTCAGCATTATCGATTTTCCCGCGCCGGTTTCGCCGGTAATAACGGTCATTCCCTTGTCGAATTCCAGTTCCAACTGGTCCACCAGGGTAAAATTTTTAACTGTCAGCTGGCTGAGCATAGAAAATTTGTTAACTCACCGGTTCACGATATTAGACAAACTAACACAATGCACTGCCATGATGTTCTATCTACTTATCTACTGTTCTATTTGAGCAGGCTTGGGTATATTGGGTTAAAGTTGTTGTGCAGTGGCGAGATTAATTTGAGGCCGAATGTCAGATAACCAAAAAGTTAGCCCAAAGGGGCAGATTCTCTTAAAGAGCCTGGTTGAAACCTATATTGCGGAAGGACAACCCGTTGGTTCAAAGACATTGTCTCAAAGCAGCGACTTGTCCGTCAGCCCTGCCACGATCCGCAATGTGATGGCTGATCTTGAAGAGAAAGGTTACGTCTCATCGCCTCACACATCTGCAGGTCGCATTCCAACCGCCTTGGGTTATCGTTTCTTCGTCGATAGCCTGTTAACGGTCGAACCGTTGGATTCGATCGGTATCGACCGGTTAACACGGCAACTGGATCCCGATATGACAGCCCATGAACTGGTCGAATCTGCTTCCGGCATGTTGTCCGAGGTCACTCACCTGGCTGGCGTCGTCACGGTTCCGCGCCGCGAACAGATTATGCTGCGCCATGTTGAATTCCTTGGCCTGAATGACAATCGTGTGCTGGTGATTCTGGTACTGGATGATCACGAAGTGCAAAACCGTGTCATCTACACGAAAGAACAATACACAGAAATTCAGTTAAAAGAAGCCTCGAACTTTGTTAACCAGTCATTTGTTGGCCAGAGTATGAGTCGCATTCGGGATCATTTGATTTCGTCGATGCAAAAAGACCGCCAGAATATGAATAGCCTGATGCAGACCACCCTCGAGATGGCAGAGAAGGCGTTCGGGCACGAAGAGGAGAATGATTACGTGGTTGCCGGGCAGGAAAACTTATTTGATATTTCCCAGGACAATGCGCTTGCCGACATTCGTGAACTCTTCAAGGCATTTTCACTCAAGGGCGACATACTGCACCTGCTGGATCGATGTATGGAAAGCAATGGTATGCAACTGTTTATTGGTCAGGAATCAGGCTATGAGATTCTGGATGAGTGTAGTGTTGTGGCTTCGCCCTATCATGTCGAGGGCGAATTAGTGGGTGTTCTGGGTGTCATTGGTCCCACGCGGATGGCTTATGACAGGGTAATTCCCATCGTTAATGCAACCGCGCGCATATTGAGCGCCGCCCTGGATGGTGTACGATCGAAACCGGGCTGAGGTGAGGGGTATACCCATACTCCCGACTGAATCAGGCGTTGAAGGACTTTTTTTTCCACAAGATCCACCTGGAATCTCCTAAATTTCCCCTCAAGCGGCGGTTATACCCTTGAATGCTGCAGGGGCGATCCCCATATATCTTCCCACGTTGGTACTTATACGCCTGGAGAGGGGTTGAATGTCGAATCCGGAAGATCAAAACGAAGCATCTGTGACGAAAAATACAGAGGCAGAAGATACCAGCGCGCAGGTTGAAGAAATATCTGGAGAACTCTTACAGGAAACCGATGATGACAGCGCCAGCTCGGACGAGATCGATGTAGAAGGTGCTGAGAGTGAAACCGGCTCTGAAACTGTCATATCAATCGAATCCCTTCAGGTAGAACTGGAGAATGCTTCTGGAGAAGTATCAAAATTCAAGGATGTCGCGTTACGAGCCGAAGCAGAAATGCAGAATGTCCGTCGGAGGGCGTCCAAGGATCTTGAGAATGCCCACAAGTACGGTCTGGACAAGCTGGTACAGAACCTGCTGCCGGTTATCGACAGCCTTGAAAAGGCGGTTGAATCAGCCGAACAGGCAGCCGATGAGGAGGCGAACAAGGCCATCGTTTCGGGTGTTGGCCTGTGTCACAAGATGTTACTCGATGTGCTCGCCAAAGACGGCGTCAGTGTCGTTGACCCGGTAGGCGAACCGTTTGATCCGAATCTTCACCAGGCCATGTCCATGGTTGAAAATCCGGAAGTCGAACCCAATTCAGTGGTTGCGGTAGTACAAAAAGGCTACACCTTAAATGGCCGCCTGGTTAGACCCGCGATGGTGATGGTATCAAAGGGCGTCACAGCCCCAACAGATGAGGAAGCCTGAGTCAGGTAGTTAAGTATTGGGTGCTGTAATTGGGTTATAAAATAGTTTCGCCAGCCAACAGGTTGGCACAAGTTGAAGATTGGAGAGAGTAAAATGGGAAAAATTATCGGTATTGACCTGGGAACGACTAATTCGTGTGTCGCTTTTCTTGAAGGTGGTACTCCGAAAATCATCGAGAATTCCGAAGGTGATCGAACCACACCGTCTATTATTGGCTATGCTGATGATGATGAAATTCTGGTAGGGCAGGCAGCAAAGCGTCAGGCCGTAACTAATCCCGAGAACACCCTGTTTGCAGTTAAGCGATTGATTGGTCGTCGATTTGAAGACGAGGTCGTGCAACGTGATATCAAGATGGTTCCGTACAAAATTGCCAAGGCAGAAAATGGTGATGCCTGGGTTGAAGTCAAGAGCGAAAAAATGGCACCGCCTCAAATCTCCGCCCAGGTACTAGGCAAGATGAAGAAAACTGCTGAAACCTATCTCGGAGAAGAAGTGACTGAAGCCGTTGTTACGGTGCCTGCTTACTTTAACGACTCCCAGCGTCAAGCCACCAAAGACGCCGGTCGTATCGCCGGATTAGATGTAAAACGAATTATCAATGAGCCGACTGCCGCAGCCCTTGCCTATGGCATGGACAAGGCGACGGGTGATTCAACCATCGCAGTCTATGACCTGGGTGGTGGTACCTTTGATATTTCCATCATTGAGATTGCTGATGTAGATGGCGAGAAGCAGTTCGAAGTATTGTCCACCAATGGCGACACCTTTCTGGGTGGTGAAGACTTTGACCTTCGCATGATCGATTATCTGGCCGATGAATTTAAAAAGCAGGAAGGCATGGATCTACATAATGATCCGTTAGCGCTGCAACGGCTGAAAGAAGCAGCAGAGAAAGCGAAGATTGAGTTATCTACCAGCCAGCAAACTGAAGTGAACCTGCCTTATATTACTGCTGATGCCTCAGGACCCAAACACCTGGTCATCAAAGTGACCCAAGCTAAATTGGAGTCCCTGGTTGAGGACCTGGTTGATCAAACCATGGGGCCGTTGCGCACTGCGATGAAAGACGCTGACGTAGGTGTTTCGGAAATCGACGACATTATCCTTGTAGGTGGCCAGACACGTATGCCTCTGGTTCAAAAGAAGGTGCAGGAGTTTTTCGGCAAAGAGTCCCGTAAGGACGTGAATCCTGATGAAGCAGTCGCCATGGGTGCATCTATCCAGGCCGCGGTATTGTCCGGTGACGTAAAAGACGTATTGTTGCTTGATGTCACACCATTGTCTCTTGGTATTGAAACCATGGGTGGGGTGATGAGTAACCTGATCGAAAAGAACACCACGATTCCGACCAAGAAGTCGCAAACTTTCTCCACTGCTGATGATAACCAGCCTGCGGTGACGATCCATGTGTTACAGGGCGAGCGTAAGCAGTCAGCACAAAACAAATCACTGGGGCAGTTCGATCTTTCAGATATCCCGCCGGCACCTCGTGGCGCGCCGCAGATTGAAGTGAGCTTTGATCTGGATGCCAATGGTATTTTGAATGTGTCGGCGAAAGATAAGGCAACAGGCAAAGAGCAGTCTATTGTCATTAAAGCTTCATCTGGATTGACCGATGAGGAAGTCGAAAAGATGGTGCAGGATGCAGAAGCCAATGCTGAAGACGATCGCAAGTTCGAAGAATTGATTACCGCGCGGAATCAGGCTGACGGAATGATCCATGCAACCCGCAAGACTTTGGAAGAAGCCTCTAGCGTAAGCGAAGAGGAAAAAACCAGTATCGAATCTGCAATCTCAGATCTCGAAGAGGCGCTCACGGGAGACGACAAGGAAGCCATAGAAACCAAAACTCAGACTTTGACGGAAGCATCTTCAGAATTAGTTCAGCGAATGTATGCGGAGCAGGCGGCACAGGCCGAGGCTGGAAATGCCGCCGGAGCAGAGGAAGCCAATGCTGGCAGTGCAGAAGCGGATGCTGTTGATGCGGAATTTGAAGAAGTAAAAGACGATAAGTAATTCAAGCTCTACTTGAGCAAACAAGATAGGCCAGGGATGTCATGTCCCTGGTCAAATTGATGAAGCGTACATAATCGGGTTAACCGATTTTTTGCGCTTAAGACAAAAATAATTATGGCAAAACGAGATTACTACGAAGTACTGGGTGTATCCCGGGATGCATCCGAGAAAGAAATCAAAAAAGCGTATCGACGGTTGGCGATGAAATACCATCCGGACCGGAATCCAGACGATACCGCTGCAGAAGAGAAGTTCAAAGAGGCGAGTGCTGCTGCCGAGATACTCACGGATTCTGAAAAGCGTGGTACTTATGATCAGTTTGGCCATGCAGCCTTTGAAGGTGGTGGCGGTGGTGGATTCCAGGCCGGGGGTAATTTTGGATCCATTTTCGAGGATGTTTTTGGAGACATATTTTCCGGTGGTCGTGGCGGCGGTCGTAGCCAGGTTCAACGTGGTTCTGATTTAAAATACGTTCTGGAACTGACATTGGAAGAAGCGGTTCGCGGTGCCAATCCGAAAATCAAGGTGCCCACACTCGTTGAATGCATGGAGTGTCTTGGTTCCGGTGCCAAAAAAGGCACCAAGCCGATGGATTGTGTGCAGTGTGGTGGCATGGGCCAGGTCACGGCACGACAGGGATTTTTCTCTATTCAGCAAGCTTGTCCCCGTTGTCGTGGTACCGGCAAAATGATCTCCGATCCCTGTGGCCGATGCAGGGGTCAGGGCCGTGAGCACGAAACCAAGACGCTGTCAGTCAAAGTTCCCGCTGGCGTTGACACCGGTAACCAGATTCGTCTCGGCGGTCAGGGTGAGGCGGGTGCTAATGGTGGACCGGCTGGCGACCTGTATGTCCAGATGAATGTACTGGATCATAAGATATTCACCCGTGAAGGCGAGCATCTGTACTGCGAGGTGCCTATCAGTTTTGTTGATGCGACCCTGGGTGGTGAACTGGAAGTGCCTACTCTCGATGGTAAGGTAAAATTAAAAATACCCCAGGAGACACAGACTGGCAAATTGTTCCGGTTGCGTGGAAAAGGAGTTGATGCCAGCGGAATCCGTGGCGGTGGCATTGGCGATCTGTATTGCCATGTCGTTGTCGAAACACCCGTGGGTCTGTCCAGGAAGCAAAAAGAACTTCTGCGGGAATTTGACGGCCACTCCAGCGCGAAGCAGTCGCCCAATCGAACCACCTGGTTTGACAACGTAAAAAACTTTATCGACACTTAATGAGTTGTCGACACGTAATGAGTTGTCGACACTTTAAATCCGCTATCCTCGCGGCTCGTGAATCCAATGGGTAAAAAACCATGACCAATATAGCCGTTACTGGTGCTGCTGGTCGCATGGGAAAGACCTTGATTGAAACCATCTTGGCAACCGATGGGGTGGAGTTGACCGCAGCAATTGAGCGTGCGGGCATCCCGGTTATTGGTAGTGACGCCGGTGAGGTGGCCGGTGTTGGACCTCTCTCAGTTAAAATCACCGATGATCTCGAATCGGTAATCGATCAGTTCGATGTCTTGATAGACTTCACGATTGCCGATGCCACCGCCGGTAACCTTGAAATCTGCGAAAAGGCGGGTCGGAAAATGGTCATTGGTACAACTGGCTTATCTGCGAACCAGACTTTGAGACTTCAGGAAGTATCCAGCAACATCCCGATTGTCTATGCGCCTAACTACAGTGTGGGCGTCAATGCAACCTTCAAACTGATAGAGGTCGCGACCGCCATTTTTGGTGACGACGTCGATATCGAAATTACCGAAGCCCATCATCGGCATAAGGTAGATGCACCGTCCGGCACAGCGGTAAAAATGGGAGAAATCGTCGCAGCAACGCTGAACCGTGATCTGGGTAAGGTGGCAGTATATGGTCGTGAAGGTTTAACCGGTGAACGAAGTAGAGAAACCATTGGGTTCTCGTCAATCCGTGCCGGGGATATCATCGGTGAGCATACGGTGATGTTTGCTGGTAGCGGTGAGCGACTCGAAATCACTCATCGTGCCCACAGTCGATCCAACTTTGCGCAAGGTGCAGTCCGGTCGGCAATATGGATTAGCGGCGAGACTTCCGGTTTGTTCGATATGCAGGATGTACTTGGTTTGCGAAAATTAGGCGTATAGCGCTGGCAACTGAACGGCGCTTCCCTTAGAATCATGCGCCAGTATGACACCCAGCCGAATCACTTTACCAGAGGCGAGATGGAAGCAATTCCCTCTCGCTTTTTTTCGAACTGAATCCCTGATTATTCTTGTTATTGGAGACTGACATTGCCCAGTAGAGCGGTACTTGCACTGGAGAACGGTGAATTGTTCGAAGGTGCATCTATTGGTATTGACGGGAACTCAGTAGGCGAGGTCGTTTTTAACACGGCGATGTCGGGATATCAGGAAATTATCACCGATCCATCTTATGCCCGGCAAATCATCACATTAACCCACCCGCATATCGGTAATACCGGCGTAACAAAGGAAGATGAAGAGTCGGAAAATATATGGGCTGCCGGTCTGGTTATTCGGGACCTGCCGTTACTGGCCAGCAACTGGCGACAGGAACAAACCTTGCAGGACTACCTGTCGAGCCGGGGAGTGGTGGCGATTGCTGATATTGATACGCGGAAACTGACGCGAGTATTGCGGGAATGTGGTTCGCAGAAGGGGTGCATTGTCGCCGCGGATGACCTCGGCGACGCAGATGTGAACCAGGCGATTAAAAATGCAAAAGCATTTGCCGGGCTTCAAGGCATGGATCTGGCAAAAGTTGTGTCGACGCAAACCGCCTACCAATGGTCAGAAGGATCCTGGCGATTAGGCGAAGGCTATCCGCAGCTGACTGACTTCAAGTACCATGTCGTTGCTTACGATTTCGGCGTCAAACGCAATATACTGAGAATGTTGGCAGACAGAGGTTGCCGGTTGACCGTCGTACCTGCAGAAACTTCAGCGCAAGACGTGCTGGCGCTTAAGCCTGACGGCGTATTTCTCTCCAATGGTCCAGGCGATCCAGAGCCTTGTGATTATGCAATAAAGGCGATCCAGGAAATCACAGCAACCGGCATCCCTGTATTCGGGATTTGTTTGGGACTTCAGCTGCTGGGTTTAGCAAGTGGTATGCAAACCCGAAAGATGGGCCATGGCCACCACGGCGCAAATCATCCCGTGAAGAATCTCGATGACGGTACTGTGCTGATTACCAGCCAGAATCATGGTTTTTGTATCGATGACCAGACATTGCCGAATGATGTCAGAATTACTCATCGGTCTTTGTTTGATGATTCGTTGCAGGGTATCCAACTGATCAATTGCCCGGCATTTGGCTTTCAGGGCCATCCGGAGGCGAGTCCGGGTCCACACGACGCAGCGCCATTGTTCGATCATTTTATCGAATTGATAAATCAGTATTTGCAGGGCAAGAAGTAAGCATGCCGAAAAGAACCGACATCCAGAGTATCCTCATTATTGGCGCGGGTCCGATTATTATTGGACAGGCATGTGAGTTTGATTACTCCGGCGCGCAGGCGTGTAAGGCATTAAAAGAAGAAGGCTATCGGGTAATCCTCGTTAACTCGAACCCAGCGACGATTATGACCGACCCGGCCATGGCTGATTCCACCTACATTGAACCGGTGAACTGGCGCATTGTTGCGGCGATTATCGAAAAAGAAAAACCGGATGCTCTGCTGCCAACCATGGGCGGCCAGACGGCCCTGAATTGCGCGCTGGATCTTGCCCGGGAAGGGATTCTGGAAAAGTACGATGTTGAGTTGATTGGCGCAAGCAGGGAGGCCATTGACAAGGCGGAAGATCGCCAGAAATTTGACGTCGCCATGAAGAAAATTGGCCTGGAAACACCACGGTCGGGTTTTGCCCATTCGCTGGAGGAAGCAAAACAGGTTCAAGCTGCCCTGGGCTTTCCCTGTGTCATTCGACCCTCGTTTACCATGGGAGGCTCCGGTGGTGGTATCGCCTACAACCATGAAGATTTTGTCGAGATCTGTACCCGCGGCCTTGATCTTTCACCGACAGACGAATTGTTGATAGACGAGTCTCTGCTGGGTTGGAAAGAGTATGAAATGGAGGTGGTGCGAGACAAGAACGATAACTGCATTATTGTCTGTTCAATTGAAAATTTTGACCCGATGGGTATCCATACGGGTGATTCAATCACCATTGCACCGGCCCAGACCCTGACAGACAAGGAATACCAGGTCATGCGCAATGCCGCGGTCGCGGTGTTACGGGTGATCGGCGTTGAAACAGGTGGCTCGAATGTACAATTTGCGGTAGATCCTGAAACCGGTCGACTGGTTATTATTGAGATGAACCCGCGTGTTTCACGGTCCTCGGCACTTGCGTCAAAAGCCACCGGATTTCCCATTGCCAGGGTGGCAGCGAAACTGGCGGTGGGTTACACCCTGGATGAGTTATCTAACGAGATAACCGGGGGAGTGATACCCGCGTCTTTTGAACCCTCGATTGACTATATTGTGACCAAGATCCCCAGGTTCACATTTGAGAAGTTTCCTCAGACGGATAACTACCTTACAACCCAGATGAAATCCGTGGGTGAGGTCATGGCGATTGGACGAACGTTTCAGGAGTCTTTACAGAAGGCGCTAAGAGGTCTTGAGGTTGGTATTAACGGGTTGTCACCGATAATGGATCAATCGTCCGCAGATTGGCAGGATAGGCTGCGCAAAGAACTTCGTGTCGCGGGTGCAGAGCGAATACGGTATGTGGCCGACGCGATGCGATTCGAATGGACCCTGAAAGACATTCAGGCGTTAACAAAGATTGACCCCTGGTTCCTGATGCAGATTGAAGACCTCATTGCGCAGGAAAATAAAATCAGCGAGTCCGCCGTCGCGGAACTCAATGCTGATCTTGTGTTTAAACTCAAGCAGAAGGGGTTTTCTGATTCGCGTCTGGCAGAGCTGTTGGGGATTGCAGAATCGGAATTTCGTGCCCACAGAATCGCACTGGGTGTAAAACCCGTTTATCGCCGGGTTGACACTTGTGCTGCAGAGTTTGCGTCAGCCACTGCGTACATGTATTCCACCTACGAGTCAGATTGCGAGGCGAATCCCAGTAATAAAGACAAGATCATGGTGCTCGGTGGCGGCCCCAACCGGATCGGGCAAGGCATAGAATTTGATTACTGTTGTGTCCACGCGGCTCTCGCAATGCGAGAGGACGGTTATGAAACCATTATGGTGAACTGCAATCCGGAAACCGTTTCCACCGACTATGACACCTCTGACAGGCTTTATTTTGAACCACTGACCTTTGAGGATGTTCTATCGATTGTCCAACTGGAGCAGCCGAAAGGGGTCATCGTACAGTTTGGCGGGCAGACACCTTTGAAATTAGCGGAAGATCTGGAAGCGGCGGGTGTGACGATCATTGGGACAACACCCGATGCCATTGACCGTGCCGAGGATCGCGAACGTTTCCAGCAAATGATTGAGGAATTAAAACTCAGGCAGCCGCCGAACAAAACGGTAAAAACCATTGAGGCCGGGATTGAAGCGTCCACTTCGATCGGCTTTCCAATAATTGTCCGACCGTCCTATGTTCTGGGTGGAAGAGCAATGGAGATAGTTTACGACGAGGTGGAATTGCGCAGCTATATGCACGAGGCGGTTCAGGTGTCTGAAAAATCTCCCGTGTTACTCGATCGGTTCCTCGACCAGGCAATCGAAGTTGATGTGGACGCGGTTTGCGATGGCAAACAGGTCGTCATCGGGGCGATTATGCAACACATCGAACAAGCTGGCGTGCATTCCGGTGACTCCGCCTGCTCTTTGCCACCCTACAGCCTGAATGAGGAATTGATCGAAGAAATACGCGAGCAGGTCAGCGCCATGGCGCTTGAACTTGGAGTTGTGGGGCTAATGAATGTGCAACTGGCGATCCAGAATGGCGTGATCTATGTCCTTGAGGTTAACCCGCGGGCATCACGAACCGTGCCTTTTGTCTCAAAATGTATCGGGGTGTCGCTAGCGAAAATTGCCGCCCGGTGCATGGTTGGCACATCTCTAAAAGCACAGGGGTTCACCCATGAAATTATCCCTGAATATTTCAGCGTCAAGGAAGCCGTCTTCCCTTTCGGCAAATTTCCCGGTGTTGATCCGATCCTGGGTCCTGAAATGAAATCAACAGGCGAAGTGATGGGTGTCGCGGACACCTTCAGCGAGGCCTACAGAAAATCCCAGGTTGCTGCAGGTGATCTGCTACCCAGTGGTGGCACAGCCTTTTTGAGCGTCCGTGAAGTGGACAAGCCAGAGTTGATACAGGTGGCCAGGGACTTGATTGACTTAGGTTTTACCCTGGTCGCGACTCGTGGCAGTGCAGCTGCGTTGCTGGATCAGGGAATTGAAGTGACCGTGGTGAACAAGGTGATGGAAGGTCAACCGCATATTGTAGATATGCTGAAAAACCAGGAAGTCGACCTGATTGTGAATACCACAGAAGGCAAACAGGCGATTAGGGATTCCTACACGATTCGGCGCACGGCTTTACAGTATAAAGTCTATAACGCGACCACGATGGCGGGAGCCAGGGCGTGTGTAGAAGCTGTCCGGCACGGCGACAACTATACGATTCACCGACTTCAGGATCTTCATAAACGACACTAGAAAAGTTTCGCAAGGTTGCAGTTGCGTTTTTTCTGGACAAGCGGCGCGAACTCTTTAACACTGGCTCTCAATGGTTAGCTTTTTACGCTGATCGAACTCCTTTTTTGGACTAAGTGACATGGATAAGATCCCGATGACAGCTGATGGTGAACAAGCCCTGCGTGGCGAGCTTGATAATCTCAAGCTGGTCGAGCGTCCGAGGATTGTACAGGCCATTGCTGAGGCCAGGGCACAGGGAGACCTGCGGGAGAACGCGGAGTACCAGTACGCTAAAGAAGAACAGGGCTTCATCGAAGGCCGGATCGCCGAGATCGCTGGTAAGTTATCTAATGCCCAGGTGATCGACGTCACCGCGATATCGCCCTCGGGCAGGGTGATCTTTGGCACCACTGTCAAGTTGATGAATCTCGACAATGAGGAAGAAGTCACCTATAAAATTGTCGGTGATGACGAAGCCGATATCAAAATCAACAAGATCTCCATTTATTCTCCCATTGCCCGCGCGATCGTGGGTAAAGGCGTAGACGATGTTGTTGTTGTCAGGGCACCCAGCGGCGACATCGAATACGAAATTTGTTCGGTCGAGCACCTTTAGCAGGACACTCCACTAGCAGCAGAAGATTTGCGTCAAAGCCCGGGGCCGCTTTAGAGAATATCTGTTCGCAACAAGTTGGATAACCGTGGGTCAGGTTTAGACGCTCGCTTGTACAGCAGCGCGACATTTCCAATGCGCTGTATTACCTGGGCTTCTGAATAGATCCTGATCCGGTCAATGGCGTCTGCCCGATCTCGTCGGTCTTCTGCATTAATCCTGATCTTTATCAGTTCATGGTCTTTCAGGGCGCGATTGAGTTCGCCCAGGACCGCGTCGCTGGTCCCGTTACCAGCAATGGTGACGACTGGCTTCAAACTGTGCCCAATGGCTTTAAAACGCTTCAACTCTGCCTTGCTAATCATGATCTAATACTCTTTGAGCCTGTAATCGGGGCGGCGATTCTACCTGAGGGGAACTGTATTTTGGAACCGATTCCATGAAAAAATCCAAGTCCAGCCACAAATGGCTCCAGGCTCACGAAGATGACGAATTCGTAAAACGTGCCAGGGAAGAGGGTTACCGGTCTCGGGCAAGTTATAAGTTATTGGAAATTAACGAAAAATTCCAATTATTAAAGCCTGGTTTGTGTGTCGTTGACCTGGGAGCGGCACCCGGCGGTTGGTCCCAGGTGGCGGTTAAGTCTGTTGGAAGTAACGGAAAAGTTATCGCTCTTGACATTCTGGAGATGCAACCTATTGATTCGGTTACCTTTATCCAGGGAGATTTCACAGAAGACGAGCCTTTTGAGCAGTTGTTATCAGAAACAGCCGGGAGGCCGATAGACCTTGTTATTTCAGATATGGCCCCAAACTTAAGTGGTATGAAGGAAATTGATCAGCCAAGGTCTGCGTATCTGGTAGCACTGGCGATCCAGTTATGTGACCAAGTGCTGTGCAAAAATGGGAATTTGGTGTCAAAATGTTTCGAAGGCGAGGGAATCAACGAAATACGCCAGGCATTTAGAGACAGGTTTCAGCGCGTGATAAATTTCAAACCCCGGGCTTCACGAGGCAAGTCCAGGGAGATTTACGTTATTGGCATCGGGCATAGGCAGCAACGCACCGTCTAGCGCTTGGTGAACTTTTTGTTCTAGTGTAAAGTTGCAGTCCGACCCGAAAATCCCAGTTTTTCCGGGTCGGCGACAGTTTGAGAGGGTAGTCCATTGAATGACATGGGAAAAAACCTGCTGCTTTGGTTAGTTATTGCCGCAGTGTTGTTGACAGTTTTTAAGAATTTCGACGTAAACAGGGGGCCGGAAGAAATAGCCTATTCTACTTTTATGGAGATGGTCACTCGCGGCCAGATTAAGACAGTGGATGTTGATGGCCTGATTATCCGTGCGCAGAAATTTGACGGGGAGGTGTTTGAAACCGTCCAGCCTCAAATCGAAGACAAGGCTCTGATTGATGACTTGCAGGAGCATGGGGTCAACTTCAGTGGCAAGCGACCGGAACAACAATCTCTATGGACCCAGTTACTCGTTGCAGCCTTCCCGATACTGGTGATTATTGCTGTATTTATGTTCTTTATGCGGCAGATGCAAGGGGGTGGCGGTGGGCGAGGTGGACCCTTAACCTTCGGTAAAAGTAAAGCCAAGCTACTCGGCGAAGATCAGATTAAAACAACATTTGCAGATGTTGCCGGGGTCGATGAGGCCAAGGAAGATGTGCAGGAACTGGTCGAATTCCTGCAGGATCCAGGCAAATTCCAGAAACTCGGTGGTCGAATTCCTCGCGGTGTTTTGATGGTCGGCCAGCCCGGTACAGGTAAGACCTTGTTGGCCAAGGCAATTGCGGGTGAAGCGAAAGTACCCTTCTTTTCGATATCCGGTTCAGACTTCGTTGAAATGTTTGTCGGTGTTGGCGCATCCCGGGTACGGGATATGTTTGACCAGGCAAAGAAGCAGTCACCTTGTATTATATTTATTGACGAAATTGATGCAGTGGGCCGACATCGTGGTGCAGGTCTCGGTGGCGGTCATGACGAACGCGAGCAAACCCTGAACCAACTGTTAGTTGAAATGGACGGTTTCGACGGCAACGATGGCGTGATCGTTATTGCGGCGACGAACAGGCCTGATGTGCTTGACCCGGCCCTGTTGCGTCCGGGGCGATTTGACCGACAGGTTGTGGTTAGTCTTCCTGATATCCGGGGTCGAGAACAAATTCTTAAGGTCCATATGCGTAAGGTGCCTCTGTCGTCAGACGTTGAACCATCCTTTATTGCGCGTGGAACGCCGGGTTTCTCTGGCGCCGATCTTGCGAACCTGGTGAACGAGGCTGCACTCTTTGCCGCCAAGCAGGGCGTAAGAACCGTCGGGATGGAAAATTTTGAACAGGCAAAAGACAAAATCATGATGGGCGCAGAGCGCAAGAGCATGGTGATGTCTGAAGACGAAAAGCGAAACACTGCGTACCATGAGGCGGGACATTGCATAGTGGGTTATCTTGTACCGGATCATGATCCGACCTACAAAGTAACAATTATACCAAGGGGCATGGCCCTCGGTGTGACGATGTTTTTACCCGAAGAAGATCGATACTCTATCAGTAAGCGTGGTTTGAATTCCAAAATTTGCACGATGTTTGGAGGTCGTATTGCTGAAGAGATGACCTTAGGTGCCGACGGTATCACCACAGGTGCTGCCAACGATATCCAGCAAGCAACCAAGATGGCGAGAAATATGGTGACCAAGTGGGGCTTGTCAGACAAATTGGGACCCTTGATGTATTCAGAAGATAGCGAGGAAGTTTTTCTTGGTATGTCTGCGGGCTCTCCCAGGTTGCAGGTGTCCGATGAAACAGCCAAATTGATCGATGATGAAGTTCGCGCGATTGCAGATAATTGTTATAAAACTGCTCAACGAATTCTGGAAGAAAATCGCGATAAATTGGACTTGATGGCTGTAGCGTTGCTGGACTATGAAACGATCGACAAGTCACAGATTGATGAGATTATGGCCGGTCGCAAACCTAGCCCGCCAGAAAGTTGGGATGATAAAAACTCAGACAGCGTGGGCGGGGATGTAGAACCGGAAACTCAGCCGAAGCCGCGTCCAAATGGACCAGTTGGTGGCCCGGCAGGGGAACACTAAGCGTTTAAAAAAAATGCTTGCTCAACTTCAATTCCCGGCTGTGATGGGCATTCTCAACGTGACGCCAGATTCATTCTCCGATGGTGGCAAGTACGCATCACTTGATCTTGCGCTTGAGCATGCGGGACACATGATTGATGAAGGTGCGGATATCATTGACATCGGTGGTGAATCCACCCGGCCTGGTGCCGCGCCGGTGACAGCGGCCGAGGAGCTGAATCGGGTCGTGCCACTGGTCAGAAGTCTGCGACAAATTTCCAACATCCCCATATCGATAGATACCAGTTCACCGGAAGTCATTACCGCGGCGGCTGAAGCCGGAGCGAATCTCATTAATGATGTCAGGTCGTTGAGACGAGAGGGTGCGCTTGAAGCGGCGGCAGCGAGTCGTCTGACGGTTTGCCTGATGCATATGCAGGGAAATCCGGAAACCATGCAAATGGATCCGCACTATGTGGATCTGATAGCAGACATCAAGGTTTTCTTGGCGCAGAGAATTGCTGCTTGCCTGGCGATGGGCATCCGGGAAGAGCAGCTGATTCTTGATCCGGGATTCGGTTTTGGTAAAACACCGGAGCACAATTTACGGCTGGTTAATTGTCTTTCTGAGTTCAAGATTCTGGGCAGACCTTTATTGGTGGGGTTATCCAGAAAGAGTACACTAGGGAAGATTCTTGATGGCTCACCTGGCGAAAAAAAACAGGCACTTTTGTTCGGAAGCGTGGCCGGTGCGTTGATTGCCGTCAACAATGGCGCATCAATAGTGAGAGTTCACGATGTTGCTGCCACTGTCGCGGCGCTGAAGGTGCGCAAAGCCGTAGAAATGGAAAGAGCTGATCTCTGATAAGAATCCAGGCGGGAAGTAAGAGTGGGAAGTCTAAAATGAAAAAACAGTACTTTGGGACCGATGGCATCCGGGGCGAAGTTGGAAAGGGACCCATTACTGCGGAGTTCATGTTAAAACTTGGATGGGCTGCCGGACGTGTGTTTGCAGCAGAAGGTGTGGGTCGTATCCTGATCGGCAAAGATACACGAATCTCGGGATACATGTTTGAGTCTGCGCTGGAAGCCGGATTGGTTTCGGCGGGCGTTGATGTTGCACTACTGGGACCTATGCCAACCCCTGGTATCGCTTATTTGACGCGGACCTTTAATGCACAAGCCGGTATTGTCATTAGTGCTTCGCATAATCCTTACAGTGATAACGGAATAAAATTTTTCTCCGGTAATGGCGAAAAATTGCCAGATGAGATCGAACATGCAATCGAAGCGCAGATCGCCGTAGCCCACGACGCCATGGAAATGGTCGCGTCAGACAAGATTGGCAAAGTTTCCCGCATCGATGATGCAGCCGGGCGCTACGTTGAATTTTGCAAGAGCAGATTTGACGACAATTACAATCTGAGAGGACAGAAAATCGTCCTGGATTGTGCCAACGGAGCTACTTATCACATAGCACCTAGTGTTTTTCGTGAACTGGGTGCACAAATAACCGAAATCGGGGTTTATCCGAATGGCCTGAATATCAACCATACAGTCGGCTCAACGCATCCGGAAGCCTTGTGTGAGAAGGTGCTCGAGGTAAAGGCTGACTATGGCATCGCTTTTGACGGTGATGGCGACCGGGTCCTTATGGTCGATGAATTGGGCGATATTGTGGATGGTGATGAGCTGCTGTTTATTATCGCGAAATATCGCCAGGCCCATTCTCAACTGCCAGGCGGGGTTGTAGGTACGCTGATGAGCAATTTAGGCCTTGAGCGGGCGCTGGCTGAGGCGGGGATTGAGTTCGTCCGCGCTGCGGTTGGTGACAGGCATGTGCTTTCAGAGTTACAGAGCCGCGATTGGCAACTGGGGGGTGAATCCTCCGGTCATATTCTCTGTACTGATCTGACATCAACCGGCGATGGTATTGTTTCAGCGCTGCAGGTCATTGCCGCGATGAAGGCATCCGGTGAATCGTTGCACACATTGAAGAATCAGATGAATAAATACCCCCAGCGAATGATCAACGTCCGGTGTGCCCGCGATGTGGTAGAGAAAACGCCGGTTACCCGGGCGGTAAAAACAACGGAAGAGAAACTTAACGGGCGAGGTAGGGTATTACTGAGACCCTCGGGTACCGAACCCCTGGTCCGTGTCATGGTTGAAGGTGAGGACCCGGCTTTGGTGGAGGAACTGGCCCGTAATTTGGCGAATATTGTGGAAAAGGCAGCAAGTTAGGTTCTACTGGTCAGCCTCCAGGCGCATGACTGCACCAGATATAGCGAGACACTCGATTAAGAGACATTCTGTGAAGAGACAATCCCGCACCAGGTAAAGGAGATTGAAAGTTAATATCAAAGCGTTTAACATGCGCAGCCGCTTTCAGAGTAAGTCATGAGAGAAGCGCTGGTTGTAGGCAACTGGAAAATGAACGGCACGCAGGAAAGTGTGCGATCCCTGGTGCTGGAGATCATTAAGCAAGAGCAGGAACAAGAGCAGAAACAGTTGCAGTCAAAACCCTGTAATGCTGTTGTTTGCCCTCCATTTGTGTTCCTTTCCCAGGTCGATGAGCTGAGAAAAGACTCAAACCTGCAAATGGGGGCACAAAATCTCGATTGGCACGAGATGGGTGCGTTTACTGGTGAAATTTCGGCAGAAATGCTGGATTCAATCGTCGGACATTCAGAGCGCCGAAGTGTTTACCGCGAATCTGATAATGAGGTTGCATCCAAATTTGCAGCCTGTATAAAAGCAGGCATTAAGCCGATTTTATGCCTGGGGGAGACCCTGGAAGAAAGATTGGCAGAGCAGACCGAGCAGATAGTAGCCCGCCAGTTAGTTGCGGTACTTGAAGCAGTGGGTATTGGAGGATTTGGTGACGCAGTTATTGCTTATGAGCCAGTATGGGCGATTGGTACGGGAGAAACGGCGACTCCGGCACAGGCCGAGGCGCTTCATGGCTTTATACGTAGCCGTCTGGCGGAAAGTGACTTGAATATTTCAGAAAATATTCAGATTTTGTATGGTGGCAGTGTTAATGAAAAAAATGCTGCTGAATTGTTTGCAATGCAGAACATTGATGGTGCTCTGGTGGGTGGTGCTTCATTAAATGCGAAAGCTTTTATGTCAATTTGCGGTTTTGCACAGATTGCCTTGTCATCCTGAACCAGATACGGAGAAACCGGTCGGTCACGGGATTTTATGTAAGATTGAGTAAATTATGGAACCACAAGTTCTAGAAACACTGATATTAATTGTCCATGTCCTGGCGAGCCTTTCGATTATTGGCCTCGTACTGATTCAGCATGGAAAAGGTGCTGATATGGGTTCCGGATTTGGCGGAGGTTCATCGGGCACTGTTTTTGGTAGCGGGGGCGCAGGTAACTTCCTGACTAAAGTCACAACCGGTCTCGCGGTGGCATTTTTCGTCACCAGCTTTACACTTGCCTATTTCGCCAAGCAAAAATCCGTAACGGTGAGAAACCTTGGTATTCCAGAAGCAGTACAACAAGTACCCGTAGAAACAGAATTGGAATTACCGGTATTGAATGCCGGAAGCACAGACTCCGACCTGCCTCAGGCGGATGAATTGAACACGGATGAGTCCGAAATCCCTGAGGGATAGACGATCCGGTGGGCTGGCAATAGCCCAGATTAATGCCGAAGTGGTGGAATTGGTAGACACGCCATCTTGAGGGGGTGGTGAGCATTTGCTCGTGGAGGTTCAAGTCCTCTCTTCGGCACCAAATTTCGGCTTTGCGCAAGCAAAACGAAATCGCCATAATCCCCAACACTCGAAAGAACCAAATTTCGGCTTTGCGCAAGCAAAACGAAATGGGTACCCCAAGCCCGCTTTCTATCCATAAGACTCCGGCTTTGCGCAGCAAGACGGAATGGTAAACTACAATGCCTCCTCCCTACGCAGAGGATTTCGGCTTTGCATCCAAAACGAAATGGATAACAGCTAACCCCCTAATCCTACCCCAAGTCCCGCCTTTACCATTCGGGCTTGCGCGGCGAAAAGAATCAGCTCCTCCCCAAACCCTGACCCCCTCACTAATTCAAGCGCTAACATTATCCCCCAGAGCGCCCCCAGAAAATGCGCTATTCAGCGGAAGACCTCTGATTGGCGCGCATGGAGGTTGACCAACCCTGTATGCATCCCTATAATTCGCTCCCTTGTTGTTGCGGGGTGGAGCAGTCTGGTAGCTCGACGGGCTCATAACCCGTAGGTCGTAGGTTCAAATCCTGCCCCCGCTACCACAGTTTTTGAAGTGAAGCCCCTTGTTAGGGGCTTTTTATTAACTTCAGGTTTGTACGGGCCAGATAAGTGGTTTGTTGAGATCGCTTGGTGAGGGTCGGAAAATGTGGGTGGCAAGTGCCATTCACGATGTGAGAATGGGCTTTATGCCCATTTTTTGTTTTTGCCGTTGCTTAAGGGACGATGGATAGCTGAAGGTGAGTCAGGAACTTACATCACTAATTGAACCGGTTGTAACCGGGCTGGATTGTGAGCTCTGGGGGTTGGAATATATAACCCAGGGGAAGCACTCGGTTCTGAAGATCTACATAGAATCCGCTTCCGGGGTTGATGTGGACGATTGTGCCAGAATTAGCCGCCAGGTGAGTAGCTTGCTGGATGTAGAGGATCCCTTAAAAGGGAGGTATACCCTGGAAGTGTCCTCGCCGGGTATGGACCGGCGGTTGTTTACCAGGGCGCAGTCTGAAGCGTATAAAGGAGCCAGGATAAAGTTGAGCTTGCGTTCGTCATACGAGGGTAAGAGAAAGTACACTGGTCTCCTCTGCGGTATTGAAGATGGTGATGTGTTAGTGAGAGTTGGAGATGAAGAGATATTGTTTCCATTTGAAGAAGTGGACAAAACGAATGTTGTCCCGGTTTTTTAGCAGCAAAGATATTAAGAGATTGACCATTGAGGTTAATTTGGTTTTTCGAGCGGTGAGGAATGAACCTCACTTAACTATATTGTCAGTTTGAGGCAATGTAATGACTAAAGATATATTGTTAGTAGTTGATTCTGTTTCTAACGAGAAAGGCGTGCCCAAAGAAGTCATCTTCGAAGCGTTAGAGTTGGCCCTCGCTACGGCGACGAAAAAGCGCTATGGAGAAGATGTAGAACTGCGCGTGCAGATAGATCGTGAATCCGGTGAATACGAAACCTTTCGTCGTTGGCAGGTGATTGAAGACGATGCAGAGATGGAATTCCCCACTGCCCAGATAACGATCTCTGCCGCACTGGTGGATGAACCAGAAATTCGAAGAGGAAGTTGAATCCGTTGAGTTCGGTCGAATTGCTGCACAAACAGCCAAGCAGGTTATTGTCCAGAAGGTTCGCGAAGCGGAACGGGCCCAGATTGTTGACGCTTACCGGTCCAGAGTTGGCGAGCTGGTCAACGGTCAGGTTAAGAAGGTTAATCGTGACGCCGTTATTGTTGATCTGGGAGGCAACGCTGAAGCGCTTTTACCCAGGGATGAATGGATTCCCAGGGAAACATTTCGCATGGGCGACAGACTGCGGGCATTGTTAAAAGAGGTAAGACCAGAGGTGAGAGGTCCGCAACTGGCTTTGTCACGAACGGCACCAGAAATGCTGGTCGAATTGTTCAAGATCGAAGTGCCGGAAATTGCGGATGGGATTATTGAGATCCTGCGGTTAAAACCAATGATGGCCGTATAGACCCGATTGGCGCCTGTGTTGGTATGCGCGGCTCAAGGGTTCAGGCCGTTTCCGGCGAATTGTGTAACGAGCGAATTGATATTGTTCAGTGGGATGACAATATCGCCCAGTTAGCCATTAATGCCATGCAACCAGCAGAAGTGGTTTCTATTGTAGTTGATGAAGAAACCAACAGCATGGATATTGCCGTGGATGAAGAGAATCTGGCCCAGGCAATAGGCAGGGGAGGTCAGAACGTAAAACTGGCCAGTGAGTTGACGGGCTGGGTCCTAAATATCATGACGGAGGTAGAAGCATCAGAAAAGCATGATGAAGAAGCCGGTTCGGTTATCGAAAATTTTATGAAACAATTAGACGTCGACGAGGATGTCGCATTGGTCCTGGTGGAGGAAGGTTTTACTTCCCTGGAAGAAGTGGCTTATGTGCCAGTTGATGAAATGGTTGCTATCGAGGGGTTTGACGAGGAGATCGTTGAAGAACTCAGAAATCGGGCAAAGAGTGCTTTGACGACGCAAGCACTTGTTTCGGAAGAAGCTTTGGAGAATGCGGAACCAGCACAAGATTTACTTGAGATGGATGGCATGGATACTCATTTGGCTTTCCAACTGGCCAAGATAGGCATCATCACCATGGAAGATCTCGCCGAGCAGGCGGTGGATGATTTAGTCGATGTGGAAGATCTAAATGAGGAGCGCGCGGGTCAGTTGATAATGACTGCACGGGCTCCTTGGTTTGACGAAGATTCAGCCGACGAGGCTTGATCGCAAATTAGGTGAATTGAATGGCAGATGTCAGTGTATTGCAGTTAGCAGATACCGTAGATACTCCGGTAGATCGACTATTGCAGCAATTGCAGGAAGCTGGCCTGCCCCAAACAAAATCTGAAGACCTTGTTTCCGAAGTTGAGAAGCAAACTTTGCTTGCTCATATCAAAAAATCCCATGGTGAAACTGAAGGGATTGTTGCACCGAGAAAAATTACCCTCAAAAGAAGAACATTGAGCACTTTAAAAACGGCGGGGAGTGCGGGTCGTGGTCGGACCGTCAATGTTGAAGTTCGAAAAAAGCGTACCTATATACGTAAAGGTGAAGTAGAGGTACCTGCCGAAGTTAAAACAGTAGCCCAGACTGAACTAAAATCAGTCCAGGACGGCACACCGGTAGTCGATGAAGATGCCCGGCGCAAAGCCGTTCATGCTGAACTCGAACGGGAGGCAGAAAAACGCCGCATGGAATCTGCCCGGAAGGCGGAAGAGGCCGAGCAAAACGCGAAAGATATCGCCACCAAACTTGAAGCAGAAGAAAAAGCCAAGGCAGAAGCAGACGTAGCCAAGAAAGAAAAAGAGCAAGCAGAAAGCAAGATTAGTGATCGCAAAGACAAGCGAGACCGGCATGATCTTGATGAAACAGATACCAAAGAAAAGCGCTCAAAACACGGTAACAAGAGACGTCGAGTGGAAGAATTGCTCGAAGAAGATGGATTATCCGACGAGGGCGGTGAAGCATCGAGCGAGCCCAATTCAGCAACACTTGGATTGACCGGTTCACGACCCAAGAGGCACGCCAAGCGCCAGGGTCCACAGCATCAATTCAAAGCACCAACAGAAGAAATTGTTCGCCAAGTAGAACTGGGGGAAATGATTTCTGTATCCCAGCTGTCACAAAAGATGTCTGTCAAAGCAACGGACGTAATAAAGACGCTCATGGGGTTGGGTGTGATGGCGAACATCAACCAAACCATAGATCAGGATACTGCGTCGATGGTCGTGGAGGAATTTGGCCATAGCGTTAGACTGGTTGATGCCAATGCCCTTGAAAAGTCTCTGATAGACGAAGAGATGGCTCTTGAAGGCGAAGCTAAACCACGTGCACCTGTGGTTACCGTGATGGGTCATGTAGACCACGGTAAAACCTCGCTGCTTGATTACATTCGAAAGGCCAAGGTAGTTGATAGTGAGGCGGGTGGTATCACTCAACATATTGGTGCCTATCGTGTGCCGACTGACCATGGTGAAATCTGCTTTATTGATACACCTGGCCATGCTGCCTTTACCGCAATGCGTGCCCGGGGGGCACAAGCCACCGATATCGTTATTCTGGTCGTTGCGGCCGACGATGGCGTTATGCCCCAGACTGAAGAAGCGATCCTACATGCGAAAAGTGCAGGCGCACCTATCGTGGTTGCCCTAAATAAGATCGATAAAGAGGGTGCGGATCCTGAGCGGGCAAAGAACGAGCTGGCGGCGAAAGATGTTATTCCGGACGACTGGGGGGGAGATACACAGTTTATTCCGGTCTCTGCAATGACTGGCCAGGGTATTGACGATTTACTCGAAGCAGTACTGCTTCAGGCAGAGATACTTGAATTGTCCGCCGTTCTGGAAGGTCCTGCACACGGTGT
>LWDU01040344.1_pt1 | contig 33789 bp, 32 predicted proteins | sample 727161 | NCBI WGS metagenome assembly LWDU01 (sample SAMN04566230, study PRJNA314399) | hydrothermal vent metagenome | isolation source: deep sea hydrothermal plume seawater | place: Mexico: Gulf of California, Guaymas Basin | collected 2004-07-11 | reverse complement strand
AGGAGACCCCGACATGAAGAAGTTTTTCCCCATCGCTTTTGCCGCCGCCCTGGCCATGACCCTCACGGCGTTTGCCGGCCCCTCGTCGGCCGCTTACCCGGGCAACACCTGTGTAGCCAAGAAGATGGGCGCTGCGGGCAAGTTCTGCGCCTCGGTGCTCGGTGCCTGGAGCAAGAACGCCGATGACTCAGCGTCGCGCGACGCTGCCATCACCAAGGCCGCGACCAAGCTCGACGGCAGCTGGACCAAGTCGGAGACCAGCGCTGCCAAGAAGAACGTGGACTGCGCCGACACCACGGCCAGCTCTGCCGACATGCGCGTGTCGGTTGAAGCAGCGGCCGCGGCGTTGGCCGCCACCGTGCTCGACGGCGTGGACACGGGCGACAAGATCGACACCGGTTGTCGTGCAAAGATAAACAAGGCGGCTGCCAAGCTCTGCCAGGGCCTGCTCAAGTCCGAGAGCAAGTACATCAAGGACCTGCTCAAGGACAAGGACGGCACTGCGCTGGCGGCGGCCGTGGCCAAGGCCGAGGCCAAGTTCACCAAGCTGTATGACAAGTCGGTTGCCAAGGCGCTGGGCAAGGGAGTGACCTGCCCGTCGACGACCGACGGCGCGACTATCAGTGCTGCAGCCTCGGCTGCCGCCGACGAAGTGGTCACCGACACTACCGTGTCGCCCAACGTGTCTACCGACTGGACGTCGATCTCGGTGCCCGTGGACTATGTTGAGTACCCGGCCAAGTACCCCAAGGCCATAACCACCCTGTTCCCGACCTGCTCGCGGCTTACTCCCTACATGTTCTTCGTCAAAAAAGGCACGGTCAACAACCTGGTGATGTACTACCAAGGTGGTGGCGCCTGCTGGGACAGCCTGTCGTGTAACCAACTGGGGATTTTTGGCGACACGGCCTCCGAGTCCGACAGCCCGGCGCTTATCGACACGGGCTTTGCCGATACGGACAACCCCGACAATCCTTTCAAGGATTGGCACCAGGTCTTCGTGACCTACTGCACGGGTGACGTTCACTGGGGCGATGCCTTCGGGGGTTATTCAGGCGGTGGCATTTATCACCACGGTCGGCACAACGCCTCGCTGGCCGAAAAATGGGCGCGCGAGCATTTCTTAAACCCCGACCGGGTCTTCGTAACCGGCTCAAGCGCGGGCTCCTACGGTGCGGTGATGAACTCGGTGCCACTGATGGAATCGGTATACCCGGCGTCTCGCTTTGACGTTATAGGCGACGGTGGCAACGGCGTCATAACACCTGAGTGGCAGGCCAATTACTTTCCGAACTGGGGGGTAGCCAATACCCGGCCCGATCACATCCCGGGTCTCGATGCACCCCTGGCGACGACCTCGATGGCCGACACCATGATCGGTATAGCCAACTACTTTCCCGCGAACCGATTTGCCAACTACACCACCGCCTACGACGGCAGCGGCGGCGGCCAGTCCGCCTTTTACCAGGTGATGCTCAACCCGGGCAACCCGCTGGCGTGGACCTCCTGGTGGGAGCCTACCTGTACATGGAACTCTCAAATGAAGGCGATGTCCGAGCAGATTTCCACCGCGGCGTCGAACTACCGCTACTACATAGGCGCGGGGTCACGCCATACCGGCTGGGGCAGCGACAAGGTCTACACCGATACTTCGGGTGGCGTGCCCACGCTCGTGGATTGGGTCAACGACATGATGGACGACCAGCCGTCCTGGGTCGACGTGGAGTGTACGGACTGCAACCTGATTGCTACCTGCCAGGGTGGCGATACGCCGGGCGGTCCCTGCACTGTTGATGGCGACTGCGGTGTCGGCGGTTCCTGCGACGATGACCCGGTACCTGGTAGTCTTCCCGCCGGTCCCTACCTCGGTGGTGGAATCGTGGACTGCCCCTAGGGCATTGCGCGACTGTTAAAGATGGAGGCCGTCACTGGAAAGTGGCGGCCTTTTTTTTACCCGGCGACTGCTGCACCCTCAGCCGCCGAGCTGGTACATTTCCATGCGCCGTCGCGGGGGGGAGTCGCCGCTGGTGGCCTGCGTGCGCAGCTCCGAGTAGCGATCGTCACGCGCGCGCCAGCTGCCCAGTATTATATCGGTGAGTTGTTGGTCGCTGGCTCCGCTTCTCAACGGTCCTTTCAGATCGACGCCGCCCTCGGCAAACAGGCAGTTCACCAGGCGGCCGTTGGTGGTAAGCCGCGCGCGTGTGCAGGCGCCGCAGAACGGTGCTGTTACCGACGACACCACTCCCACCGTCCCCTGTCCGTCGGTGTAGCGGTAGCGGCCGGCCACTTCCGAAGGCGAGCTCCGTTCGATCGACTCCAGCGGCCAGCGAGCGGCCAGCCGCTCTACTATCTCGGAAGCGGTTACGACCTTGCCCATTTCCCAGTCGTTGCGCGTGCCGACGTCCATGTACTCGATGAAGCGCAGCTCGACATCAGTGCCGCGAAAGTACTCGGCTATGTTTTCAAAGGAGTCGTCGTTCATGTCACGCACCACTACGCAGTTGACCTTGATCGGGGATAGTCCCGCTTCGACCGCGTCCGCGATGCCCGCCAGCACGTCGTCCAGGTTGCCGCGGCCGCCGTTCATGCGTTGGAACATAACCGGGTTGAGGCTGTCCAGGCTCACGGTGACCCGGTGGAGGCCAGCCTCGGCCAGGTGAGTGGCCTGCTGTGCGAGCAGCGCGCCGTTGGTGGTCAGGGCTATGTCGTCGATGCCGTCGATGGCCGACAGGCGCTTGACGAGATCTCCGAGGTCGGCGCGTACCAGCGGTTCGCCACCGGTTATCCTTGCCTTGCTCACTCCCAGGCCCGCAAGTATGCCCACGAGCCTGGCGATTTCTTCGTAGCTCAGCAGCTCGGGCCTGGGTAGAAAGCTGTAGCTCTCGCCGAAGAGGTCGGCCGGCATGCAGTAAGGGCAGCGAAAGTTACAGCGGTCGGTGACCGATATCCTCACCTCGGACAGGCGACGACCCAGGGTGTCGATACAAGCGCTCACTGGTGGTTACCGGTCGGCTATCGCCTATTCTTCGGCCAGGCGACGCTCGAAGCCGTCCATCGCCTGGTCAAAAACTTTCTGTACGATCAGCTTCAGCAACCATCCAAGTCCAGGTATTTTTGAGTTGAAGCGCGCTCGCCACTCGATGAGCGTGCCCTCGCCGTCGTCCGAAAAATCCACCTCGCCGAGGTGGTCGCGAATCGGCATGGCGCCCTTGACCAAGGTGTAGGTCATGCGTGTGGGCACGTCGAACTCCAGGATTTCTTCGTACACCGGCATACCGGCCGAGGTTATGACTCGCACGCAGCCGCTGCCGTTGGGAGCAGGGTCGCCCTCGCGGTCGAGGCGTACGCGCCCCAGTCCGGCCCAGTCCTGCCACGATACGTGGTCGGTGTACAAGTCCCAGGCCTGCTGTCGGGGCGCCGCTACTGTTCTGCTTACTGATACTTCCTGCATGCGGACGAATGTAACAGCTGGCCGGGGGAGTGGAAAACGGCAGAACGCTTGCTCGCTGGCCGCCGTACTTAAGCGCTTCAGTCGTACTACCCCCCCGGTTGCGCCGGGGCGCTAGGCGCCGGGTTTCGGAACAGGTGGGCCAACGGTACGGGTTTTGCCGGAAGCAGGGCGGCAAAACTGTCTGTTATGTGGAAAGCAGTCCAAGGTGGATTGACGATGCCCCCCCAAAGAGGTGACAAACATATGGTGATTGTGCGGCAGGTAGCACTGGTACTGACGGTGACCGTGACGACGGCAGTCGTACTGCTGGGCGCACCGGCCCTGGCGATGGCCGTCTGCGGAGACTCGGTGGTCGACGTGGGCGAAACCTGCGACGATGGCAATATTACAGCGGGCGACTGTTGTTCGGCTACCTGCCAGATCGAGGTGGCGGGAACGGTCTGTCGCGCGTCGACCGGGGAGTGCGACCTGGCCGAGAGCTGCGACGGCTTGGCCGACTCGTGTCCGGGCGATGGTTTTGTGGCGGCATTGACCAACTGCGGCAGTGCCGGCACCGAGTGCGTGGTGCAGGACAGCTGCGATGGCGCGGGCTCGTGCACCGACAACGGTTTTGTGGCGGCGTTGACCAACTGTGCGGACGAGGGGGTTGGCTGCACGAGCGATCTTTGCGATGGCGCGGGAGTCTGTAGTCATACTCCCGTTGACGCCGTCTGTGACGATACATTCTACTGTACCGGTGTCGAGAGCTGTGACGCGGTGTTGGACTGCCAGGCGGGAACTGCCCCCGATTGCAGTGACGGTGTGGCTTGCTCCGTGGATTCCTGCAACGAACAGACCGACAGCTGCATTCACATGCCAGCTCACCACCTCTGTGGTGATGGGGTCTACTGCAATGGCGACGAGATTTGTAACGTGGTCACCGGTTGCTCGGCTGGTGCAGTAGTAGACTGCTCGGGCCTGTCGTCCAGCTGTTCGCAGGGGAGCTGCGATGAGTTGACCGGCGCCTGCGTTTCGTCGGCTATCAACGAAACGGGTGCCTGCGACGATCTTGATTTCTGCTCCACCGACGATCAGTGCACGGTAGGCGTTTGCACGGGGACTTCAGACCCACAATTCGGGTCCAAGCTGACGATGAAGCGTCGGGCGGGTGCCACCAACGATTCGTTCACGCTCAAGAGCATTTTGCAGACGGGTTTTCTCGCGAATCTCGACTGTCAGAAATCCATGGACATAGTGCTGGCCGGTGGCGACGGCACGGCCCTGTTTGCTGCCCAGGTACCCGCGTCAACCTTTCCTCACCTGCTGGTAGGCAGCGCTTCCGGGAGGAAGAAATGCGTACTCAGGGACAAGACCGGCACTGTAGCTGGCGGAATGAGGCAGGTGAAATTGTTCACCGTACCAGCGAAGGCAATAGCGAGACTCAAGGTTAAGATGAAGGGCGTTGAGCTTGATGGCGCCCAGGGCCAGGTATCGGTGTTGGTCAGTATGATGCTCGATACGGCTGGCAGCCCTCTGGGCTCCTGCCTGACGGCAAAGCCGATGACCTGCAGCAGCCGTGGCTCCAAGACCATCTGCGAAAAATAACCCTTCGTTCTCCAGCCGACGGGTCTCAGTAGCCCCGGAGCATACTCTTGGGGTCGCCCTGCTCGGCGCTGCTGCCGCGTTCGTAGAGCACCACCGAGTTGGCCAGCCGCTGGGCCTCGTGGGCGTCGTGGGTGACGATCACGGCCGGCACCGAACGGCGGGCGAGGGTGCCCTGCAGCAGGGCTAGCAATTCGTCGCGGCCGTCTCTGTCTATCGACGCGAAGGGTTCGTCGAGCAGCAAGATCTCCGGCTCCACGGCCAGCGCACGCGCGAGGGCAACGCGCTTGCGTTCGCCCCCGGACAACGAGCCCGGCGATGCCTGGGCCAGGTGTTCTATGGTCAGCTCTTCGAGCAGCTCGGCAACCCGCGGCCCCTCGCGTTCACCCGCGGGCAGCCCGAAGGCGACATTGGCGCGCACCGACTTGAAAGGGAACAGCGCGTTGTGTTGTGGCATCCATCCCACGCGCCGCCGCCAGGCCGGCACCCACAGCTTCTGCCTGGAATCAAAAACCGTGTTGCCATTGAACGCGATATGTCCCGAGGCGGGCCGCTCCAGCCCGGCCAGTGCCCTCAACGTGAGCGTCTTGCCCACTCCTGACGGACCGAACAAAGCAAGCACCCCGGACTCGAGCTTGAAGTTTACCTTCACGCTGAACGACCGTTGGCCGCGACCAGCGGTGAGCGCGAAGCAGGTGTCGAGCACCGGCGCGCTCATCGATCCCGCTCCGCTGACCGAGTTTCGAGCTGAGAGGCGGCGAGCACTACCGCCAGCGACACGGCGGTGAGCAGGGCGACGTAGAGGAGCGCGCGGCCGTCGTCGCCGCTTTCGTAGGCGCTGAATATTTCAAGCGGCATGGTGTTGGTCGAACCCGGCATGTTGCCGGCAAACATCAGCGTTGCGCCGAACTCGCCCATGGCGCGCGCGAAGGCGAGCACGACTGCGGCCGCCAGTCCCCTCCAGGCGGCCGGCACGGTGACGCGCGCAAACACGAAGGCCGGTGCCAGGCCCAGCGACGCGGCGGCTTCTTCTATATCGCGCGGCACCGCGGCGATGGCTGCCTGTGCGCTGCGGGTAAGTATGGGGAAGGCCACGACGGCAGAGGCAATAATGGCTGCCGCGGGAGTAAAGATGATTCGTAGTCCAGCGGCGTCGAGCAGTCCGCCCAGCGGTCCCCCGCGACCGAAGACCAGCACCAGCAGGTAGCCCACCACCGAGGGTGGCAACACCAGCGGCAGTAGCACCGCGGCGTCTACCAGCGAGCGGCCGCGGTAACGGCTGCGCGCCTGCAGGCGCGCTAACGGCAGCGCAAGCGGTAGGGTCACGAGCAGGGCGGCGGTGGCAACCTGCAACGACAGCAGCACCGGAAAGGCGTGTTCGGCGTTCACCGTGTATCTCCGGGCGGCGGCAGGAAGCCGTACTCGGCGAGCACCTTCTGCCCTGCTTGCGAAACGACGAAGGAGAGGAAGTCGGCCAACTCCCGGGGAGCGTCGGCCGATAGCGCGGCGACGAGCAGCGGTTGGGTCGCCAAGCCCGGCCGGGCGCGGTCGAGCAACAGCAGGTCGTCTACCGTCAACAAGTCACTGTCGTATACGATGGCCGCGGTAACTTCTCCTCGCCTGGCGTAAGCCAGCACCGCGGCCGTACTCGAAGCGTACACGGCGCGCTGCTTGACAGCCGGCCAGATGCCCAGCGCCTGTAGGTAGTCGCGCGCGTAGCGGCCCACTGGCGCGGTGTCGGGGTCGCCCATGGCCAGCAGCTGGCCGGGGGCGAGCGACGCGAGGTCGGCAAACCTGAGATCTTTTGACGGTTCGGGGCCGGCGAGCACCAGTTGGTTGCCGGCCACGACCACGCGCGAGGAGGGGTCTACCAGGCCTTGCTCGAGCAGGCGGTCCACCTGTCGGGCCGAGGCCAGGAACACCGCGTGGGTGGGGGCGCCGGCTTCGACCTGCCGTCGCAGGCTGCCCGAAGCTCCGTAATTTACGTTGAAGGTCAGTGTAACCTGCGACTGCCCGCGCCAGGCGGTGAGCAGCGAGGGCATGGCAGCGCGCAGACTCGAGGCGGCGGCAATGGTGGCCTCGCCCCGCCCGGCGCAACCCGCCAGCAGCAAGAGGCAGGCAGCGCTCGCGCGTGCCACCCCGGCGCAGCTTGATCCTGTATAGCGCACGGTCATGCCGGTGCAGTATGTACGACTGCCGGGGTATATTGAAAGAGCGTGGTGCCGGTGGCGCGGACGTTGGCAGTTACTTTGGCGCCGGGTCTGCTATCCTGCCAGGGCGCGCTGCTGTTGGCAGGATACGCGGGGGCGATCGCAGAATGCATACGAAGGAGACTGAACGGTGACCAGGCGGACCATGGTAAGGCTGCTCGTGGGGGCGTTGTGCGTGCTGCTGCTCGTGGCGGGCATCACCATCTACGCGGCCGAGAGCGGAGAGGTAGTGTTGTTGCGCACGCAGGGTGCCGGCGGACAGTGGCGGGAGACCCGCGTGTGGATCATACGGTCCGAGGGCGAGCTGTGGATAGAGTCTGCCACGCCCGACCGTCCGTTCATGGCCGATCTCGACGCGGATCTCAAGGTGGAGATCGCGCGTGGTGACACCGCCACCCCTTACTGGGCACTGGTGGTTCACAGGGACATAGCCCACGAATTTATCCGCGAGGAAATGCGTGCGCGCTACGGCTGGGCCGATTGGTGGATCGGCCTGTTGTTTGACAACAGTCGCTCGGTGGCCATACGCCTTATGCCACGCGATGGCGCTTGAGAGCGGGCACTTGTTGCAGGGGTTAAGGGCGAGCTAATGGCCGGCCAACAGGACTTGAGAATACGCGGACACCTGGTCATCCCGGGGTCCTTGCTGAGCGTGCGCTACAGTCGAGGCGGCGGCCCCGGTGGCCAGAATGTCAACAAGGTGGCCACGCGCGTGGAGCTGTTGTTTGAGATCGACCGCGCCGCGGGGCTGCTGGGCGAGGGGGTGGTCGAACGCCTTCGCAAATCATGCTCGCGACGCATGGACAGGCGCGGCCGCGTACGCATCGTGGCCGCCGAGTACCGTCACCAGTACCGCAACCAGGTAGCCGCGCGCGATCGCTTGCGCGAACTGCTGCTTGCCGCGCTGTCTGCTCCGCGCCCGCGTCGCGCCAGCTCGCCGTCGCGGGCCAACCGCGAGCGCCGTCTGCGCAGCAAGCACCACCGCGGCGCTGTCAAGGGGCTGCGCGGCACCGTCGGCGACGACGACTGACTGGGGACAACAGGCAATATGAAATTTGATAACCGTGTGACCAGGATGCTGGGCGTTGACACGCCCATAGTGCAGGCGCCCATGGGCTGGATAGCCCGTTCCCAGCTCGCGTCGGCGGTGTCCAACGCCGGCGCCATGGGCATCATCGAGACCTCGTCGGGAGAGCTCGACGCGATTCGCAACGAGATAGCCTTGATGCGCCAACTCACCGACAAGCCTTTCGGTGTCAACGTCGCGCTGGCCTTCGTGCGCGATCCCAACATCGTCGACTTCGTGGTCGAGCAGGGGGTGAGTTTTGTTTCGACCTCGGCCGGCGACCCGCGCAAGCTCACCGCCTCGCTCAAGGATGCCGGCCTGACTGTGTTCCACGTGGTGCCCACGCTGCGGGCTGCCATGAAGGCCGTAGACGCGGGCGTTGACGGCCTGATCGTTGAGGGCGGCGAGGGCGGGGGCTTCAAGGGCCCGCGCCCGGTGTCGAGCCTGGTGCTGGTGCCGCTGATACGATCGCGGGTGGAGGTTCCCATCATAGCCGCTGGCGGAATTGCCGACGGAGTGTCGATGGCAGCCGCATTCGCGCTTGGGGCCGAGGGCGTGCAGATGGGGACTCGCATGGTGTCGTCCGCCGAGTCGCCGGTGCACGAAAACTGGAAGCGGGCCATAATCGGGGCCGCCGAGACCGACACTGTGTTTCTTAAATCGGGGGCCGGTCCCAGCCTGCGCGCACTGCGAACCACGACCTCCGAGGCCCTGGAAGCAGGCGAGGGCGAGGCGATGGCGACGCTGGCGGGCGGGGTCAAGCAGGTCTACTTCGATGGCGACCTCGAGGCCGGCATCGCGTTGACCGGGCAGGTAGCCGGTCGCATAGACGAGGTGAAAACAGTGGCCGACATCATCACCGACACGGTCGCCGAGTACGCCGCTGCGGTAGAAGACCTGGCCGCCCAACTCGACCGATCCTGAAGACAAGCGCCCGCGGGCTGGACACACCGCTGCCGCGGGGCAATACAACCCGGGCGTGGACTACGACCTCAAGATAAGCAACGCGACCATAATCGACGGCAGCGGCGGTCCGGCCTTCACGGGTGACGCAGGCGTAAATGCCGGTCGAGTAGTGGCCCTTGGCAGCGCCCCCGGTGAGGCCCGCGAGACCATCGACGCCGGTGGGCGCGTGCTGTGCCCGGGCTTCGTAGACATACACACCCACTACGACGCGCAGATTCTGTGGGACCCGCTGCTGTCGGTGTCGCCCTGGCACGGGGTCACCACCGTGGTGATGGGCAACTGCGGCTTCGGGGTAGCGCCCACCAGGCCCGAGCACCGCGCGCTCATTATGCGCACGCTCGAAAAAGTGGAGGGCATGAGCTTCGAGTCGCTCACTGCCGGCCTCACAGACGACTGGCCCTTTGAAACTTTTCCCGAGTACCTCGACGCGGTCGAAAGTCGCGGCGCTGCCATCAACACCGCCGTGCTGCTGGGCCACACTCCGCTGCGTACCTGGGTGATGGGCGAGGCAGCTACGGAGCGAGAGGCCAGCGAGGAAGAAATAGCGGAGATGTGCAGCCTGGCGCGCGAGGCCCTGGCCGCCGGCGCCCTGGGCTTTGCCACCTCGCGGTCTCCCACTCACGTGGGTCATGGCGGGCTGCCGGTGCCCAGTCGAGTGGCTTCTCACGAAGAGGTATGCTCGCTGGCGCGTGAGCTCGGGGCCGCCGGGCGCGGGATAATGCAGGCCACGGCCGGGCCCGAGTTTCTGTTCAACGAGATGGAGCAGATCGCTCAAGAGACCGGCCGCACGCTCAGTTGGACGGCGTTGCTCGCGGGCATAGCCGGCCCGGGCAGTGGGCAGGCCATGATGCGCAAATCGCAGGAGATGGTGGATCGCGGCGTAGACGTGGTGCCGCAGGTGAGCTGCCGGTCGCTGCAGTTCGATTTCACCTTCGACGAGCCGTTCCCTTATGAAGCGAGGCCGGAGTTCGCCGAAATCTCCAGGGCCACCACCACCGCCGAGCGCATGGGCATCTACGCGGACCCCGCGTGGCGTGAGCGTGCCCGGCAGGGCGTAGGCCCCGAGCATCCACCCGAGTTTTTCAACGGGCTGTGGGATCAGATGGTCGTGAGCTCCTGTGCGTCCGAGCCTGATCTGGAGGGCCGCCGGGTGGTGGAGCTGGCGGCTGAAAGCGGTGTTGACGCGCTCGACCTGGTGTTGGACCTTTCGCTGCGCCACGAGTTGGCGGTTCGCTTTCGCATGCCCTTTGTAAATTACGATGAGGACGAGCTGGGCGAACTGCTCACGGCTGACTGCGCGGTGCTGGGGCTGTCAGACGCCGGCGCGCATGCGAGCCAGCTCTGCGACGCATGCTTTTCGACCCACTTGCTGGGCCACTGGGTGCGCCACAAGGGCGTGCTCTCGCTGGAGCAGGCCGTGCACATGCTCACGGCACGACCGGCCGAGGTCTTCGGGCTGTCGGATCGGGGTCTGCTGGCCGAGGGTCGGCCAGCCGATCTCGTGCTGTTTGATCCCGAGAAGGTGGCCGCCGGCGAACTAAGGCGTGTGAACGACATGCCCGGCGGCGCCGACCGCCTGGTCGTCGACGCTACCGGCATAGATCTCGTGGTCGTGAACGGCGTGATCATTCGTCGCGACGGTCGCGACACTGTATCTGCCGACGACCCGCTGCCCGGCCGCCTGCTGCGTCATGGCAGCGCCTCCTCGGCGACGGCCTGAACCGGGAAACGCCGTTCCTCTCAAGCCCGGCGCACGAGACCGCGGGCCAGCGCCGACAGCAGGTCGCCCGCCAGCACCAGCAGTGCCCCCAGCAGCACGTAGAAGAACAGCTCGTCGTAGAGATTGCCGGCGCGGGCGTCGCGTATGAGCGAGCCCAGCGACAGCACGCCCAGCATGCCCAGCACGGTGGCTTCACGCACGCAGGTTTCCCAGCGGTAGAAGAAGTACAGCAGCAGCCGCGGCAGCAGGCCCGGAAATACGGCCGCGGCGGTCTGTGATCTCGACGCGCCGGCAGCGGCCAACGCCCGCGCGGGCGCCGGGGGCATGTTCTCTACGGTCTCGGCTCCCAGGCGTCCCAGTATGCCAGCGTTGTGCAGGGCCAGTGCCAGCACCGCCGGCAGGGCCGTGTAGCCTAGCGACTCCACCAGCAGAAAGGCCCACAGGTACTCGGGCACAGCGCGCGCAAACAGCAATAGCGCGCGTACCGAGTGGTTGAGCGCCGACCAGGCCCAGCGCGCCCAGCGCAATCCTCGACGTTGGTCGGCAACGGCCCGGCCGCCGAAGAAGGGCGCCGGGCGGGCGACGTTTCGCGCCGCAGGCCAGCAGGCCAGGTAGCCTACCAGCGCTGCCAGCACCGAGGCCAGCACGGCAATGGCGGCCGTAGATGCAAGCGCCGTGCTGCCTCCGTCGGCCATCAGGGCGGCGGCCCAGTCGTACACGGTTTGCCAGTCGGCGGTAGAACCTGCGTCGAAGCCGCCCTGTTGCTGCACGGGCCAGGGACGAAGCTCGCCCGTAAAGCGTTCAAGGTTGGCCAGGCGGCGTTCGCCGCTGAGTTGCTCAAGTCCGAAGTCTCCGCCCATCCACGAGAACACGACCAGCGCAGCGGTGGCCCACGCGGCGGTTCGCAACAGTCGGCTGCGTGGGCGCGTACGCCTGAGTTCTTCGGCGCTCGCTTTCATCGCGCGGGCGTCTCGCCAAGAAACCGTTGCCTGAGAGCGCGGCTTGCCATGTCACTCACTGCTATCAAGGCGAACAGCGCGTAGAGGTAGGTCCACAGTTCGGCGTACAGCGATTCGTTCCACGCAAGCCGTATGAACTTGCCCAGTGTTTCGGGGCCGAAAAACCCGAGTACTGCGGCCGACCTGAGCGCGCACTCAAAGCGATAGAAACTGTAGGCCGCCATGTCGGGCAGCGCGCGCGGCAACAGCGCCACCGAGAAGGCCTGGGCCGCGGTCGCGCCGCTGCCGGTCAGTTGCACGGCGGCGTCGCGCGGCGCCTCGTCTATCATCTCGGAGAACACTTTGCCCAGCGTGCCGGCGTAGGGGATGGCAATGGCCAGCACGGCTGCGGTGTCGCTCAGGCCCACAGCCGCCAGGAACAGCAGTGCCCACAGCAGCTCGTGTACCGAGCGCGCCAGTGTCATAACGACCCTCGCCGGCGCGTAGAGCAGCGGGCCCAGGCGCCGCAAGACGGCGCGCCCGCCAGGCCCTGGCAGTCGCCACCAGGCGCTGGCACCCGCGAATCCCAGCAGCAGCGCAACTGGAACCGCCAGGCTCATGGCGGCCACGGCCAGCTGTACGGTTCGCCAGGTGGCGGCGGCTACCTGTAGCAGCAGTGGTGGCGCGCCCACCGGCACGAAGGGTGAACCGTAGTCCAGGGCCGGCCGCAGGGCATGTGAGAAAAAACGCGCGAGCAGTTCGAGTGACTCGAGGCCGGGGAGCGCCAGTTGGCCCTGGGCGCTGAGAAAGGCGGCCGAGGCGAGACCTGCGGCTGTGATCGCGCCGACTACCGCGCGCCGCGTGCCCGTGCGGCTGTCAGTCGCGCTGCTCATCTTCGCTCGGATCCAGCGCGTACAGCGCCTCCAGCTCGTCGTCGCCCAGTTCTGCCGGGGCGCAGTCAAACAGCAGGCGGCCGCGCCTGAGGCCCAGCAGGCGACCGAACAGTTCGCGCGCGAGATTGAGGTTGTGCAGGCTTACCAACAGCGAAAAACCCTGCTCACGGGCCAGCTCGAGCAGCAGCGCCAGGGTGTCTCGCGCCCGCTCGGGGTCAACACTGGCCACCGGCTCATCGGCCAGCAGCATGCGAGGGCCGCCGAACAGCGCGCGCGCCACGGCTACCCGTTGCTGCTCGCCGCCCGAGAGTTTGTCGCTGCGCTGGTAGAGCTTGTCGCCCACGCCCACGCGTTGCAGCAGTTCGAAGGCACGTTGGGTGTCGGCACGGCGAGGCTTGAGCAGCGCGCGCAGCGCAGTGAACAAGCCTTCGCGGCCGAAGCCGCCGGCCAACACGTTGGCCACCACCCTGAGCTCGGGAACCAGCGCGAGGTCCTGCGGTATGAAGGCGATCTCGGAGCGAGTGCGCCTCAGTTCGCGTTCACCCATGTCTGAGAGCAGGCGCCCGTTGATGGCTACACCACCGGCAGCGGCGGGCACGGTGCCGTTGCAGGATCTCAGCAGCGTGGTTTTACCCGCGCCACTGGGGCCGACCACGGCCACGCACTCGCCGGGTGCCACGGCCAGGTGGTCAACTGCGAGCACCGTCCTACGGTCGTAGTTTACGCGTAGGTCGTTGATTTCAAGCAGCGGATTCAGCGCGCGGTTCTCCGGATCCTGAGCAGGCCCAGCTCACGGGCCACGCGCGCTATTCCCTCAAACTCGCCGTCGCTGGCGGCGATCAATCCGCTGCGGGCAAAGGCCGCCAGCAATGCCGGGTCGTCCATGGCCGTGAGCGCGCGAGCCAGTCGCGCCGTCGTGCCCGCGCCGAAGAGCCGCTCGATGTCGGGGTGGGCCGTCATGTTGTAGTCGGCGTAGGCAGGCGTCTTCCACAGCACCTGGCAGTCGGAGCTGTCGATGCGGCCAGTCTCCACCATGCTGTCCCAGGTGAGGTAGTTGATGACACCGGCCTTGATGCGGCCGCCCGAGCACACCAGTGCTGCCGTGCGCGAATGGCTGCCCGAGAACCCGTAGGCCTGCTCGAAAAACTCTGCGGGTGACTTGCCCGTGGCGCGGCGCAGAAAGTACTCGGGCATCAGTCGCCCCGAGGTCGAGCTTTCCGAACCGAAGGTGAAGGGCAACGAGGCAATGGCCAGGGGAAACTGCTCCGAGGGTGCCAGTCCCGCCGAGCGGTGGGCAATGAAGTAACTGTAGTAGTGGGGGTCCTCGGCGCCCTGCACGATGGCGTGGGCGCCGGGCACCGCCGCGCGGGCCTGCACACCGGTGAGTCCACCGAACCAGGCCAGCAGCACATCTCCGTTCTTGAACATTTCTACCGAGGCCTGGTAGTCGGCCGCGGCCACGTACTCCACGGCTATGCCCAGGCGGCGGGCCAGGTAGTCGGCCACGGGCTTGTACCTGGCCTTGAGCTCGGTAGCGTTCTGGTCGGGGATGGCGGTGAAACGAAGCGCGGTCGCTCCAGCCGGGGGATCCGCTTGGGCGGGATTTGCGGCCGGGCTTACGCTGCTGACCAGCAGCGCGGCGAACAGCGCGGCGCGGGTCAGAAGCAGCATGGTAACTTTCCTCTTCGCACGAGCATCATTCTACGTCGGCAAGCCAGACAGGAAGTAGGGCAGCCGCCGTTGTTTTTCAAGCAGCGGCAATCACGATTTCTTGACTGACGGGTGTCACTGACATATGTCAGTCAAGTGCCGCAAGCCGCCGACAGCACAGCAGTGGAGACCCCGCCTAGAGAACTCAAGCGCCAGGCCACGCGCGACAAGTTGATGGTCGCGGCGCTTGTCGAGTTCAGGCGCGAGGGCGTGGCTGGTGCTCAGATCGAAAACATAGTGCGCGCCGCGGGTGTTGCACGCGGTACTTTTTACCTGCACTTCCCCACCCGCGAGCACGTTCTTCTAGAGCTTCTCATGGACTACCAGCGGCAGGTAGCCGGGCAACTCGACGCTTCTACCCGTGCCGAGCCCAGGGCGTTTTTGCGCCAGGTGGTCCACGCCATGGTCGAGTGCCTGTCCAGGGAAGACCGCGAGCTGTTGCGCGAGATGTTCGTGGCGGTGTTCAGGCACACCGCCGAGCTGGCCGACCAGGACATCGAACTGGTCGCCGTGCTGACCGCCTATCTCGAAAAGGCCAGGCAGCGAGGCCTGGTGCGCAACGAACTCGAAACCTACGAGACCGTTACCATGCTGTTGCCCGGGTTGTTCGGTGTCATGATGCTCGACGAGCACGAGGGCAACAGCCTGGGAGATCTAACTCGCCGACTCTACCGCGCGGTGGACGTGTTCGCGGCCGGCCTTGCGCCGCCGGCCTGATCAGTCCACCGCACAGATTTTACTCGCCGAACACGACAAAGGAGACCACGCCGCCGATGGCCCAGATAGACCACCCGATTAATCCCGACGTCGAACTCATCGAGGGCACGTTCTACGAGCGTGAGCCTTTCGACACCTACCGTTGGATGCGCGACAACGCGCCCGCTTACTGGGACGAGCCGTCGGGCATATGGGGCATCAGCCGCTACCACGACATACTCAAGGTGGCCAAGGACCCCGAGACTTTTTCGAACACCGGTGGCATCAGGCCGGCCACGCCGCCGCTGCCGCACCTGATCGACCTCGACGACCCCGAGCACAAGAAGCGCCGCAGCCTGGTCAACAAGGGATTCACCGTGCGCCAGGTGCAGGCCCGCGAACCGCGCATACGCGAGATCTGCCGCGGCCTCATCGACAAGGCCGTCAGCAAGGGTGAGTTCGACTTCGTGATGGATTTTGCCGCGTGGCTGCCGCTCATCGTCATTGGCGACATGCTGGGTATAGACCCGGCCGACCACGCGGCCCTGCTGCGCTGGTCCGACGAGCTGGTGTGTGGTGCCTCGGCCAACGACCCCGCCCAGATGGAAAAGGCCGCGCTGACGATGTTCGAGTATACAGACTACGAGCAGAAGGTGATCGCCGACCGCCGGGCTCGGCCCAGGCAGGACGACCTCATCAGCATCCTGGTGCACGCCGAGATCGACGGCAAGCAACTGAGCGAAGAGCAATTGCTGTATGAGTCGCTATTGCTGCTCGTGGGTGGCGACGAGACGACTCGCCACGTGATAGTGGGCGGCATGTATGAACTGCTGCGCAAGCCCGAACTGTTCGCGGCCCTGGTAGAAGACCAGTCGCGCATACCGATGGCCGTAGAGGAGATGCTGCGCTGGGTAACTCCGATCAAGAACATGGCGCGCGTTGCTACACGCGACGTCCAACTGCACGGGCAGACCATAGCCGAGGGCGAGAAGCTGCTGCTGCTCTACGATTCGGCCAATCGCGACGAGCGCGCGTTCGAACAGCCGATGGACTTTGACATCACCCGGCACCCCAACGAGCACATCGCTTTTGGCTGGGGGCCACACTTCTGCCTGGGCGCGAGCCTGGCCCGTCTCGAACTACGCGTAATGTTCGAGGAAGTGGCCCGCGCCATGCCGGGCCTGCAGCTGGTGGACGGCGGGTCGCCCCCGCGGAGGCCGTCCAACTTCATAAGCGGCATCACCCACCTGCCGGTGAGTCTGGCCGCCTGAGCGGCTGGCCGGCCGGTCTGCTGTACCTTAGCTGCGCTACGCCGAACGGCGTTTTATCGCCGTTCGGCATGCGTTTGGCGCTTTGTTGCGCGGTTATCAGGCAGGCCAATGCGTGCCCGCGGTCGTCAGCATCGAGCACAGTCCATTAACGCTGCCTGTTGCCTTGCGCGTTGCTCACACCCGGCTGGGGGGAGCCCCGTGGCACGAGAGTTGCACTTTTCGGGTGGCGGATGTGTGGCTACGGGAAGGCCCGGTGAGGGAAGCTCTTTTTAGGCGGTTTTTTACCCACATGGGTGTGAGATGGCGGGTTTTCCTCTGGTCAACGGGGTGCGGGATATGTTAGTGAATGTGTTAATTGCCCCACTTGCCGGGGTAGTGAAGTAGGATTTTTTGAGGAGATAGATGATGAAAACAGGTGTGAGAATTATTTGCTCGGTGGCCGTTGTCGGCTTGCTGGCGGCGCCGGCTTACTCGGGCGTGATCGACAGCCCCAAGCCGCTTTTCGGCGGCAGGGCAGCGCGTACAATTTTTTACGTGCCCAACGTGATCCACAACAACGGTATGGAAACATGACCATAAGGATCGGTATAGAGATCTTCGACTCCATAGGTGGACCGCCTCTTAACGACGTTAGCGATCCCACGGGCAACGGCGCCGAGGACGTTCCCGTAGGTGGCACCTTCACCGTGGGCACTGACAACACCGAGGTTTTGAGCGAGAACGAAGTGATCTCGGGCCTTCCTGCCAACATACGCGGTGGTTCGGCTCGAATCGTGAGCGACAGCAAGCGCATTGCCTGCTCGGCCGTCGTCATCGACGAGAGTTTTTCAAACGAAGCGAGCTGTACTGCGGGGCTACCGAGCGGCTCTTGTCTTGTTGACAGCGACTGCGACAGCGTCCCGCTCGCCGGTGACGGCGTGTGCACTCCCAGGGGTCTCCCGGGCGGCGTCGCTTTTCCGCTCAAGGTGATTGCCAAGAAGCAGCGCGGCGATTGAGTCTCGACGGCGTTAACGCCGACCGGCTCTATTTCGCAACAGGAACCGCACGGGCTATGCTCGCGGCCAGGAGCCGTGGGCTTTCGCTGCCGCGGGGAGCTCACTGGGCCCGATGAAAATACGCAGGAACGAATTGTTCCGCCGCGTTTCGTGGCAGAAATTGTCGGCTAACGCGGCCGAGCTTGGCCCCTACCTCGTGCCCGTACGTCGTGATCTGCTGATCGCCATGCTCTGCAGCCTGGGTGCCGTACTCATGGTCATCGCGCGGCCGTGGCCCATGAAGATGGTCTTCGACTACGCCCTGCTGCCAGCGGGCAGGGTAAAGTGGGTGTTCCCCTACGCCATGCTCAAGGGCTACGGGGCCATGGGCGTGGTGAGCATTTCCTGCGCCCTTTTGCTTGCCGTGAGCCTGATGTGGGGGTTGTTTACCTTCACGCAGCGGTACCTTATCGCCTCTGCCGGTCAGCAGGTGACGTTCAAGATCAGGCGCCAGCTCTTCGCTCACCTGCAGCGCCTGTCGTTGTCTTATCACCGCCGCCAACGAGTGGGTGACCTGCTGCTGCGCGCCACCGGCGACGCCAACATGATGCGCGACATGCTCGTGGACGCGGTACTCGTAGTCTTCACGCAGGTACTGGTGCTGGTTGCCATGATCATCGTCATGGCGGCCATGGACTGGCAGCTCACCATGATCGCGCTGTCGGTGATGCCGCTGCTCGGGGTCGCCGTGTTCCGCATGTCTGGCCACCTGCGCAAGGCAGTGCGCAAGCAGCGCAAGCGCGAAGGGCACATGGCAGCCATGGTGGGCGAAATGCTGCAGGCGGTGCCAGTGATCCAGGTGTTCGGCCGCGAGGGTTACGAAGACCGCAGGTTCGGCGAGTCGAACAAGCGCAACCTTAAGTCGGGTCTGAAAACCGTGAGACTGGAGGCCAACCTGGAGCGGGTGGCCGAGGTCGTCATTGCTCTTGGCACCGGGTCGGTGCTGTGGTTCGGCGTGGCCCGCGTTCTTTCGGGCATACTAACCCCCGGGGACCTGCTGGTCTTTACAGCCTACCTCAGCGGCATGTACCGCCCCTTGCGGCGCATATCGAGGGTGACCGGTCGCCTGGCGAAGGCCTCGGCCTGTGCCGAGAGGGTGTTCTCGGTGCTCAGGGAAGACGACCGCGTGAAGGTGCATCGTGGGGCCGCCGAGGCGCCGGCTTTCGAGGGGCGCGTGCGTTTCAAGAACGTGTGTTTCGAATACCGCAAGGGCGTGCCCGTGCTACGCGACGTGTCGTTCACGACCAAGCCCGGGCGCACGGTGGCGATCGTGGGGCCCAACGGTGCCGGTAAGTCGACCATGTGTGGATTGCTACCCCGGTTGTTCGACCCGTTGTCGGGCTCGATAACGATAGACGGCAAGAAGATAAGCCGTTACACGCTCGATTCGCTGCGGGAGCATATAGCCGTTGTGCTGCAGCACCCGATGCTGTTTCGCGGGACGGTGGCCGAGAACATCGCCTACGGAAAACCGGAGGCCACCGAAGAAGAAATAGTGGCGGCGGCCGAGGCGGCCGACACCGACGATTTTATCCGCGGACTGCCCGATGGTTACGATACAGTTATAGGCGAGAGGGGTGACACCCTTTCGGGCGGACAGCGACAGAAGATCGCCATCGCCAGGGCCATGATAAAGAACCCAAGCGTGTTGATACTAGACGAGCCCACGGCTTCGCTCGACGCCAGTTCTGCGGCCCAGCTCAACCGCACACTCCGGCGCCTGTCGCGACACAGGACCACCATTCGCGTGGGCCACCGCCTTTCGGAGCTCCGGAACAGCAATCTCATACTGGTGATAGAAGATGGACGTGTAACGCAGTCGGGTAAGCACGAGGAGCTGGTGCAACAGGATGGCTGGTATAGGAAGGTCTACCGGTTGCAGTCGGGTGAGCCGACGCTGCTCGCCAGCGTTGCGCCGGATGGGGGAGGTTCAGTTGCAGAGAAGAGATAGTAGGTTGGTCTTGCAGGCGGGACGCACCAGCCTGGCACCGCTGATGTTGATTGTCGCGGCGGGCCTGGCCACGGCGGTTATGCTGGTGCTGGGTACGCTGTCTTTTTACGACAAGACCGCCGAGCTGAAGCCGGTGATCCTACCCTACGATATATTCTGGTGTGCCAAGGACGACCACTGCGAGGTCGTCGACCAGGTGGGCTGTTGTCCTTGTGAGCAGGGCGGTGCCCAGGCCGCCGTGACCCGCTGGCATCGCGACGACCTCAGGCGTTTTATCAAGGACGCGTGCAGGGAAGAACCGGTGTGCGTGCAGTTAGACCTGTGCCGCGCCGACGCCGAGGCGGTGTGCAGGGATCGCCGCTGCGCGATCGAGTACTCGGACGACTGACGGCGCTGGGATCGGAGTAACGAGGGTGGGAAAAATAGCTTATCTGCTCAAGGTGTTTCCGCGCGTGTCGGAGACCTTTGTCATAAACGAAATCCGCGCGGTGGAGGATGCCGGCGAAGAGGTGTCGGTGTTTTCGCTGCACCACAACCTCGACGGTCCGGTCACGCACGGGATACTCGACGAGCTCAAGGCCGAGGCCGTGTACGTTGAAGACAGCGACGCTGGTCTGACCGAGAAGAAGCACGCCCGCCGTCGCCTCGAGCAGGAGCTGGCCGTGCTGTGGCCCCTGCCTCCGCAGCCCTTGCGCGAACGCCTGCTGCCGCGCAAGTACGTGCGGCTCGCCACCTGCCTGGCGCAGCTCGTGGTAGAAAACGACATAGACTGCCTGCACGCCCACTTCGCATCGCGGGCCGGTCACGTGGCGGCGCTGGCCTCGCGCCTGGCCGGCGTGCCTTACAGCATCACCGCGCACGCCAAGGATATTTACCACGACGAAGTCGACCAGGAAGTGCTCAGGTGGAAGATCGCCGGCGCCAGCTTCGTGGTGACCGTCACCGACTATAACCTCAGGCACCTGCGTGAGCTGGTGGCTGACATTCCCGGTGCCCCCGAGAAGATCGTCCGCCTGTACAATGGCGTGGACCTCGAGCGCTTCAAGGCCTGCGAACCGGCGCAGCTCGCCCGCCCCAGGTGCGTGGCGGTGGGCCGCCTGGTTGAGAAGAAGGGTTTTCACCACCTCGTTGATGCCTGCCGGGCGCTTGTCGATCGCGGCTACGACTTTGATTGCGTGATCGTGGGCGGTGGCGAGAAAGAAGAAAGCCTCAAGGCCAAGGTCGCATCGCTGGGCCTGGAAGACACGGTGATTTTTGCCGGTTCGGTGACCACCGAGGAAGTGGGCGACTACCTGCGGGAATCGACCGCGACCGTGTTGCCCTGCATTGTTGGCGGCGACGGCAACGTGGACGCGTTGCCCACGGTGTTGCTCGAGGCAATGGCCACCGCGCGGCCGCTGGTGTCAACCGCTCTGTCGGGCATACCCGAGATAATAGACGACGGCGAGAACGGCTACCTGGTCGAGCCCGACGACGTCGCTGGCCTGGCCGATGCCCTCGCGCGCCTGTTCGACGATCCCGGACGGGCCGCAGCCATGGGCGTGGCGGGCAGAAAAAAGGCCGAGCGCTTGTTCAGCCTCAAGGTCAACGCCGGCCGTCTGCGCGACATGCTGCGGCAGGGCCTGCAGGGAGGCGAAGTCCAGTGAGGCGTCGTCGCCACGTTGTCTATGTCTGCATGGACCGGGGAGTGCCGGTGGGCGGCTACAAGGGAGCCTCGGCCCACGTTGCCGAGCTGACGAACGCGCTCGTCGACCTGCGTTGCGACGTACATATCGTGGCTGCCCGCAGCACGGGCGACGCCTCGAGCACCTATGTGCAGGTGAGTGACCTCGGGGCCGAGCGAAGCAGCCGGCGGTCCAAGGCTTCGCTGTCGGCCGGTGCCAAGGGGCCGCGCGAGCAAGCGGCCGCCACCGAGGCGCGCGGGATCATGCTCAACGAGACGGTCAGCCGCACGCTTGAAAAGATTCACAAGCGCCGCCCCATACACGCGGTGTACGAGCGCTACTCGCTATGGAACTACTCGGCGGTCAAGTTCGCGCGCGCAGCCGCTGTTCCTCACCTGCTGGAGGTCAACGCACCCCTGAGGGAGGAGCAGCAGCGTTACCGCAGGCTCGAAAACCCTGGGCTGGCGCGAACCCTCGAGCACTATATTTTCTCCAACACTGACAGGCTCATCGTGCCTTCGAGCCAGCTCAAGCCCTGGGTAGTAGAGCACGGCTGCGCGCCGGGCCGGGTCAGGGTGATACCAAACGCGGCCGACCCCGAACTGTTTGCCCGGGTGGCGAGCAGCCGAGAGCAGCTCGAGCGCGAAGCGGGGACCTTTGTCCTCGGCTTCCTGGGTAGCCTCAAGCCCTGGCACGGATTGGACGAGCTGCTGCGGGCCTTCAGGCTGCTGCACCGCAAGGACAACAGTTACCGGCTGCTGGTGGTCGGCGAGGGGCCGTTGCGCCGCGAGCTCGAGCGCTCGGCGCGGTCGATGAAGATATTTTCGGCCGTGACCTTCAGTGGCCACGTCGAACACGACGAGATCCCGGCCTGGCTTGCACGCATGGACGTGGGCATGGCCCCTTACCCCAGGTTGGCCGGCTTCTATTTTTCGCCGCTCAAGGTTTTTGAATACATGGCCGCTGGCCTGCCCGTGGTCGCCTCGGACACCGGCCAGATAGCCGAACTGTTTACCGACCGTCGCAATCTGCTGCTGCATCGCCCCGGGGCCGTGCGCGAGATCGCCGACCGGGTGGAGACCCTGCGTGGCAAACCGTCTCTATCGGTAAAGCTGGCAGCCGAGGCGCGCAGGATGGTGAACAGGCGATTTACCTGGCGTCGCAATGCGGAGCGGGTGCTCGACATGGCCGACCGGGTCTCGGCAGTCGCTGGCACCGCGGCCAGGGCAAAGGGCAAACGCAGATGAAAAACAGCAAGCTGAAGCCCGAGACCATGCTGCGACTGCTCGACGCCGATCGCATGCGCCGCGCTTTTCGTCGCCTGCCGATTCTCGAAGGGCGCGAGATAGAAAAGGTCACGCTGTCTTCAACCTGGATAAAACCGGGTCGTTATTTTAACGGTCACTACCTGTTGCAACTTGGCGACGGAGAATTCCTGCGGGCCTCGGCCTTCGCGGTGGGTCACAAGCTGGCCAGTCAACTCGTGGACAAGCTCGGCGACCACAGCTGCAACGGCGCTGCCAGTCCCTCGTGTGCCCGCTGCTCGTCGTTGGCCCACCGCGACCTGCTGCTCACCTTGTTTCCCTATGACTATCGCTTGCCCACGCTGGAGCGTTGTCTCGACGCCAGACTGGTGAGAGCCGAGGCCGGTCCCGACTTTCCGTTGACCGGCTGCGAGGTCATCGCCTACCGCCCGGGTGTGCGTTGCCAGATGCGTTATCGCGACGCCAGGGGTGGCAAGGTCTACGGCAAGGTTTCTTTTCGCCGCGGCACGCCCGACCGGGTGTTCGAAGTGCAGCGGCAGGCCTGGGAGTCTATCAACAGCCGCGCCAGCGGTTTTCGCGTGCCCCGTCCGCTCGCGTTTCTCCCCGGGCTGGGCTTGAGCCTGGTGGAAGCCGTGGACGGTTTTTCGCTCGACGAGGTACTGAGAACCGGCGACGGACTGGACAACTCGATCAAAAAAATAGCTTCGGCGCTTTCGGGGTTTCATGCCCTCGAGGTCGACGGGGCCGAGCGGTTGTTCGGTGTGGAACAGGAGATAGAGCTCCTGGTTTCCTGGGTCGATTTTCTTCCCACGCTTTACCCGGCGTGGGGTGAGGCCGTTGCCGAGCTGTTTGAGCAACTCAAGGCAGTGGCGCCGGCTGCGGTTGAGCCAGACGCGGTGTTGCACAGGGATTTTTATGACAAGCAGGTCATCCTCACCGACGGCGACCCGGTGCTCTTAGACATGGATACCACCTGCAGGGGAGACCGCGAGCTCGATCTCGGTAACTTCTGCGCGCACCTGCGACTGCGGGCCGTGCAGTGGGACGAGCACGAGAGATCGGCCGAACTCGAGCGCTTGTTTCGCGACGCCTACCCGGTCGAAGCGAGGCAGGATCGCTTGTCCTGGTACACCGCAGCGACCCTTCTGCGGCTGGCTTGCAACTTCTCGCTCAGGCCTCGTTGGCAGAAGCTCGTTGACCCGCTGCTCGACGAGACGCGCGAGCAGATCGCGAGGGCGGGAGGCTGACGTGAAAAACCGCCTTCTGTTTTACTCCCACGATACCTTCGGACTCGGACACTTTCGTCGAAGCCTGACGGTGGCGTCTCACATCGCTCGGCGCGTGGATGACGTGACCGCGCTGATGCTCACCGGCCTCGACTCGGCCGCGAGTTTTGAGGCTCCCCACGGCGTTGATTTCGTCAAGCTGCCCGGGGTATGGAAGTCGGGAGACGAACACTACTCGAGTCGCCACTTGCGGGTGAGTTTCTCGCGCGTGCAACGGCTCCGGGAGCAACTGGTGCGCAGCGTGGCGAGGGCTTTTCACCCGGCCATGTTCGTGGTCGACAACGCGCCGCTGGGAGTGCACAACGACCTACTGCCGACGCTCCGCTATTTAAAAAAACGCCAGCCCGGCACCCGGGTGGTCCTGACGCTGCGCGACGTCCTCGACGATCCCGGCAGCATCGTGGCCAGCTGGAAGAAAAACGGTGTCTACGAAGCCCTCGAAGAATACTACGACGAGATCTGGGTGGCTGGTTGCCGCGAGGTTTTTGACCCGGTGTCGCTGTACGAGTTTTCACCCGCGGTGGCCGAGCGCACCCGGTTCTGCGGTTACGTGGCGCGTAAGCCCCGGCAAGAAGAAACCTCTGACATCATAGAGGAGTTTTCGCTCGAGCAACGACCCTTTGTAGTTGTCAGCTGCGGCGGCGGCGGCGACGGTGTCGAGCTGGTGGATTCGTGGATAGAGGCCGGTCGACGCCTGGCCAGGGACGGCATACGTTCGGTCGTATTCCTGGGGCCCGACATGCCATCGGCGGACCGACGCGAGCTGAGGCGTCGTATGCTGGCCTGTGGCGACGACTTCCTGGTCTTCGACTATCGGCCCGACCTCGTGTGTTTTCTGGGCCTGGCAGCGGCCAGTGTTTCGATGGCCGGCTACAACACGGTGTGCGAGCTGCTGTCGCTGGAGGTTCCGTCGGTGCTGGTGCCTCGGGTTGAACCCCGCGTCGAGCAGTTGCTGAGGGCGCGGGCTTTTGAGAAAAACGGCATGGTCGAAGTTGTTGAGCCTCATCAACTGGGGCCCGACAGCCTGGAGGCCGCCGTGCGGCGTTGCCTGCAGGCCCGCGCGTCCGGGCAGGCGGGTGGTTTGCCAGAGGGCGTAGATTTTTCGGGATTGAGACGAATGGAACGACAGGTGCGAAGGCACCTGCAAAGGAAAAATGACTGATGAAATTGACCGATGAATTGAAAATGGCGATGGTGGTTGCGGCGGCGGTTACAGTGGTAGTGCTTAGCGTTGCGGGCCTGGCTGGGACGGCGATGGCCGGTGGTGAAGACCCGACCTGGAAGGGCGATATAAACCTCTGGCAGGGCTACACCGACAACGTCCGCTACGCTCAGCCCGGTCCCGACGTGGAAGGCGCGTGGTTCACCAGGGCCAATGCGCGCCTGACCCGGCGTACCGGGTCCGACCTTGCCTGGGTGCCGGACCTCGTAACGGCCGCGATCGATGGACGGGTGTTCGGCGAGTCATCGACCAGGGATTCGGTCACGCTGGGGGGGCGCGCTGTTTATGAAACCGACGTGGCCGACCTGTTCGCCGGTTATGGATACACCCCGCAGCGGCTTCGCCTTGAAGACCGCGACGGAGGTGACGACGTGCACTACTCCAAGCACGCGGTGGTGTTCGGTGTTGAGCGTAAGTTTGGGGTGAGCAGGGCCTGGCGCGTCAGGGCACTCTACGAAAGGGACCGGGACGAGTACGAGAGCGACAACGACCCGCGTGACTCTGAGGCCTGGGCGGGCCGACTTGGCTTGCGCTGGCATTACCACGAACTGTTTATTCCGAGGGCCTATTTCAAGTACGTTGAGCGCGACGCCGTTGATGACAACTACGACCGCGAAGACGTGCGCATCGAAGTGGGCTTCGACAGCAAGTTGCCAGCCGGGGTGGAGGCCAGCCTGCGCTACCGGCGTTCGGACCGGAAGTACGTCGTGGCGGGCGCCAGTGGCCCCTTTGGCTCCAACAGCAACTTCGGACGTACAGACGATATTGATACCTATCGCGTGGGGCTCGAGTTGCCGCTGCCCTGGGTAGACGGCTTGGTCCTGGAGATGAACTACAAGTACAGGGATTCGTCTTCGAGCAGGACCAGTCGTAACTATCACGTCAACGAGTACGGACTGGGACTCGCCTGGGGTTTTTCGAGTAAATCGGAAGAGGGCTGATGGTGGCAGGTACTTATGCAGGCAAGCGCTCGGTGCGCGTGAGTACGCTCACCGTCATCGCGCCGCTGCTGCTGGGCCTGCTGGTCGCTGGCTGCAGCGATCGCCCGGCGGAACCAGCGTCACCGTCGGTGCTCGTGGTCTGCATAGACACCCTGAGGGCCGACGCGCTGGGGGTCTACGGCGCGTCGCCTGCCGGTTCGCCCGTGCTTGACCAGCTCGCGGCCGACGGCCTGGTTTTCGATAACGCTTTCAGTACCTCTTCGTGGACGCGGCCGGCGGTGCCTTCGCTGCTCACCGGCCTGTTTCCTTTTCAGCACGGCATGCTCGAGACCCACGACGACGGCGTCGACGTACTGCCCGACAGCGTCCAAACCCTGGCCGAGCACCTGTCGGCTGCCGGCTATCGCAGCGCGGCCTTCGTTCAGAATGATCACCTGCGACGTCGTTACAGCAACCTCGACCAGGGCTTTGCCACCTACGTTGACGACGCCGGCAAGGCGCCGCTGATAGCCCAGCGCTTTCTTTCGTGGCTCGACCAGGCCGACGATAGGCCGTTTTTTGCCTACCTGCATTTTCTCGACGTGCACTGGCCCTACGAGCCCATCGGCCTGCTGGGCAGTCGCGGCATCAGCGATGCTGACAGGAACAGGGTTGCGTCCTGGGGCGTGGAGTCCCGGCGTTGGTGGTTGCTGAGGGAGGGCGTGCGCGACGGCGAACTGGAGCTGGACGACACAGATCTCGCGCTGCTGCGCAGGCTTTACCAGGCCGAGCTCACCGAGCTGGACGCGGTGCTGGGGCACCTGTTCGAGGTCCTGCGCGCGCGCGGGATCTGGGACGAAATGCTGGTCATCGTTACCTCTGATCACGGCGAGGGTTTCATGGAGCACGGCAGGCTCGACCACGGTTATGCCCAGTATGACGAGCTGCTCAGGGTTCCGCTTATACTTCGCCTGCCGGCCTCGCGCGGTCGAACCGGCCGGGTAGAAAACCAGGTGCAGATCGTTGACCTCACGGCCACGGTGCTGGAGCTGGCCGGGATTTCGGGCGAGCTTCCGTCGGGCAGCAGGTCCCTGTTGCAGGCGGCAGGCGGCGGTGAGCAAAGGCAGGTGCTGGCCCAGGAGACCCACGGCAAGCAGACCTGGACGGCGCTCAGGCGTGCCAATTGGAAGTACCTGCGCAAAGAGCATCAAGGTGGCGGGGCACGCAGGCGCACGCTGCCCGCTGACCTGGTGGTAGGTGACCGCGTGCGCGCGAAAGGCGTTTTCGTTGGGGGGCGTTTCCTGGCCGACGAAGTGAAACGGGTCTCCCGGGGAGACGAGGACCTCGAGATCCGCGCTCCGCTGGCGGCCCTGGTCCGCGACCCGGGCGTTTTTGAGATCATGGGATTGAGTGTACAGGTGGATCCCGATGTTCGTTTTGACGATGGCGAAGGCCGGTCGCCCTTTGATCTCTTGTCCCCCGGCGACTGGGTGCGCGTAGACGTCGAGTGGAAGGGGCCCTCGTTGCGGGCCGACCGGGTCGCACTGCTGGCCGGCGAATCCGAGCGCGTGCTCGAGCAGGAGGGTGTGGTCACGGCCTTCGGCGTTGACACGAACGGGGTTGTCAGGCTCCAGCTGGGTGGCCGCGAGGTGGTGGTCAACGAGCAAGCCGAGTGGAAAAATTTCTCGCCAGACCAGGAGGTGATCTACGAATCCGGGCGCGCGGAACCGGCCCTGCGCGAAGAGTTATACGATCTCGCCGCGGATCCCGGCGAACAGGTGAACCTGGCCGGAAAAAACACTGGCAAGCTGGCGGAGATGGCCACTGCCCTGGCTGCCTTGCAGGCCTCGCTGGCCGAAGCCCCAAGGCACAAACGCGCGGGAGCGCTCGACGAGAAGACCCGCCGTCGCTTGCAGGAAATGGGTTACCTGGAGTAATAAGAGGCCATGCGCATAGCCTACGTATCAGCTGACCGCGGAGTGCCGGTTGTCGGCTCGCAGGGCAGCGCCGTGCACGTGTCGTCCATGGTCGCCGCTCTGGTCGAGCGCGGACACGACCTGACGGTTTTCACGGCTCGTCCGCCGGCCGACGCCAGTGCATCAGCGTGCCCGGTGGTAGATCTCACCGGCGATCCGCTGCTCGAAGAGTTGCGCCGCATGGTGGCCAAGCGCAGCCGCGAAGCCGGCGAGGAGACTACGCGGGCTTGGGAAGTGTACAGCCTGCTGCTCAACCAGACCTTGTTGGAAAAACTCGAGGCTGATACGCAGGGTTTCGACCTGGTGTACGAGCGCCACTCGTTGTGGTCGTTTGCGGGCCTGCAGTATGCCCGGCGCCGCGGCGTGCCCTTGTTCCTGGAGGTCAACGCCCCGTTGGCCGCGCAGCAGGCCGACTACCGTCGGCTCGAACTCGAAGACACCGCCGACGCTGTTGCAGGCATGGTTTTTCCCGGTGCCGACCGGGTGCTGGTTACCTGTCCGGCGCTGATCGACTACGCGCAGTCTTTCGGCGCGTCACGACGGCAGACACGGGTGGTGCCCTGCGGTGTAAACGAGGATCTGTTTGCCTGGGAGGACCGCGACATGTCGCGCGCCAAGGGTGAGTTCGTGATCGGGTTTGTCGGCAGCCTCAAGCCCTGGCACGGCGTTGACAGGTTGCTGAAGGCTTTCGGCCGCCTGGCCGCCGACGACCCGGCCTACCGCTTGCTGGTGGTGGGCGACGGGCCACTGCGCGGAGAGATCGAGGATTTTGCGGCCAGGTATTCGCTGGCTGACCGCATCGAGATGACCGGCGCGGTGGAACACGGCGAGGTGCCGGCCCTGCTCCGGCGCATGGACGTGGGCGTTGCCCCTTACCCCGAGCTCGAGGATTTTTATTTCTCGCCACTCAAGGTGTGGGAGTACGCGGCCGCGGGCTTGCCCATAGCGGCAAGCAACATCGGCCAGTTGGGCGACCTGTTTCCCCACCACGAGGCGGCGCTGCTGCACAGCCCGGGACGAACCAGCAAGCTGGTTCGAAATATCGCCCGGCTGCGCTCCGACCCGAAGCTGGCAGAAAGACTGGCGCGCAGGGCCAAGCAGGTCGCTCGGCGGCACAGCTGGTCGAGGATAGCGGGGCGCGTGCTCAACCTGGCCGAGAAGTCAGTGGAGCGTCACTCCCGCGCTGGCTGATCGGCGTCCTGGCGATCGAACGTGCGCTTGGCGCGATCGACGAGTTCTGTCACCGAGTCGTGATCGCTGCGCAGGGGATACTGTTCGCCAGCGTCCTTGTCGAGATCAAACACCAGCACGCGGTGACTGCTCGCCGCCGTGCTGTTGTGGGGATGGATGAGGCGCACCTTGTCGCGCCCTTCCCGGTAGGCGAGCCTTTGGTCGGCCAGGCCCCGGGTTTCAGTTATCACCGGTCGAGCGGTTGGCTTCTTACCGGAGAGCAGCGGCAGTAGCGAGCGTCCGTCACGTTTGACGGATGGCGGCGCGACGCCGGCCAGCGCTTCTATACTGGGGGCAAGATCGACGAGCGAAACCGGGGAGCTGACGCTTGCAGGCATGTGATCGAAGCTGTCGGCGTCGGGCCAGAGGAATACCAGCGGCACGTGCACCTGTTCTTCGAATACGTCGTGCCCGTGACTGTAGCCGTTGTGCTCGAAGAACTCCTCGCCGTGGTCAGAGGTAAATACCACCAGCGTGTTGTCGCGCAGGCCGGCTTGCCGCAGGCCGTCGAGCAGGCGCGCAAAAATGCGGTCGCCCTCGCGCACTTCTTCGTCGTAGCGGGCCAACAGCTCGCGGAGGCCGGGGCTGTCACGGCGCCAGGCGTTGGCCGTGTCGCCGTTGCCCAGCTGCAGCAGGTCCACGTGCGACCAGGCAGGAGCCTCGGCAGAAGGAGGGTCGAAGTAGCCGTGCCCGTACAAGGGCCAGTGAGGCTCGACCACGTGGACGTAGGCAAAAAACGGTGCATCGGCTTTTGAAATCCAGTCCAGCGCCGCCGTCACTACCACGTCGCCCGAGACCTTGTGTGTGCGCCAGGCCTGGGCACGCCTGAACGCGTCCCAGTCACGCCCGCCCAGTAGCAGCTCGTAAAGCAGCAGCGAGCGCGAAAGCTGTCGGTGTCCGCCGGCGACGAAGTAGTTGTCAAAGCCTTCACTGAAACCCTCGCCCGACACCAGCCCGTTGGCCACGAAAGCGCCGCTGCGGTAGCCGGCACTGGAGAAGCTGGAGGCCATGCTCCAGGTCCCCGCGGGGGGGGCGAGCATGGTATTGTTGGCTCCCCACGACGAAGCGCGGCGCGCCGAGAACAGGGATTTTACCGAGGGGATGGTGCTCGGCGCTGCTGTCACGGCGTTGTTGAAGACCGTCGCGCGCCCGCGGATTTCAAGATCGAGGCGAGGCGTGGTGTCGATTTCGTATCCCGGGCCCACGTGATCGGCGCGCAGGGTGTCGACCAGGAACACGACGACGTTGGTCGTCCCAGGTGCCCGGGCGACGCCGACAGTGGGAGCGGCAGGGGAGCGCCCGCCCACGGCAGCCGCCAGCACGACTACCGACGCGACGAGGGTGGTCACAAGGCCGGTCAGCGGGCGCCCGAGCAGCCACAGGAGCATCCCCGCCGCCGCGGCGGCCAATAACCACGACCTCGGATCTGTCGCGCTGGCCTGGATTGTTACGAGGAGAACGCCGTACCAGCAGCCCGCGGCCAGGACGGCCAGCAAGCGTGCCGTCGCCGCTCCCCGGGCCGCCACGAGACGGTTGAGCACGACCGTGGGCGGTAAGGAAAGCAGCACCGAGGTGATCAACAGCGCGGCGTAGCCTGCCTCCGGTGCCCAGCCGGCACCCTGCGCCAGTGCGTGTACGGGAGAGGCGAGCAGCAGTAGCAGGCAGCCGGCAATTGCCGCCGAGCTTATCGCACCGGCCGCCGCGGGCGTTCTGGTGCCGGGCGCGCCACCACCACCGACGAGGAGGCCGGCGACCATCGATGCGCTGGCGGCTGCCGCTGCGCTGGCTGCGGCTAGCGCTAACAGCCGCAGCAGGGCCGGGGAAGCGAGCACCTCGCGGGGCGTCCAGGGGTGCACCAGCTCAAACAGCAGCACCGGGAGCCACAGCAATACTGCGGCCGGCAACACGGCGGGCCACAGCAGGCTGCGACTTTTCACCCCTGTTGCCCCGCGCGGTTGCGGTACAGCTCTCCGCTGACGGCAGCGGCCATCGCAGTTTCGTTGAGAGCGCCACCGAGAAACACGTTGACCTGTTGCGCGGCCGAGACCGGATCCCGCACCGTGGCAGCGTAGTCCAGGTAGAGCACCCCGGTGCCGGTCGCTGCGTTGAGCCTGCTCTTGACCTGCTCAAGGTGGCGGCCGAAGAGCTCGGCAAGGCGACCGTCATCGGCGTTTCCGGCCAGCTTGCCCCGGTTGCCCAGCATGCGGCGCTGCGAGGCCAGCACTTCGGTCATGTCGCGCAGGACAAAGAGCACGCGGTAGTCAAGGTCGGCGGGCAGGTGCTCGAGCAGGGCTGAAATCACCTTGACCGACCGCCCCCGTGCCCGGTAGATGCACGAGGCGTCGTCGGCGAGCTTCCTGATCGGCTCGTACTCGAAATAGCCGTGCGGGTTGTCGTCATCGGCCTCGCGCTTGCCGTCGCTCAGGGGTTCGATTCCGCCGGCCCCGAGCATGCGCATGAGCATCGAGGTGCCCGAGCGTGGCAGGCCCGAGACGATTGTCACAAAGCTTTCATTAACCGCTGCCGGCACAACCTCACTGTAGTTTGAAGAGCGCTCGGCGCCAAGTGAGCGGCGTGCTGCTGCCGCCCGCGCTCGGAGGGAGGCTGCTTGGGGGTGCGTGCGTAACGTGATAGCGCCTGTGTTATGGGTGATTCTGCCGAACTGCTGGTGTGGCTGGACATGGAGATGACCGGTCTGGACCCGGCCACCTGCGTGCCGATGGAAGTGGCCGTGATCGTGACCGATGGTCAGCTGGTCGAGATCGAGAGCGCGCAGTGGCTCGTGCAGACGCCCGTCAACAAGATCGAAGAGATGGACCCGTTTGTCGAGAAGATGCATACCGACAACGGACTCACCGAGCGCGTGCTTGAGGCCGGCAGGCCGCTGGAGGAGGTTGATCACGATCTCGTCGAGGTCATCGGCAGGCGATGCCCGGATGGTAGGGCCATCCTCGCTGGCAACTCGATCCACCAGGATCGACGTTTTATCAGGCGCTACTTTCCCAGGCTCGAACAGATCCTGCACTACCGGATGGTGGACGTGAGTTCGATAAAGGAAATCGCCGAGCGTTGGTACGGCAAGGACGCGGGGTACGACAAGCCCGACAGTCCGCACACCGCGTTAGCCGATACCCGGGCTTCGATAGAAGAACTCAGGTGGTACCGCGAGCGCTACTTCCGCAGGCGCGACGCGGTCGCCCAGGACAAGGGCGAGTAGACCCCGCACGAGTTTGCAACCGGGCCGACCCGTTTAGGCCTACATCCTGCCGTCGGTTATGTTCCAGGTGAGCACATCGGCGTCGAGCTTGCCCAGCAGGCTGCGCTTGAACCCCTTGCCCGTCCAGTCGTAACGCTTGAGCTCGCGCTGGTCGTCGGCGGCCACGTAGAGCTCGGTTCTGCCGTCGCCGTCGAGGTCGGTTGCCCACGCTGCGTGTTCAAAACCCGAGGAGTTGTTGTCCACCAGGGTTCGCGTCCAGGCGGTTCCGGCCGGTGAGCCCGGGGCGGGTGGTGCAAAATGATAAACGCCGGTCTTCATGGACGCGGCTATGAGCTCGGCGCGTCCGTCGCCGTCAAAATCACCGGGCACCAGGAAGCGGGTCTGCCTGTCGTCTATGGTGCCGAGCACCGAGTGTGAAAAACTGCCGTCAGCGTTGAGCGTGTACTGCCTTATTTCAACCGGGTGGGCAATACGCTTGTCGGCCCCGAGCTCGGCCTCGAGCACCGAGAACAACTCCGAGCGTCCGTCGCCGTCGAGGTCGGTCGCGAGGATTTCCTTGGCGTGGGTGCCCTCCTGTTTCTCTACCCAGCTGCGATCGTAGGAGCTGCCGTTCCAGCGGTACATCACCACGCCACCGGCCTGAGACGCGTCGGCGCGGTTCCGGTCGCTCGGGGTTGCAAAGAATTCGAGTTTGCCGTCGCCGTCGATGTCACCGATCTCGATCTCGTGCACGAAGGTATCGGCCTTGCCGTCCATCTCGACGACGCTGGTCACCTTGCCCTCGGCGTCAACGTTGACCACGGCTACCACGCCCGAGTCGTGGGTGGCGAGCACGAGCTCGTCTATGCCGTCGCCGTCGACGTCGCCTATTTCAATGTCGCGCAGGCGATCGAAGCGTCCGCCCCAGCTCTTCTGCCATAGCGTGTCGGCCTGCCAGCTGCCGTCGGCGAAGTGCCATTTCTTGAGCATGGCCTTCTGGGCGCCGATGGTCAGGATGCCGCCGTTCCACGGCATGGCCTTGTGAAAGACGTTGGAGTCGGCGTCCTCGAGCCTGGTGTAGGACCACTTGCCGTTTGTTTCGCGCCAGATGTCGAGGCGCGCGGGCCCGGGGTGGGGGGTCCCCTCGTCGTCGGTCCAGAACCAGGCGTGGGTGAGTAACAAGGCCGGGCGGACCGGGCCCTCAAGGGTTTGCCGCTGGGGCTCGGGGCCGCTGGATCCGTTGTCTTTTGCGCTGGTGCAGCCCGCGATGAGCGCCGCGGTCAGCAGGGTAGCGAGCAGCAGGGTTGGCCTGTTTCGATCGATCAATTAATTCTCCTACCTGCCCGGTCGGGGCGACAGATGGCCGTTGGGCAGGCCGTGTGTATAACAGATTGCCCGTGTTGGCGACCACCGGCAGTATCGCGGGCGATGGGGAGGGTAGCAAAACAACCGGCCGTGGGCGTAGACGCCGGCGCCACCTTGTTCAAGATCGTGCTGCGCGGGGGCGACGGCAGCGAGCAGCGGCACTTGCTGCCCGGACGTG
>LWDU01036194.1_pt1 | contig 33794 bp, 27 predicted proteins | sample 727161 | NCBI WGS metagenome assembly LWDU01 (sample SAMN04566230, study PRJNA314399) | hydrothermal vent metagenome | isolation source: deep sea hydrothermal plume seawater | place: Mexico: Gulf of California, Guaymas Basin | collected 2004-07-11 | reverse complement strand
ACGAGACATTGAACAGTTGCCGTGACGGAATCAATTGCTTCAACGTCGATTGTCACAGCAGTCTGAATGACGTAAGCCATTGTGCTAAGCTGCGATTTCACCGAATTGAGTCGGGACAGAAGCTCGCGGTCGACGTAGACGTATGGGAATGCTTCATCGTTCTGAGTGGGGATCAGAATCTGTTCGCGGGCCTCATCAGCGGTGGCTGTGTTGGAAGCAAGAGCCAGACATAGCAGCACGGCGACGGCAGATGCACTCAACTGAGAGTCTGACGGCGCCGTTAGCGGGCGTTGAAACAGGCGTGCCCTGATTTTGCCGCCGATTGATACCGCTGCAAAACACAATGTGCCGATCGACAGGCCATTCAGGACAACGACGGAAGTGAATTTACCGACGTGAAACGCGGCAAGGGCCATCAACAGGACTGCTCCGATCAGCCGGAACGGTACGTTTGTTATTCGTCCTGTCGCCAGCCAGATGAGGAATGCGACAGCAGCCAGCGTGATCGTTTGTGGGAGGCGGAATTCAGTTTTCTCGATGTGCAGCGCAACCGAATTTGAACTGTGTCCACTTTCCACAACGGTGACAGAGTCCGTCACTGCCATTCGTAGTTGACACCGGCTCAACATTGGCCGAAATCTGTTTGACAGTTCCGGTTGTGTCTGCTGCGAGTAACGATTGGTGAGAGTTCGGCTGATGAATTCCGCGGACGTGGGATCACCGTTGGGCGCGCTGTTCGTGAGTGTCAGGACGTGCTGCCGGGGCGGCAGAACTGAACAGGTGACACCATCGGAATCGGCATCGGGGAAAGCCAGCATCGGCAGCCGCAGTACGTTCAGGCCCTGCTGCACGCCGGGCAACTCACACGCCATGTACACGTCAACAACGGCATGCTCACGATCGGATGGCAGTGCGATGCTGTATCTGTCACGCGACTGGTCAGGGAAGGCCGGCTGACCATCGACGAAGACAATAAAAAGTCCCGGCATGGACTGTTGGATCACAAGGTCGCTGCGGTTCCCAATACTGCGTACCAGAAGACGGTGTGCCATCTCAACAGAAAAATGGTCATCCTTCCGGTTGACCAACGCAATGGCCAGCCCGGAGACCTCCTGCCGTGGCTGACGCTGGGCAAGGTTTCGAATCATTATTGTGTTGGTGAACGGATCCGTGGGATAGGGAATCGGCTGGCTGACGTCGGCCGTTGCGCCGTCCTGTGTCACGGATATCGCCAGATTGGATTCAACATGTGGCGGTTGCAGCGAGCCCACGATGTGGTCGGCAGTTGGAAATGAAATCAGCGCCGCTGGCATCTCAGCAGCCAGCGGCCGCAACGAGACAAGCTGGATGTCAAGTGCATTGGCGGTGTCCACGCCGACCGGGATTTCAAGCACAAACTCGTCCGTCCCTCCGGTATTCTGACGCGTCAGTGTTGGGGCCGGTTGAGTCACGGACTCGTCGGAAATCTGCAGTTCGACGCCCGGTGTCACCTGCAACGGAATTCTCTTCGGCAACGCGTCGGTTGACCTCAGCCGGACCCGAAGTGTCTCTCGAACAGAATCCTGTTCCATGGCGACCGTGTAGTCAATTGTCGCTGACGTTGGGCCAACGGTCGACCTCAATTGCGGCAACGAATCGACCGTGGAGTCCATGTGTCGGGCATTGACGATGGATCCCAATACGTCGGTCGGGAGCCACGGCAGCAGTTCGGCGACGTCGTCAACGGTCAGCGACTCGGCCCCGGCTTCGATTGCCGAAGGGTCAACAGTTCCTGCTGTTGTCGATTGCAGTTCAGGCCCTCTGTTGTATTCAGGATTCTGCAGACGTGGTGCTGACCATTGCCTGGAAAACGCGTTTCCTGTTGATTGAAGACTGACGATCAGGGTTTGACGATTGTCGGGCTGCAGTGGGGTGAGCGGAGTTCTCAGATATGCCGTGACCCGGGACTGCGCCGGACCTGCCTTGTCGTCTGCCATTTGAAACAGAAGTGGCCGTTCCGAATCGGCTTCGTGGACGCTGGTGACTCGCCAGGAAGCCGGCATCGTCCAGGTGACTTCACTCAGAAACCCGGAGACAACCTTGACATGGACATAGGCGTTAGCTTCCTTCGCTGTCGAGTCAGCGCTCATGAACACGGCGTCAGTCACGACAGCACGCGACACCGACAGGTGGATACTGGCAGAAGCATGCTCTGAAAACTGAGTGAGATCCAGTCGCTGGCTTCCGTCTGCCTGGTAAGCGACATCCCTTTCCCGAAGGCCGTCAAGACTCAGGCTTCGCACATCAACATCGGGTGGAATGCTGATACGCACGGAAGAGGATCTTAGTGCCAGATCGTTTGTGGTGGAGTCAATGATCCAGGCTTTCGGCGACAGGATGGGCAGTCGCACATCTTTGTCAATTCCCGTAATGAAGCGTCCCCGAATTCTGATCGCTGAACTCGCCGCGAGTGTTGGCACTTGAATTTTAACTTCGGTCCCGTCTGAGCGGAGTTGCGACTCGAACGACAATGGTCGCCCGGTGCTGAGATCGACCTGCGTGACCGTGCATGACGTATCCAGATCAAGCACCACGATCGCGTTATTCAGGCTGGAAGGGAGAGTGACCACCCATTCTGCATCTGCAGTATTGGCACCGGGTCGAATGCTGGCCACAGCGTCGATTGCGACTGTTTGTTTATCATCAGAACTCCTGTCGCGGGAGCATTTGATCGTCAACGCACCAGGGAAACGTGGATGAAGTTCCCAGATGTTCTTTCCCTGCTGAACAGTCTTCGGCACCACTAAAGCGTCGGGACTGGTGACATGAATCTCGGAATCGGTCGTCAGGGTAAACTGACAGACGGATGCCGTGGGCAACACCAGTTGAAACACCAGGTCCTCACCGATCATTCTTCCGTGTGCTGTCCAGGTCCCTTCCAGCACGTCTTCCGTGTTGTTCAGGACGACCAGGTCGCCCATGTAGTCGCTGGCGACGACGATCGGATGTCCTGCGGAACGAAGTTCCAGATTCTGCAGATTCGTCGCGGCGATCTTCAGTGGTGTGCGTTGGCGTGACGCAGATGATGGAAGGTGAAGTTGCAGCCGAATCCGCCCCTGGCGAAGGCTCTTTCCGTCCAGAGTTGCGGACAGTTCAGCCTTTCTGATGGGCGACGCTGGCTCTGGCTGCAGTGAAAGTTCATGCCTGAGTCGCAGCAGTTCAGGAAGCTGTTCCCGCGGCACGGGCACAAACCGATTCGCATCCGGTAACTGACCAAACTCGGCAGGATCGATAACTCTGACCGATTCGTCGTTTGCCGGGATCGCAACATCTGTTGGCGCAGGGACAGCTGGCTGGGCACCGGCGAGCGGGGCCAGCAGTAACAGGGATCCGATAAAAACAGAACGCGACATACAAGGGCAACGATTCGGCAGAGCGCCGGGGTCAGGTAACACTGAGTTTTGAAGACGGGATTGTGGAATGACTGGCCTACACTGACCCCTGTTCTTCGACGAACGACGGTTTTTCAATCGTGAATATGGTACTGCCGTCCGCGGCGGCGATGGTTTCGAAGGGGAAACGACGTCTGCTGACGAATCGCTGGAGTGCGGCGGCGATCACAGCGATCAGGCACATCGGCGTGAGGTTCAGCATAATGCCGTGCAGCGCTACAGGCGTCAGTGAAACGACGGTGGCGAAAGCAACCGCTAAACACGTCAGGATAGTCGTTAACGGTACAGCACGCAGTTTGAGCAACAGAAAATAAAGCAATACACATAGCAGGGCGGCTGCCAGCAGCACTGCGCTGCTGGTGACCGTCAGCAATCGCTTTGTTCCTCCGACAGATCCGGCCAGGATTTCATGACGGTCGTTTGGTTCCATAGAGCCGGTCAGCAATTCGGCAACTTTGTCACGCACGGACTGCTCGTATGGTGACAGAATTGTCGACGTCGCTGTGATGAAATCAGCAGCAGGCCCCGGAAAAATCCGGAAGACATTATCGCTGTGAAGAGCGGTCATGGTGCTGTCGAGGCCGACCAGTGAGTGACCGTCAGTTTGTCGCAGAATCCAGACCGCATTGCAGTCCGCGTGTCCGGCGATGTATGGCACATTCACATCGCCCAGGGAAAAAAAGTCCGCTTTGTCGACGACGTGCCGGACCATTAAAGTGACTGTTGCAGGAGAGTCCAGCGCTGCATCATTGGGAGCTCGCAACTGAACCCATTGCTTTGCATCATCCAGGGGAAACAGACACTTCACGAGCGCCGGCTTGTTATTCATTGTGCCCTGAAGTGGGGTTACGTTCTTATCGACGACAAACCAGACCGTGTCAGATGGCTTATTAAAGACAGCCGTGACATTTGTGATCAGGGCGTCAGGTGCCTGAAAGAATGTTGTCACTACCATGAACTGGGGTGTGTTTTCTGAATGTGTTGTGAGCGGCTGCTTAAGAAGAATCGGTAATGTGTCCGGAACCGATTCGGAACGCCACGCCGCTGCGAACTGTTCCGAATAGACGGGTGACCAGTGATCAGCCCCCGTCAGCACAAGCGTTTGTGGAAATTTCGTCGCAACGGTCGTTTGTTCCAGCAATTCACCTGACGATGCGGGCAGGACAAGCGGAAGATTTACAACCTGATGTTCACCGGTGCTGCCGAATTCCGTCGGCAGCCAGTTGTAGTCGATGGTCAGGTCAAACTTTCCTCGCATGGCTTTGGGCAGGCCATAGGTAACGACTCCGTCTTCGGTTTGGGATGGTGCCAGTGGTTCTTCGACCCCGCTCAAACGTACCGTCGGCACGACGTCCGGCAATCTCAGCTTGATATCCGAAAGATCCCGGAAGCGAACGTCATAGGACAGGACTTCCCGAATGAGCAGGCTCTCGTTGGCGACGGAAATCGAAGTCAGCAGCGATATCCGAACTTCGGGCTGCTGTTGCGTGATGCGTAATCGCACGGCCTCTTCGGGGGTGTCCAGCAACCATGCTGCGACGGGGCGCGACTGCTGCTGCAGTTCCTCGGGCCATCGGTTGGACGGTAACGCCGGGAATGCGGCCTGTTCATTCAGTGGGCTCAGAAACATGGAATACGCATCGGATTCGATCAGCGAAACGATTGTGGAATGCCGCCTCGAAGAAACGATATCAGGAAGAAACAGCAGTCCTTCGCCGTCCTTGAAGCCGGCCAGATCACGAAAGGCCTGTACTTCGATTTCGAACTGGCCCGATTGTCGTTCCTGAAAGACAAGGGTGTACCTGTCCGCGTCATCGCCGGACGCAAATCCTGACACAAACGTCGGTCCGGATTCAGAAATCAGCGACGTGGAACCGTCCAGAATCTGCCAGCCATCCTGAATGTAATTGGGCCAGACGATTTCCAGCTGATTCAGCGATCCTCGACCCATATTGACGGAAAAGCGAGCCTTCAGCAGCACGTTGTCCTGTTCGGTGGCGAAGTTGATATGGGGGGCAACGGCAAAAAACGCCTCGCTTTCACTGATTCTTAATGTGACCCGCGACGTACTGGAGAGCAACCGATACGCCAGTGCGGGCGTGCGGCCTTCCCGCGTCGACTCGACTCGACTTCGCCGAACGTCGATCTCCTGCGGGCGTTCAATGTCCAATCCTCCCGGAACAAAGATATCCACATCTGCTGACTCGTTGGACACGCTCGCAATATCCGGCATTTGAACCGATATGTTCTGTGGATAAGTCGTGTCGCTCAGATTGAGATCGTAATTGAGTGTGACCGCGCCTGTTGCCGGTGACTCAAAGCTGAGTTGCACAAGCCCATCATCCGCCACATCCACTGTCGCGGTGGGTTCGCTGATTGTGTTTCCGTCCGCATCAGTGGCGGTCATCGTGACCGGCTCAAATCCGTTGGGCAGATGAACCTGCATTTCGCTGATGGACCCACCGGACACTGTCAGCGCCTGTGTGCCGCGGAATGAAGCGGGTTCTGTTGTCAGATCCAGCGTCATCCGAGCGGGTGATGTTGCCTGGACCGTGGCGGTCTGGTTCGTGACCGCAGACGCAGGAGTCCACGCGATTTCTGTGTCTTCAGTAAGCCCCCATGTGACAAGTTCCGACGTTCCGGCGGCAGTGTCCGTTGTCAGATCAAACGGACCGGCTGGCAACAGTTCCGCTGAGGCCACGATTTCGGAAAACCGCAATTTCATTCCGCTTTGGCCCGATTTCGGAGCCGACACCCGAACACGACGAGTGCCGTTGGCGGCCGTCCGCACCGGACCGATTAACGTGAGCGTCAGCTGATGGCGGCCAAGCCCCTGAAAAATCCATTCTTTAAGCGGAAGCTTCGTTTCATTTGGAATCGCAGACAGGCCCGGCAACGGAGCGCTGTGAGAATGTTCTTTAAGCTGCAGGTCGTTGAAGCCGACCGGTACGGCCACGCGCTCGTCGTTGCGAAGAATATCGACGGTGATGTCCGCTTCCAGCTGCACAAGCTCCGGACCCACGACGCCGGAGATCTGTACGTCCGCAATTCGATGGACGGGAGGAAAGGCCTGCAGTCTGGCCCGCGCCAGGAATTCCTGCTTCAGCAGTTCAAACCCAGGCAACACATAGACTCTTCCGGCATCCGTTTTCTCGATGACATGAAAACCGGGCTGCAGCGCGTCAAGATCCGTCGTTCGGACGGCTGATTCCGTAGTCGCAGGTTCCTGCGCCGGGACAACTGACGTTGCCAGGAATACCGCGACAGCCATCCAGCGAATTGCCGCAGGAGTGCCCGCAGCAATGAAATCGGCTGGCCGAGCGAACATGTTTGTTTGTTTCGAAGAAACGCGAGTGCCTGCTACCACCATCAAACGAACAGGCACGTGACGGAATTATGACTCAGTGTCCACCACGTCATCCTACGCCGGAATCACAGCTGAGTGAAGTGTTTCGTATCCTGCCGGTGCGTCAATTCAGAATGCCTGTGAGGTCCTGTCCGATTTTCCTGCTGCTTGTGGCCAGTATGTCTGGAACCATTATGTCAATCCTGCCGCCTGACAGATTCGTGACAGATCCTCCCGCCTCATGGACGATTAGCACGCCCGCAGCCACATCCCACGGCTTTAGACTGCTGGACCAGAACGCGTCGATTCTTCCGCAGGCCACGCACGCCAGGTTTAATGCCGCCGAACCGCTTCTCTGGACCGTTTGAAGATGTGGGAGTGACCTGAGAAATCGCTTGATGGCGGGATCGTGTTCGTCTCCACCAATGGGCAGACTGGCCATGGCCATGGCAGCAGAAAGGTTAGTTTCACCGCTGGTGGAAATGGGCTGACCGTTCAGAGTTGCGCCGCCACCACGCGTTGCTGCGAAGGTCTCATTTCGATTGGGATCAAAAATCACACCTGCGACAAGTTCTCCGCCTTTTTCCACACCAATCGACACCGCGTAGTAAGGAAACCCATGGACGTAGTTCGACGTGCCGTCCAGCGGATCGATCACCCAGCGATAGTCGGAAGTGTCCGATTCATGGCACAGACCTTCTTCGCCAAGGAACGCGTGATCAGCGAACTGCGCGACGATCGTCTGATGTATGAGTTCCTGTGATGCATGGTCCGCTTCCGTGACGAGATTGGCCCGACTTTTTTCGCTGACCGAAAAACGTCCAATCCAGTCCTGCAGGACTTTGCCCCCGAGATGTGCCGCTTCGATGGCGGTTGAAAGAATCCCGGTCAGCAGCGAATCGGATGTTGAGGGCGCGTTCATGGTCTTCGCTTGTGTGAACTTCCGGGTTTCACCGGGGGGGCGCAAAACGGGCACGGACCACGACAACAGTGGATCGCTGGACAAGATGGGATGCACACCGGCATACCACGTGTTCCTATTCTGACGATTGTTTCGAGTTGACTACAGAAGACAACATGGTGTGATAGAGATTGCTGGGAAAAGGCAACAGTTATTGCGGAATTGCAGCCAACAATTGATGAAGTTCGGTTTCAGGTCGCATCAGAAGATGATGGGCGGTGGAGCCTGTTTCCCGCAATCACCGGCATAGGCGTTTCCAACGATGTTTGATTTGCCACTGGATAAAACTGTTTTTATTGTCTGCATTGCCGCCTACACGCTGGTTACGGCGTGGACAGATCTGCGCCTGCGGAAGATTTACAACAAGGTGACCGTGCCGATGTGGCTGGCTGGTTGGGTCTATCAGGGAGTCTTCCACCAGTGGGACGGCATTCTTGACGGACTCTGCGGTTTTGGCGTTGGTTTCGGATTGCTGTTTGTGCTGTGGATGGTTGGCAGCGCAGGTGGCGGTGACGTGAAATTACTGGGTGGTTTGAGCGTCTGGCTGGGTGCTGGCCTGGCGTTCAAGGTCGTCTTTGCAAGCCTGATCTTCGTCGTGCTGGGGACATTCGGAGTGCTGGTCGCAGGAGTCTTCAAGCGGGGCTGGCGAAAAACGCGGGATCGTTACAGGCGAAAGAAATCACCGCGCAGCCGGAAGGCAGCTAACGAGACAAACGCACAGCGATCGGACCGACGTGTGATGGCATTCGCGATGCCGGTCGCGCTGGCAACATGGAGCGTGTTACTGTTGTTTCAGAACCAATGGTAATAACGCCATCTGCTGAATCTATCATCACTGCCGGCGGATTCTGCCGAACGTGACAGAACAGATCGTTTTCCTTGTCTATGGCTGGCATCGGTGCAACCGACCGTGGTTTGTTGTGTCGCCGACGCATCGCGTCTGTGATGCGGCAGGCCAGCCAAAATTAACACTCAGCATGGGATTCGCCGGCAAACGCGGGAGCAGCAATGAATCGAACCAGCCTACAACACCAGCGTTCTCGTTCAGGCGTGATTCTGTCGATGGAACTGGTTCTGGTTCTACCAATTTTTCTGTTGCTGCTGTTTGCCATTATTGAATTTTCACTTCTGTCGACCGCTCGAATTCGCATTTCAGACGCGGCACACGCAGGAGCTCGGCGACTATGCCTCAGTGACACCGATCCGGCGGGCATTCGTGACGAAGTGAAGTTGATGCTGGGCAAAAAACTGTCCAGAGACGCAATGATTGAAGTTGCCGACTCTCAGAAGCCCGGCGAGCGAATCAACGTGCGAATTCTGGTGCCAATGAAGAATGCCACCCCGGATCTGCTATGGCTGACCGGCTTTTCTGTACGTAGCCGTATTCTTGTTGCTGACGCTTTGATGGTTCGTGAGCATGATACTATTTTTGTCGATCAGTAACGACTGTGACGTGTCCGGCACAAACACTCAATTCAAACGGTAGATTCAGCCGTTCCTGAGTACAGGGCGGTGCATTCTGCGGCCTCTGGTCGAGAATGAAGTCGCCTGGCACACGGATGGCCGTCTTGTTCTGCACGCGTTTCACCGCGCGTGATGTTCGCGATTACTCAGCGCATATCAAATGTCGCAGGAGACATGAACGTGAAGCTTACTCCCTGGATGCTGGCCGTCGCAGCGTTCTTAATCATTGCCGTTCTGGCTGTCGGATTCCTGTTCAAACGCCTTTTCGCCGTGGAGCCGGTGGTCCAGCCTGAAGTCGAACGCCGCAATGTCCCGATGGCATTGTCCGATATCGAACCGGGCACCCGTATTGACGCCAGCTTCATTGGAGACGGGCCTGCCATACTCTCCGAACTGCCGCCGGACACCGTTCTATCGAGTGAGGGCGTCATAGGCCGCATCGCTCGCAACAAGATCGAATTCGCCAAGCCTCTTCAGTTGTCCGATTTTTACCCGTTCGGTGAGGGGCCGGAGATCGAACTGGCCCTTGGTAACCGACTCGTCAGCGTTGACGTGGGCAACAGAACGGGCCTTGTGAGTGGCTTTGTCAAGCGGGGCAACTACGTTGATGTTCTCATGACGGTCGAGGGCTCTGACGGTAGTGCCACTGCAGCTGGCGACGCCATGACACTGCAGCTGTTCGACGGTGTGAAAGTCTTTGCTGTGAATGGAAATAATACTTCGGTCAATGCGGAGCAAAACGAGATCACCCTGGAATTGACTCCGCAACAACAGAAGGTGATGGTTCTGGCCAAAGAAAAAGGGAAGATCAGTCTCAGCTACAATCCGGATGGGCCAGGCAACGGTGGTCTGAGCATTCAGACTTCGAAGAGTGACCGCGTCCTGTTGAGCGAGATATTGGGCATCGAACAAACAGAGAAGGATGAAAAGCCCTTTGTGACCGAGCAGTATCGCAATGGCAGCCACCGCAATGCGTACTACGATGAAGACGGCCGAGCGGTTAATGGTGGAACCGGAGATTTCGGTGGACGAGACGCGGGCGGCGCTCCACTGCAGGGCAATAATGGATTTGGCCTGAACTCAACTTCAATCGATCCACCCGCTGCTGAGCAGCAAACTCAACAGGTCTCTTCAGCAAGTGGAATCTCATACTGATCAGAGTACCGGCGTTGGCGCAGTTGCCGACGGATGAGTCATTTAAAACGTGACAGGCCGTGTCCGAAAGGGTCGGCCTGTTTTCATAGACGAATTCAAGTCAGGAGTCTTCGAAAGTGAAACGAAGATCCACTTATCAGCAGAACACAGCACGACGCCGGCGCGGTTCAATTGCCGTCTGGACTCTGCTGGTCATGGTCAGCTGCATTTGTTGCGTGTCCCTTGTGGTCAACACCGGCAATCTCAGCGGTCTTCGCTCAGATTCATATCGCTGCGCTCAGGCGGCTGCGCTGGCGGCGGGGCGGCGGTTACTTACGGACGATATCCTGCGCAGAAATCAGCGAGAGTTTGAAGTCGATGCATTGGGTTTGAACGCTCAAAATGCAGCCCTTGAGATGGGACGGGCCTATGTGGCTGATCACCGCGTGCCACGATTGACGGCACAGAACATAACGATCGAAATGGGAGCGATTGCTGTGGCTCACGTCGGTCGCGTCGTGGACCCAGAATTTCTTTCACCTCGCGTGCGTGTTAACGTTGCCAACCACGCCCCGAATGAATCATCGGGCCGTTTTTTTCTAAGCGGCCTGATCGGAATCACACGAGGGAATATTTCGGAATATTCCGAAGCAATTCTGAAGAATCAGATTGTTGGCTTTCGCCCATGCCACCGGTGTGCGACGCCGATCGTGCCACTGGCTTTGCCGGAAGATCCAACTTTTGACACGGCAGGCTGCTGGTCGACCGAGATTGAAACCGATCGTGGCCAGGACAAAGTCACCTGGGACGCGTCGCGCAAGGCCGCATTTTCGGGACGCGACCGTCTGCCCGAACTGGTTTTGACGATTAAGTCGGGGGATACAACTGGCGGCCCCGGAATCGCTCAGTTGGTTTCGTGGAATACGGACACGTCAGTCAGGAATACATTGGTTCAATTTGTTACGGGGCTTGGAACACAGCATCTGTCCGCAGCCAGCGAAGGCGTTCTCGCCTTTCCATCTGCCGCTGGTCAGGTCCCCGTAAATTCGGACGACGTGCGTGAGATTGCGAAGGCAATCCGACCTCTCATCGGCGAGGTCCGGATATTCCCGCTTTACGACGTATCCGATTCTGCCCAACTATCGACTGAGCAGTCGGCAGTCGGAGGAGAATCGCAGAATACCACTGCGATGGACCATCAACTTCTGCGAGTGGTGGCGGCCAGAGTCATTCGTCTGGAGGTCATTTCCAGGCAGCAGATACGAATTGTTTTTCAGCCTGCCGTTCTCAGTACACCGACGGCTGTCATCTCTGCGTCGAACAGGACCACGCCGCACAACCGGTACGTCTGGAAAATCTGCCTTGCCGAGTGATCGGATTGTAAGGAGAGGCGTTGATGTGCCGACTTTCGGCAATAAGTGCCTGAATCCGACTGCAGGCCCATAGGGTACGAATCTAACAATTCCTACCCGTTTGTCTCGATAGAACCAGTGCGAGATTGCGCAGACGGTTCTCTTGAATTGAAGATGATCACCTGAGGAATGTCAATGGTTGCCGCCTCCCACAACACCCCGCCTTCGACTCGCGATTTCCAGCGTTTGAAGAACAATCTGCATCGTCAGATGGTCGACGTGATCGACTTTTCTCGTGCGGAAACGATGACGGAGGACGAACTCCGAAGTCAGCTTCAGAGTCTGGCAGAGTACCTGTGCTCTCGCGAAGACGTGAATCTCGGCGGTTCACAACGAGACACAATGGTCCATGAAATCATGGACGAGATCTATGGGTTCGGCCCGCTGGAGCCACTGATGGTCGATCCGGAGATCACCGACGTTCTGGTCAACGGGCCGGATCGCGTACTGGTGGAGCGCCGCGGGCAACTGGAAACTACCGACATCAAATTTGCGGACGATGCCCATCTGATGCATTTCATTCAGCGACTGGTGGGACGAGCTGGTCGACGTATCGACGAATCCAACCCGATTGTGGACGCCCGACTGCCCGACGGATCTCGATTTAATGCGGTGATTCCACCGTTAGCGCTGTGTGGTCCCACGGTTTCTATTCGTCGGTTCGGAAACCGGCGTCTGACGATGGAAGATCTGATTGAACACCATGCTCTCGCGCCGGCGATGGCCGATTTTCTGATTCTTGCCGTTCGCGGCCGCATGAATATCATCGTGAGCGGCGGTACGGGGGCCGGAAAGACGACGCTGCTGAACTGCGTCAGTCGCTTCATTCCGGACAGTCAACGTGTTGTGACGATTGAAGAAACAGCAGAATTACAACTTCAGCAAACAGACGTCATCCCGCTGGAGACTCGCCTTCCGAACATGGAAGGCAAGGGGGCCGTGACTCAGCGCGACCTGCTTCGCAACTCGCTGCGAATGCGTCCCGACCGGATCCTTGTTGGTGAGTCCCGTGGCGGCGAAGTCCTCGACATGCTGCAGGCGATGAACACAGGCCACGATGGATCCATGAGTACGGTTCACGCCAACAGTCCTCGCGAAACTCTGGACCGTCTGGAGTTAATGGTCGCTCTGTCAGGGACAGAGCTGCCGTCGGGAATTGTTCGGCAGTACATCGCAAACGCGGTCGATATTGTGATTCACATGACTCGTCTGCACACTGGTGAACGTCGCATCACCCGAATCTCGGAGCTGGCGGGCGTTAAGGACGGTGAATACCAGGTGGAAGACCTGTTCGTCTATCGAACGACTGGGCACGACTCCGATGGTAAGTCGACCGGCGCATTTTTCGCCACGGGTTATGAACCGGTCAGCCTGCATCGCCTGGCTCTGACCGGATTCGATGTATCGCAATACAAACCTCTGTTTGAGCCTCGTGAACTGGAAATGAGCGGGTCAATTCGCAGCGATTCAGATGATTAACCTGAGCAGTCATCAGGTCTTTTTCCGGAAAGTTTGAACAATGGTGTACCGGCAGCGGAACGGTCCGCTCCAGGAGAAAATTTGATGGCTGTACGCGCAGAGGCACTTCCGGTCGTTCCTTCTTCGGGATTCGATGGGATTCTGAAGGAAGATGTGAGGTTTTCCACCGGCAACAGCAACGGCGTCGGCGATGCTGTAAACGGCTGGTTCGATCGATTGATGCTGCAATCGGGTATCAAAACGCCGCCTGCCGTGTGGTTGATGCTGTGCCTGCTGGTTGGGGTCGCGATTGGCGGAATCATATTCGTCGTTACCGAAAACATGCTGCTGACCGCAGCTGCCTTCTTTTTCGGGCTGGCTATTCCGATCGTCGTTGTCATGTTTCAGCGGACCAAACGCCAAAAACTGATCATGGAACAGCTGCCCGGCATGGCAGACGCTCTTGCTCGTGCAGCACGTACCGGAAGAAACGTGGATCATTCATTCCGCGCTGTTGCCGCTGACACACCAGCACCGCTTGGTGATGAACTTCGGCTTGTGGTGCGACGAACGGAACTGGGAATGGACCTTGGAACCGCTGTGCGCGATCTGACTGACCGAACGGGTGTCAGCACGCTGACGATGTTCAGTTCCGCAGTCGGAGTTCACCAGGATACTGGCGGTGACCTGATTCTTGTGCTGGAGCGATTGGCCACCGCCGTTCGTGACCGTCTGCACTTCGTTAATCGGATGCGTGCTGCCACAGTCGCGAGCCGCCTGGGGACGATCCTGATGCTGGTTGTTCCACCTCTGGTTGTTCTGTTTTTTACATGGAACCGCGAAAATTACATCGCGGACCTGTTTGGCTCATTCTGGGGAGGCCTGTCGCTGGGACTGGCAATTGCATTGCAGATTATTGGTGGCCTGATTGTCGTTCGAATTTTCAAACGCAGTGCTCGCTTCTAAGGCGAACGAAGGTCCTGATGACTGAGGTCATGGCCGCTGTGACAGCATTTGGAATACCGGGATCCCCAGGGATTGTCGGCTGACGTGGTCGGAGAAAAGTTATGCTCACCTGGATTGGTATTGCTCTGTCTGTCCTTGGATGCGGGTACGGCCTGTATCAGATGTTTCGAGGCGGACGGAGAAAGTCCGGCGACGCTGACGGTCAACGCCGAGTGTCATCCTTCTTCGGCGGTCAGAAAAAATATTCCGATGAGACAACCGCTCAGTCTCAGCACATGCTCTCGACTTCACCGCCAGGTGACGAAGAGTCGCGGACAGCCACGGATGTTTCCAATGTCGATCGTCCGGCGACCGAAACAGAGCAGTCAGAACTGATTGTCCCCGCAGTGGTTGATTCTTCTGAGGATGGTTCTGCACACGAAGCTATTCCACGACATGCGGACACCAGCGAACGTCATCAACGATCGGCGGTGACGGCCGGCGACACCCCTGCGGACTATCAACGGAATCAAGGCGGACTGTTCTCAGACTTTCACGGCATTCTGGGCAGTACAGCCGATGACATTCTGGCACCGCCGAAACCTGAAGAACTGCCCATGTCGGAAGACGACATGGTGTTCGGCAACGTCACATCCGCTCTGGCCGAAATGCTCCCTGAGTCTGAAAGCCGACGTACAACTCAGCGTCAGAATCTCGCAGCAGCCGGCTATCATTCCCGCGCTGCATGGATCAATCTGAACGCCGTACGTTTCGTTCTGGCATTCTTAACTCTGGTTGTCGGCGGATTCTGGCTGTTGATGGCCCCACCGCAATTGGAGACATTCCTGCTGGGCTTTGTGGTTCTGGGACCGCTGGTCATGTGGGCGTTGCCACCTCTGTTTGTGACTTCCAGAGCGAATGAGCGCAAGATCGACATTGAACGTGGTCTGCCTGACGTCCTTGATATGCTGAATATGGGAGTCAGTCAAGGACTGACAGTTCCGGCATCGTTGCGTCGCATCAGTAGCGAAATCAGCAGCGTTCACCCGGCGTTGTCGCAGGAACTGAGCATCGTGAATCGGCAGGCCCAGGTCGGTTCACTGCACTACGCACTCCGTGGTTTCTCACAGCGCATCGATTCACCGGAAGTCGCGTCCTTTACCGCGCTGTTGGCGCAGTCAGAAGCAACCGGCACCAGTATTGCGATGGCATTGAAAGAGTACAGCGACAGTATACGGAGCAGTCTGCGTGAACGGGCGGACTCGCACGCAAACGCGGCTTCCTTCAAACTGCTGTTTCCAACAACGTTGTGCCTGATGCCATCGGTGTTCCTGTTTCTTCTGGGACCCGCCCTTGTGGATATGAATAACTTCTTCGATAATTCCTCCAGTGTGCTTACCGAGGGACGTGCGAACGCTGTCCAGTCACTCGATCGACAACCGGTCGTCGTACCGCTGAATAACAACTAATTCCTGGAAATTCGGCTACAGCTGAACTGTCCCCGGCGTCTGTGTAGGATACCTTCATCCGGTATCCCATTCCAGGAACACTTTCAGCTGTTGCCATGCCGATCAAGTTTCGTTGTAAACACTGCCACCAACTGTTGGGCATCTCTCGGTCCCGTGCCAGCGCTCTTGTGGACTGCCCGCAATGCGGTCGATCACTGCGAGTCCCGGAACTAGACGGCCGCACTCGTCGAATTCCCGATCCTGAGTCAGCCGTCAAAACTGACGCGGCGCTTCTTTCAGCGTTGAGTGAACTGTCCGTCCTTGACCAGGAAGAACCGATCCCTGCCGCCGAACGCCCTGTGCCGGCGACAGGGCAGGACACTGCGGACGCGGCGCACAAAGTCGTGTCGCTGGAACCGCTGGCGATGTCCGAACCGATCGATATTGAAATCTCGCACGCCAATGTCCGCGAAGCAGACATCGAATCTGATGAACCGATCGCGCTTGCCGAATCTTTGAATGAACTTGCTGCATTCGAGCAGCAGAACACCGACGGTCCGGTCTCTGCAGATGTACTGCGAGACATACGCGAGGTCAGCGGCGGTCAGTCACGGATGAACGGGCCGTTGCTGAGCGGTGCCGCGATGCTGCTGCTGGGGATTTGCGTCGGGTGGTGGGTTGGCCATGGATCTGCTGACAGTACCGGCTCTGCCGACGCGCCGCTGGCCGCGTTGCCGCCGCCCGAGATGGACGCACCCGTCAATATTCGCCCCGTCGGGGATGGCATCCGCGTTCAGGGAACGATTGAGTACCAGGATGCTTCCGGTCGCATGCTGCCGGATTCTGGCGCCATAGCGTTGTTGCTGCCGGTGGACAGACAGGGCACCATAAAACTGAATGCGCGAAGTCTGAAACGGCCAGCGGGCAATCCTGACCTCGCTGCCACGGTGGCCGCATTGTCTGCATTGGGCGGTGCTGTTGGATTGGCCGACGAGGATGGAACTTATCAACTGACGTCATCGCAGGCTGTTGATTGCGCCCTGATCGTCGTCTCGCGACACCTCGAACGAGCGGACGACTTGCCGCCTCCACAGCAGGCTGTGAGTGTTCTCGAAGCCTGGTTCGACTCCACAAACCACGTTGTCGGCCGACTTGCAGTCGAGACCGTCGAAATTTCGCCGCAGAACCTCAACGGACTCCCGGTGAATCTTCAGTTCAAAGCTGTGCAATAATTAACCGCCGCAATTGATGGCGGGACGTCGTTTACCTCACCGGCGACAGACCCAGTGCGCGGCGCAACAGGCCAATCTGCCCGGAGTGAATCTGTTCATGCATCGGGCAGAACATGATGGCTCCCAGCTTAATGGGAAAGGCCGCGTACGGCATGTCCACGGGTTCCAGCAGCACAGACGGATCAATCTGCTGCAACTCGGAGGTCGCCAATTCGTGAATGCGATTCAGGCGGTCGTGAAGTTCGTCGGGCGATGGCTGAGCTGTACGGGCCGGGTTCGGAACGGATTGTCGACTGTACGCCTTGCGGAACTTTCCCGGGATTAATTCCAGATCTTCCGGTCTGCGTCCCCGAATGCGAAACATCAGTAGACCGTACTGACTGACGGTCAGGTGTCCGACCTGCCACGCGATGTTGGTGGGCAGCCCCTCCGGAACTTCGAACCATTGCTCGCGCGGAGTCGCTTCCAGCAGCTCCAGATTGTATTGCCGGGCGAATTCGATCTGGCCGATGGCGCCACGCAGCATAGATGTGGCGGCAGCGATGTCGGGAATGTCTTTGTCGTTCATGGCGGAGCTGGTATCGAGAAAGGGCGGAGCCTCAGGAATGCTCACCAGCAGAACTGGTGGTTTACGGACAGGAATACAGATGGCCGTCAATTTGGCCGTGTGAAAGGGTGGCATTGTTTCACCTGTCCGTCAGAATTGCCAGGCTTTGTTTGCGACTGATTTGATGTAGATTACCAATCTGCGAAGATCGTCTCATCGAAGAGTCGCTTCGGACTCCTGTTTTGCTCTATGGTTGCGGCCATGCCGCATTTGGAGAGTGCTATGGCTGACCCTTCTCGCCGAAACTTCCTGCAGTCCTCCTCAGCAGCAGTCAGCGGTCTGATTGCTGTGCAATCCGCGCAGGCGGCCCGGGTTCAGCATAGCGAACGTGTTCGGGTCGGCATCATTGGCGCGGGTGGGCGGGCGCTGTCGCTGATCAATTCGTTTTCCTCGAATGCGTCTGTCGAAGTTGTCGCGATCGCGGATCTGGATGCGAATCGCCTTCCGAAAGGACTGGTGGCCGCCGAGAAAAATCAGCAGCGCCGACCACGTGGCGAAAGCGACTTTCGGCGGCTCATCGACGATAACACGATTGACGCAATCGTTGTTGGGACGCCCGATCACTGGCATGCCATTCCCACAATTCTTGCGTGCCAGGCGGGCAGGGATGTCTACGTCGAAAAACCGGATGGTCACAATATCGTTGAAGGCATGCGGATGGTGGCTGCGATGCGTAAACATAAACGCATCGTGCAAATGGGATCGCAGCATCGGTCGACGACACGTCTGCAGACAGCCATCGAATTTGTTAAGAGCGGAAAACTGGGTCGCTGCGTCGTTGCCAAGGCGTGGGAGAGTTCGAAACAGGGGGCGATTGGTTTTCCGCCTGATGGCACGCCTCCCGCCGGAGTCGACTACGACATGTGGATGGGGCCGGCACCAAAGCGACCGTTTAACATTAACCGCTTTCACGGACGCTGGCGCTGGCTGTATGACTATGGCACGGGCGACCTGGGCAATGACGGCGTTCATCGGCTGGATATGGCCGTCGCGTTGCTGAACGCCGCCTGCGAAGCTCAGGGAGACGAGCCGATCGGGTTGCCGTCCTCCATTTCGGCCCACGGGGGCAAGTGGTACTTTGACGACGCGCAGCAGTTTCCGGACACTATGCAGGTTACCTATGAATATGGTGCCGGCAGGCATACGAAAATGCTGACCTACGAAATGCGTGTCTGGGCGCCGTACCGCTATCTTGGACACTCAGAAGGAGCTGCGGTCTTTGGTGACAAGGGCTATATCGTCATGGGCAACTCAAGCTGGGAAGCATATGGTCGTGGAGGGCAGATCCTGGGGCGGGGCGAAGGCGACAGTCACGAGGGGCCGCATGTGCAGAACTTCATCGACTGCGTCAAGTCGCGGCAGAAACCGTACTGCGATCTGGAAACCGTCGGTCACCCCGCGTCGGTCCTTTGCCATACCGGCAACATCGCTGCGCGAGTCGGCAGGACGCTGAAGCTTGATCCCGCATTACAAACGTTTATCGGGGACGACGAAGCCAACGCACTGCGCATGCGGTCGGAGTATCGGAAGCCGTGGGTTCTGCCGGAAGTGTGATCATGCACAATCGGCAGCAATAGCACGGCCACGAAAAACAATCAGTTGATTAACGGTTCAGAACAATTAGCAGGAGCACGCAGAGGGAGCAGAGAATCAACGGAATCCTGTCTCTGCTCTCTCAGCGTCCTCCTGTTCAAATACGTTTCTGGAAAAACTTTGTCCGTGACGTGAAGAATCAAACAGTGAGTTTAATGAAGTTGATCCGGTGGCCAGCACAATTCGTAAATGCATGGTGAATGGTTCGGTGTAATTTTCCAGCAAGAGGTGAGTTATGGCAAAAATCTATCGAGTCGGAATCATCGGCAGCACGGGTAAGGGCGACTACGGGCACGGCGTTGATGTTGCGTTCACGAAGCTGCCGAATGTGGAGGTGGTTGCGATTGCCGATCCTCACGACGGTGGCCGCGTGGCGGCTCAGAAACGGACGGCTGCACCGCAGGCGTACGCTGACTATCGCAGAATGCTGGAAAAGGAAAAACTCGATATTGTCGGCATCTGTCCACGCTGGGTCGATCAGCATAACGACATGCTGCTGGCAGCCGCAGACGCCGTGTGCCACGTCTACATGGAAAAGCCTTTCTGTCGCAATCTGACAGAATGCGATGACGTTGTCCGTGCCATGGAGATGCGACATCTGAAACTCGGAATCGCGCACGTATCGCAATATTCTCCCGTACTGGACACCGTGCTGTCGCTGATTCAACACGGTGAAATTGGCGAAGTTCTGGAATTGCGGGGCCGAGGCAAAGAGGATCGCCGTGGCGGCGGTGAAGACCTGTGGGTGTTGGGTTCACATGTTTTCGGCCTGATGCGAAGTATCGCCGGCGGCAGTGCTCAATCATGCACAGCGACCGTGACCAGCAAAGACCACGCCGTTGCCAAAGCGGATGTTTTCGACGGTCCCGAGGGAATTGGTCTGCTGGCTGGCGACCACGTGCAGGCTCGGTACGCGTTTGCAAAAGGCATCTACGGCCACTTCGCGTCGAAACGAGGTGCCGGCGGCAGCCCGACACGTTTTGGCGTTATTGAAATGCAGAGCGGCTATCTGAAACCCGCGTTCATTCTGCGCGACAGCAGCTGGTCGCCGGGGCGCACCGGCAAAGTCTGGGAAACGATCACGTCCGCGGGCATCGGCAAGCCGGAGCCTCGCACGGACGGGACTTACCAAGGCGGCCACGTGGCGGCCATCACTGATCTGATCGACAGCGTTGAAACGGAACGTCCCACGAAATGTTCTGCCGAAGACAGTCGAGCAATCGTGGAAATGATTGCAGCGGTATTCGAATCTCATCGTGTCGGTGGCCCGATTGATTTGCCGTTGCAGACTCGTAACAATCCGCTGTCGTTGTTGCAGCATTAAGGAATTGGTGTCCACAGATTACGCAGATTTCACTTCCACGACCCTTTCACTTCCAAGGATCCAACGATGAGCGGACGCGTGCTGAAGAACAAGCTGTTGAAAGGGGAAACCGTCTACGGCACGTTGCTGCAGCATGCCATCAATCCGGCCATGGTGGATTTTCTGCCGCCGAATGCCCTGGACTTTGTGATCGTGACAGCCGAACACAACGCACTGGACCTGGCGGAATTTCTTCCCGTGCGATACGCGCTGGCCGCAAAGGGAATCGCCTGCCTTGCCAGAACTCATAGTCGCGACCCCGACGACGTGTCCAAGGTCTGCGATAGCTTTGATGGAGTGGTGGTTCCGTACGTGGAAGACTACGAACACACCAAGCGTCTGGCAGCCGCAGCCGTGTATCGTCCGCTCAAGGGGAAAGCTCTTCAACAGGTCCTGTCCGGCGGCGCATGGCCCAGCGATGCTACCAGGAAATACATCACCGAGACGAAGTGCGCGGACACCGTCTTCATACCCATGATTGAGTCTGTGGAAGGCGTCGAAAACCTGGACAGGATCTGCTCGATACCCGGCGTGCACGCCGTCTTCGTCGGTCCCAACGATCTGACTGTGAACATGGGCATCCCCACCGAATATGATCACCCGGATACGATTGCTATGCTGCAGAGAATCATCGACACGGCGGATCGTCATCACGTCGCCGCCGGGTGCTGGTTCGGGACGACCGAGCAGGCCGTGCGCACCATCCGACAGGGCGCCAGGCTGGTCGTTTACTCCAACGATGCCTTGATGATGAAGAACGCCATGGCCGCCGCGTTCACGGAACTGAAACAGGGCTGACCATCGGCTTCACTACTCATCGCATGGTGCGGCACCGCCACTTCGTTTGCTCACCTTCCCTTGTTCCCCATTGAGATCCTCCATGAACCGCAAATCCCTGCTGACTGTTTTTACTTTGTTCGCCACGTCTTTTGTTATGGCACCATTTGCCAGAGCTGATGTGAAATTACCTGCTGTGCTGGCCAGCCACATGGTCATTCAGCGTGATCAGCCAGTGCGAATCTGGGGCTGGGCAGATGCTGATGAAGAAGTCACCGTTACGCTGGGTGAGGAAACTCAAAAGAAAACCGCTGACGGAGCAGGGCGGTGGCTGGTGACACTGAAGGCACAGAAGGCAGACGGAAAGCCGCGGCAGATCAAAGTGGCCGGGAAGAATACGATTGATCTGGAAGACATCCTGGTCGGAGAAGTCTGGATCGGTTCCGGGCAATCCAATATGGAATGGCAACTGAAGAACACGATCGGCGCAGCCGAAGCCATTGCTGCGGCCAACCATCCCAACGTGCGGTTATTTCATGTGCCGAAGGTTAATGCGAAGGAAACGGCAGACGATGTCAATGCGAAGTGGAAAATTTGCACACCCGAAAATGTGCCGACGTTTTCTGCCGTGCTTTATTACTTCGGCAAACGCCTGCACGAAGAACTTGATGTACCCGTTGGGCTGATCAACAGCTCCTGGGGCGGATCGCCGATCGAACCGTGGACCGTCAAAGACGGGAATTCCGGTGGCATGTACAACGGCATGATTGCTCCTCTGACAAACGTGGCTGTGAAGGGCGCGATCTGGTACCAGGGTGAAACCAACGTCATCCGCAAGAATGGGTTAACGTATCTGGACAAGATGAAAGACCTGATTGAAGGCTGGCGAAAGGAATTCCGCAACGATGAACTGGCCTTTCACTTTGTGCAGATTGCACCCTGGTCCGGCGCAGGATACGCGTCTGGTCAGTTACCATCGCTGTGGGAGGCTCAGGTTGCCACCTTGACGATTCCTCACACGGGCATGGCTGTCACGACGGATGTCGTGGACAACATCGCCGATATTCATCCGAGAAACAAACTGGATGTTGGCAATCGGCTGAGCTTGTGGGCATTAGCCAGGACGTACGGCCGCGACGGCATGGTGTATTCCGGCCCGCTGTATAAGTCACTGGGTGTTGAAGGAAACACCGTGCGATTGACATTTGCTCACGCTGGCGGGATAAAGTCGCGGGATGGCAAACCCCTGACCGAGTTTCAGGTCGCTGGTGAATCCGGCGAATTCGTTGACGCCATGGCGACAGTCGATGGCGACACCATTGTCGTTTCTGCTGATTCCGTGACTAAGCCCACCCAGGTGCGATTCGGCTGGCACAAGCTGGCGAATCCCAATCTGGTGAACGGGGCGGGGCTGCCGGCGTCGCCCTTCCAGACCAATAACTGGCTGGGCGGTACGGGCGAATAGTCTCGATATCACACGGGGCACGGCTCTGAACTGTTTTCGTTAAACGAAGACGTGTGGCCCGCTCGACCATCCTCTTCTGCCTTTCCTTTGCGACTTGGCGTCTTTGCGTGCCATGTTGTTTTATTCTCGCGCAAAGCCGCGAAGTCGCAAAGAGGGCATCCCGGTACGTATCGCTGCCCCGAGGCGATGAGTTCACTGATGTTGCGTTCCCTGACATCACAACACTCGACCATCCTCTTCTTCCTTCCCTTTGTGTCCTTGTGCCTTTGCGTGTCACGTTGTTTTATTTTCGCGCAAAGCCACGAAGTCGCAAAGCGGGCATCCCGGTACGTATCGCTGTGGAGAGGTGACGAGGTCGCTGAATGTCCGAAATAACGCGTGGTGCCGAGCGTTTTGAGGCAGCAATCTCTCAACGCCAGGTTCCGTTGCCCCCGCTTCTTTTGGACGGTCAGGAACCAGCTTACTGTCTGTCCACGAGCCATGAACGGGCTTTCGTCGTTTCGGCCGGCGGCTCTCCGGCATATCAGGAACGGCATCAGCAAGCTCACTTTTGGCCAAAGCGGGCAGTCGTCAATGGGTTACCGGCATGGAATCCGAACTGTTTTCGTGTTGCACGGCCTGGCCGCTCGGAAACTGAGAAGTGGGCGTTACAATTCGTGTTTTCCTGAATTTTTTCGCAATCCAGGCAGCGAATCGTGGACGAAGTCGTAGACGAAGTAGTGGACGAAGGCGTTGTCCTTCCCGGTCAGATGCAGTTTTCATGGGGTCCGGAAGCGGATTCCAGCCGGAAAAAACGCGAGCGCCCCCAATCCGGTAAAGATACTCTCAGTAAGCCGAGTATGAAAAAAGAAGACGCAAAGCCCGGTAAGAAGTCAAAGAAAACGGCTCTCGTTGCCGCTGCTGTTTCTGTAAAACAGAAGACGCCGCCAAAGCAGAAAAGCACTGCAGGAAAGAAACAGAAACTGAAGGCGACCGCCAGAAAATCGACGACTGCTCGGAACACTCCTCCAGAGGCAGCCAGCAAAGTAGCCCCCAAAACCAACCAGCCCGCGGCGGGTGACACCACGTCGGAAGATCCAGTGGTCGAGGCCGGACCGCCAGCGGTGGACCAGGAAAAAACGGATCAGGAGCACGTGTCGCAGGACGTTTCAAAATCAACAAGCGCAATCGCACCGAGACGAAGTTATCACAAAGTTATGGAAACAATTGATCTGAAATGGGGAGCCAGGCTTCCTAAGATTGGGTTCGGCTTCTGGAAAGTCGAAAAAGAAAAAACTGCGGAAGTCTGCCGCAACGCCATCGAAGTTGGTTATCGCCATCTCGACTGTGCCTGCGACTACGGAAACGAAGTGGAAGTCGGGCAGGGCATTGCTCAGGCGATTGGCGACGGGCTGTGTGAACGAGACGATCTGTGGGTCACGTCGAAGCTCTGGAACACGTACCACGCTCCCGAACACGTGCAGGCGGCCTGTGAAAAATCGCTGGCGGATCTGGGCCTGGAATATCTGGATTTGTACCTGATCCATTTTCCCATCGCCCAGCGGTTTGTGCCCTTCGAGAAGAGTTATCCACCCGGCTGGTTTTTCAATCCCAACGCAACGAACCCGACGATCGAAGAAGCGCGAATTCCCGTCAGTGATACCTGGCAGGCGATGGAAGAACTCGCCAAGTCCGGTCTGGTACGCAACATAGGCATCTGTAATTTCGGGACAAGCCAGATTCGTGATCTGCTGTCTTACGCGAAGATTCGTCCGAGTGTTCTGCAGGTGGAAACACATCCGTATCTGACGCAGGAGAAACTGTCGCGATTCTGCAAACAGGAGAAGATTGCCTACACTGCATTTTCACCGCTGGGGGCTCAGAGTTACTTCAGTCTCGGCATGGCAGATCCAGCCGAAGCCGTGCTGGAGAATCCCGTCGTCAAAACGATTTCGGCAGCCACCGGCCGGACGGCTGCTCAGGTGCTGTTGCGATGGGGCGTGCAGCGAGGCACGGCCGTCATTCCCAAGACGTCCAGCCGTGATCGCATGGAAGAAAACATCAACGTGTTTGATTTCCAACTGACGGAGGGCCAGATGAAAGCCATTTCGTCATTGGATCAGGGACGACGATTCAATGACCCCGGCGACTTCGGCGAAGCGGCCTTCAATACGTTCCTGCCGATCTACGAGTAACGAAGTCAGACGGCAGTGGTCAGTCGGCAGTTGGTGAGCCACGAAGTTTAACGAGGTCGATCCATGACGTCGCACGCCGCCAGGACGTGTTTGCGGCGACCGAATTCTGGTGCGAAGAAATTGATTTCCGCGATTGGCGTGTGAAAACCGATTCGCAAAACGCTTTAGTTAAGATTTATCTCCATGATCAAATCTGCTGTTACGATCAGCATCGTCGAAGAAGCTAAAAAAGGGCCGTTTGTTTTTCACGCAGATGTGGCCGCGGGCTGCGAAAAAGCTGCGGCGCTCGGATTCGACGCGGTGGAACTGTTTGCACCTTCGGCTGACGCGATCAACGCTCAACCGCTCGGCGAGCTGCTGGAAAAGCACAGTCTCAACCTTGCAGCCGTGGGCACGGGCGCTGGCATGGTGATTCACGGTCTGCATCTGTGTGATGCTGACGCTGGTCGCCGCACACAGGCATGTGATTTCATCCGAGGCATCATCGATGCCGGCGCGCCGTTCAAGGCTCCGGCAATTATTGGTTCCATGCAGGGACGATGGGATGCGACCACGGACAAAGACACGGCGCTTGGTTATCTGCGAGACAGCCTGAACGATCTGGGCGAGCATGCCGCCGGTCATGGTGTGCCGCTGATCTACGAGCCTCTGAATCGCTACGAAACCAATTTGGCGACGACCATGGCTGAAGGCGTCGAACTGCTGGCACCGCTCAGCACCAGCAATGTTGTGCTGCTGGCCGACCTGTTCCACATGAACATCGAAGAAGCCAACATCGCCGACGGCCTGCGCGACGGAGGAAAACACATCGGCCACGTACACTTCGTTGACTCCAATCGTCAGGCGGCCGGCCGAGGCCACATGGACTACGGGCCCATTGCCGCGGCCTTGCAGGAAATCGGCTACGACGGTTACGCTTGTGCTGAAGCGTTTCCGATTCCGGATTCCGATGAAACCGCTCGACAAACAATCGAAACCTTCAAGGCTTTCTTTCGGTCATAGGACGTCTCAATCGCGGACATGGAATTGAGATCTCGAATCATGACGTCAACGCGATGCCTTGAAACGTAACTTTGGTCTCAACAACCACCACAACAGCAAACGTCGAACAGGTTTTGCAGCGACCAACGGGAGCGGGCCAACACCTTCCGAGCGTCAGCTCGAATCGGCTTGCGGGCCGTCCCGCATCAGGAACTCAAAATGCTTAAGTCAGAACTTATCCATCCGGAAATCTCAGCGATCGTTGCTCAGGCCGGTCACAGTTCAAAGATCCTGATCGCTGACGGAAATTATCCGGCGTCATCGGCAATTGGTCCGGGCGCAAAACTTGTCAGTCTGAACCTGGCACCCGGACTGGTGAGCGTTTCGCAGGTTTTCAAGGTTCTGCTGAGCGCCGTGCCGATCGAAGCTGTGAATACGATGGGCATGCCGGCCGACGATCCGTACAAGCTGGACGAAGACCCGACGGCATGGAACGAATATCGTGAAATCCTGTCTGCGGCCGGCTCGAAGATCGAATTGACGCCCATCGAACGCTGGGACTTTTACGATGCAGTAGCATCACGGGACCATGTTCTCACAATACAAACGGGGGATCAGGCGCTTTGGGCGAATTTGCTGCTGACGGTGGGTGTGCGGCAAGCGGGCGAGTAATATTTTCTGGCTTTGAGCCGTCTGGCCGTTCTGTTGTACACTTCGCACGTACTCGAAGACCGGTTCATTCCGGATGCCGTGGAGCTCCCAGCTTCGCATCTTCCACCTAACTTAAGCGTTCGCTGTACTTACGGAGTCACCCATGTTCACCCGCATCGCTGCTGTTCTGACATTTCTTGCTCTGTCAACGCAGTTTCATTCTGCGTCTGCTCAGCTGGACTTGCGATGGAAATTTCGTGCTCAGGAGACCATCAAATATAACGTCCAGCAGAAAATGCAGACGAAGATGAAGATCGGTGATACCGATGTGAATCAAACGATGGACCAGACCATGAACATGTCATGGCATGTGCAGAGTTCTTCGGCGAACGGTGATACCGTGATGAACCAGGTGGTGGACCGCATTTTTATGAAACTGCAGGGCGGTCCAGCGGGTGTCGTCGAGTTCGACACAGGCGTTAACACTAAATCCGAGAGTCCCATTGTCAATTCGATGGGCGAAATGTTTCGACAGATCGTCAATCAGAAGTTTCAGGTGACGATGAAGCCTACCGGAGAAATCACAGACGTTCAGGTTCCCGCCCAGCTGCTGGATGCGCTCCGCAGGTCGGCTGCCGGCAATGCCGGGGCGTTGGACGAAACGACGTTGCAGCAGATGATGAAGCAGTCGGCCGTCATGCTGCCGCCGCAGGCTGTTGCTCCGCGGATGACATGGAGCAGCCGACAGTCTGTTCAACTGGGCTTCGGCACTATGACCATCAAATCAGAAATGACTTTCGTGGAGGTTGACGCGGCGGGAAACGCAATTATTCAAGTCGTTCCCGAGATTTCAGTCGTTCCCAGGCCTGATGCCCCCATCCGGATGACGCTCACCAGTTCATCCGGGCACGGGGAAGTTGTATTCAATATCGATCAGGGGCGAGTGGCAAAGTCTCAGCTGGATCTGGACATGGCGATGACCATCGAATCCAATGGCCAGACTTTTGATCAGACCATCAAGCAGGTCACGACGATGACGTTGGACCAATAATTGCTTCGCAGTACCGTCTCTAAAATGTTTGGCTCGTGAATCGCATCTTTCTTAGTCTCCTGGTCGTCTCGACCGTTTTTCTTGTCGTGGCCGTTGCGCTCGGACTGAAGATCGGTGACGTACGGAGTCTGGACACATCGACTCAGTCACAGATCAGCTTCCACATGCTGGTCGGTCTGGGAGCGCTGACGTTCGCAACGCTGGTTCATGCCATTTGCCTGACTTACTTCATGGGCACAGGGCGGTGGATTGAGGAAACCAGCAATGCCTACTCGCTTGATCAGTCATGGTACGACCAAAACCAGCGGATCAAATATCGAACCGTCGCTGGAATGGTGCTGTGCGTTCTGCTGCTGATCAGCGGCGGGGCATTTGGAGCGATCGCTGATCCGGCCACACCGATGTCGCTGAATGGAACTCTGGGAATGACCAGCGCGCAGATTCACTTCTTCGCAGCAGTTCTGACGATAATCGTCAACGTGCTGACGAACTTCACTCAGTTCGTGGCGATCTCCAGAAACTCAGTCCTGGTGGATGGTGTTCTTGCAGAGGTGTGTCGCATCCGTGAGGAGCGCGGTCTTCCCGTGTGAAGCAGGTTGCCAGTGAGTGACTTTCTGAAAACGGCCTCTGTCGTTCAGCGTGGCATCGACCGCAGTCTGCATACGGGAGTACAGGTCTACGTTTCTGTTGCCGGGAAAACTGTTCTTGACGCTGGATTCGGCAATGACGGCATCCACGGTGATGCTCTGGCGGTCTGCCGGAAAGCCTTTGGCTGCCGCCGCCGTTCTTCGATGGTGCCAGCAGGGCAGGACTGGAAACGACGCTTGCGGACGTCATGCCCGAGGCACGCCGTTCCTCGATTTCCGGGGTGACTATTCGAGAGTTGCTGACTCATACTTCGGGCATCCCTCTCATCGATACCGGCTGGCCGCACAGCACGTGGAGTGAATCATTCGACCGAATCTGCCGGGTGAATTCGCTCGTCCCAGGCAGCGCGTATCAGCCGCAAAGCACATGGTTTCTGCTGGGTGAAATTTTGCAGCGTCTGGACGCCGATCATCGTCCCTTCAGAAGCATCCTCACGGAAGACGTGCTGGTGCCGATGGGAATCGATGAAGCCTGGTGTGGTCTGGCGGAAAGTCAGGTGGCAGGCCTGGTCGACCGACTGCCACAGTTCAGTGTCAGCGAACGTGGTGAAATCAGTACAAGCGAGTTCTCTTCAAAACCATGGCTGACGCAGCCATCACCCGGAGGAAATTTTTGCGGACCGGTGCGGCAACTCGGACGCTTCTACGAAATGTTGCTTCACAATGGTCGCACTTCGTTCGGTGAGGCCGTGCTGAGTCCCGAAACCGTCGCGAACATGACGTCTGCACACCGTACGGACAGGTTTGACGACACAATGCAACACATCGTTGACCTCGGGCTCGGACTGTTCCTCGATTCCAACCGGCACGGGCAGAAATCGGTGCCGTACGGCTTCGGCAAGTACTGTTCTCCCGAAACGTTTGGCCACGGCGGTGCACAGTGTGCCATGGGATTTTGCGACCCCGTCCACAAACTCGTTGTCGCCTGGGCTGCCAACGGTTTCTGCAGTGAGCCGCAGCACCAACGCCGCAATCGGGGGATGAACGAAGCAATCTACGAAGACCTGGACCTGTTCAGTTGAACAGGTATGTGTCGGCGGATTGTTTTTGCATACCGGAAAGAACGGATAAGGAAGTCTCTTTTCACGAAAAGCAACGCTACTATGGCAGGTCAGATGGAGGGTCCTGCTATGGCGTATGTTCTTCTGTTCCTGATTTTTGGGTTAACCATCATCGTTCTCAGTATCCCTGTCGATTGCTGGAGAGCGGTTCGGCAAAACTGTCGACGTCAGAACGGTTCGTTTTCCAGGGGCAGAGCGACGCGTGAACTGAAACAGTTCAGCGATCATGTTCTCACGCTGACCGCGCTCGGTGTGCCGATGGTCCTTGCGTGTTTCGCGTTGGGGACGTTGGTCGCCAGCTACTGGTTGCCTACGGAACTCATCATTGAGGCAGTGATTAGTTTTCAACTGAATCCGATCGAGTGGAAGTCGGATCTTGCCGACGTGCGAGCGGCGCACACTCAATTTCTGGTCGTGGATCAGGGATGGTCGAACGAACAGGCGATTGCGTTTCAGAAAGGACTTTGGCACGCCCGCCTGTCGGTCATTCTGATCACGTGCGGCAGTCTGGTCATCGGCCTGATGGTCCTGATGAAGCTTTACGCGACAGGCACGGCGACCTTTGTGTGGGGCATTCGCATGCGGCGTAAGGTGTATGCCAGCAGAGATGTTGAACGCATGAAGTGGGCTGCTGGTGCCAATCCTGTCGGCAAGCCGAAAGCAGCGACGGAGCTTTGAAGCCGTGTTTTATCAGGCTGTGACGAATCTCGCTTCCTGTGCATCGGCATCGGATGGAGAGCACCGCAGCCGAGACCCGTCCCACTTGAAAATGCGCATTCCCTCGACGCAGAGCCCGAAGACCCGTTCGCGAAATGCCTTGGAGCAGTTTTAAAAAAGATGTGGTCGTGTGGCTCGTGGGAAAGTGACTCTCGTAAGCAGAAAAACGTTCGCCGCGGCCACAAGTCAGCGTAATACGTTGTAGAATTCCCGCCCCGCGACTGTTGTTAGTCCGGGCACCTATCCGGACATCGTTTGCGAAAGCACAGTAATGGAAGCGGGGATTGTTGGTCTCCCGAACGTTGGGAAAAGCACTTTGTTTAACGCGCTGACCTGCTCAGAAGCAGCTCAGAGCGCGAATTACCCGTTCTGCACGATCGAGCCGAACGAAGGCATTGTCAGTGTTCCGGACAGCCGCCTGGAAACGATCACGAAGTACATTCCGCCTCAAAAGGTCATCCCGGCCTTCCTGAAGCTGGTGGACATTGCCGGCATCGTGGAAGGAGCCAGCAAGGGAGAGGGACTGGGCAACAAGTTCCTGAGTCACATTCGAGAAGTCGATGCGATTCTGCAGGTTGTGCGATGTTTTGAAGACGAAGACGTGACTCACGTGACCGGCGACGTGAATCCGATCTCTGACATTGAAGTCGTCGAAACAGAGCTGCTGCTGGCCGATCTTGAAACACTCAGCAACGCACTGCCCAAGTCCGAACGAGCGGCTCGCGGTGGGGATAAAGAAGCACAGCTGCGAGTCGACGTTATCAAACGTTGCAGTGCTCATGCGAACGAAGAGCACCCACTGCGCACGCTGGACTTCACGGAGGACGAAGCCAAAATTGTTCGTGGCCTTGGGCTGATGACCGCCAAACCCATTTTGTACATCGCCAACGTTGATGAAGACGACGTGTCCGGCGAAAGTGTCCACGTGCAGAAAGTTCGAGAGCACGTCGCCAGGGTCGGTGCCGAAGTCGTTCCGGTCTGTGCGAAGTTCGAAGCGGAACTTGCGGAACTGGACGAAGCTGACCGGGCCGAAATGCTGGAATCCGTGGGATTGGAAGAACCTGCACTCGGCAGCGTAGCGCGCGCGACATACAGGACTCTCGGATTACAAAGTTACTTCACGGCCGGCGAAAAAGAAGTTCGAGCGTGGACTGTTCCTGTTGGCGCAACAGCACCTCAGGGAGCAGGTGTGATTCACACGGACTTCGAAAAAGGCTTCATTCGCTGCGAGATTTATTCGCTGGACGATCTGATCGAATACAAGACGGAAAAAGACATCCGCAGTGCCGGAAAGTTGCGCGTGGAAGGCAAAGAATACGTCATGCAGGACGGAGATATCTGTCACTTTCTGTTCAACTGAGAAGACAACTATGTCGTCTATTTCACGATTCCGCGCGATCCGGGTGACTGCCGAGAACGACGAGCATCACGCCGAGATGGCGACATTATCGCTCGACGATTTGATGCCGGGCGATGTTGTCGTGAAGGTGAAGCATTCCAGTTTGAACTACAAGGATGCGCTGGCCATCACCGGCCGCGCGCCTGTCATTCGGCGATCTCCGCTGGTGCCGGGAATTGACCTGGTGGGCACGATTGTGGAAACAGACGCCGCCTCGTTTGCTGTGGGAGACGATGTTATCCTGACGGGCTGGGGCGTTGGTGAGAGTCACGATGGTGGCTTTGCGGAATACGCTCGGGTGAAGAGCGAATGGCTTGTTCCGCTGCCCGATGGCATGACGGTCGCGACGGCCATGTCGATCGGCACGGCAGGTTTTACCGCAATGCTGTGCGTGCTGGCGTTGGAAGAAAACGGTGTGCGTCCCGATTCCGGTGATGTTCTGGTGACGGGAGCGACAGGTGGCGTCGGCAGCATCGCCGTCGCGCTGCTTAGCGGGGCAGGGTACTCGGTGACAGCCTGTACCGGGCGAATTGAAGAAGCGCCGTTGCTGCGGGAATCAGGGGCCGCCGACGTTATTGACCGTTCTGAATTTTCCGAATCACCGCGACCACTGGCTCGTTCTCGCTGGGCTGCTGCAATCGACGTCGCGGGGTCTGTGACGCTGGCCAACGTATTATCGCAGATGAATTACGGCGGCGTCGTTGCCGCCTGCGGGTTAGCTCACGGCATGGACCTGCCCACCAGCGTGGCCCCGTTTATTCTGCGTGGCGTTCGGTTGGTCGGCATCGATTCCGTGCTGTGTCCCGCTGCTCTGCGGAACAAAGCGTGGCAACGATTGGCGACAGAAGTTTCTCCGCAAACCCTTCGCCACACGACATCCCACATCCCACTGGACGATGTCATTCCCATGGCCACAGAAATGCTCGACGGACGTACGAAAGGTCGCGTCGTGGTAGACGTCGAGTCCAGGTGAACCGGCAGGCCGTCACAATCCTGGCACTCACGTGCCGGGCTCGCCGGTATCCCGGCGAGCGGGGGACGTCAGTCCCCTGATTCGGATGCGGGAAAAGGCGAACTGCATTAATTCGTCACATAATCGAATTGCGATTGCAGGCGTTGAATGGCATCCCGGGCGGCGGTGGCCGCAAGGCTGTTGCCGTTTCGATTCACGTGGACAATGTCGTTCGGAACGTATGTGCCCACTGACCAGCCTCGATTATCCTGAAACAGCCTCACGACGTCAGCGATCTGCAACGTGCGTTCGGCCGCGATGTCTTCCAGCACGTCCTGATAAGCGATACGCGGACTCCATTGTCCGGCGGCCTGAGGCTGATCGGGCCACTTCACAAGAATCAATGGCAGACGCCGCTGTTCGCACATGTCGGCCATCTGATTTACGTTGTCTTTAAACGATTCCAGGGGAACTCGGCGTGTCCATTCTTCGACCGGATCGATGTAGTTGAAGGATGCGGCTTCGGCCCAGTGCTGGTTCGGAGATGCAGTCGCAGCTGTTTCTGTTGTGACGTGATTCTGCAGTTGGGAAAATGCGGCATCAATCACCTGCAGGAAGCGACTGTGCATCAGCATGCCGCGAAGATTGTTGTTTTTAGTCAGTCGTTCTGCCTGTTGTGCATCCGTTTGATCGTCCCAATGCCAAAAATCATTGTTGGCATACGACGCCATGACGATGTCCGGATCAAGCAGATCCAGTTTCTGCCGCATGTGCTGCAGCCCCTGATACGATGTGTAGCCGGGGACACCCGCGTTGATCACTTCCACTCGCCGCGCACCTGATACTTCGGGTGACGCGGGAGTTCCACGGTTCCCATCTTCTGCCAGCATATCCTGCAGCTGGGCTGGCCAGGTGTCCTGCATGCGAGCACCGATGCCAAACGTGCTGCTGTCTCCGAAGCACACGACACGAAGCGTGCCCGGTCGTTTTTTAAGGGTGAATTCCGGACAGCGAAAGCCCAGAGAATTCGAAACGGTTCCTTGCCAGAAGGTGTTGTCCGGATCATTGATCGTGATGTCCGGTTTCAATCTCCAGAAACGTTCTGAATCGAAATCCAGCATCAGGTCGGACGGCTGCGTTCCCAGGAACATCACGATTTGATTGATTTGTTGAAACCGCTGACTCTGCGCCCCGGGACTGACTACACGGGCACCGGTTTCAAGCAACAGCAGCACTGCCACCATCATGACTGCGCTGAACAACAACTTGCGAGCGCGGCGGGGCGGAGTTTGTGCGGAGGACACGCCGAGCCGGGGCCCAACGCCTTCGGAGGAAAAACGGTCCATGTTGATTGCCTTGAATTACACTGCCAGAAAGTAGACGGACCGAGCGAAGCGCTGTTCCGGCATCGTCAGCCCACTTGTCTAATCATCACATTGCCGGAGTCGAGTAGGCCCGAGGGATTACTCTCCTCGGGCCTCTCACAGAACCGGACTTGTGGGTCACACATCCGGCTCTTCAAATC
>LWDU01037389.1_pt1 | contig 33806 bp, 40 predicted proteins | sample 727161 | NCBI WGS metagenome assembly LWDU01 (sample SAMN04566230, study PRJNA314399) | hydrothermal vent metagenome | isolation source: deep sea hydrothermal plume seawater | place: Mexico: Gulf of California, Guaymas Basin | collected 2004-07-11 | reverse complement strand
TGATCGGTGTTTCGGCGCTTGTCGGCGTCATCATGGCCTATATCGGCAAGGATACGGCTTCGCCGCTGGTGCGCTCGCACTATGAAAACCAGATCAATATCTTCTGGAAGATGCTGCTCTTCATGGTGGTGGGCGCCGTGCTGACGCTCATCATCGTCGGCGTGCTGATCATTCTTGCGGCTATCGTCTGGTACGTGATCCGCATCGTCAAAGGGATGCAGGCGCTTCTGGCGGACCAGCCGATCGAGGATCCGGCAAGCTGGGGCATCTAGAGCGTTTCCGACTTTGACGGAAACGCGGTAGCGAGCAAGGCGAGCCCGGCGCGAATGCGCCGCCCCCGCGGAGCTGCCCGCATCAGCTGGCTAGCGTGAGCGCAAACAAACCGACGACCGATCCCGCTGAAAGCGGAATTGGTCTAGGACGCCCCAGCTGCGCCCTTCCTAGACGATCGTCGAATCGCTCTTGCCCCAATACCGGTCGCGGACGAGACGCTTGTAGAGCTTGCCTGTCGGGTGACGCGGCAGGGCCGGGTCGAAATCAACTGTTTTCGGGCATTTGATCTTGGCGAGCTTGGAGCGGCAGAATTCAAGCAGCTCTTGCTTCAGCGCCTCGTCAGCCGGAATGCCTTCGGCAGGCTGGACGACCGCTTTCACCTCTTCACCGAACTCATCATTCGGCACGCCGATGACTGCGACATCGGCCACTTTCGGGTGCGTGATCAGCACGTTCTCGGCTTCCTGCGGATAGATGTTCACGCCGCCGGAAATGATCATGAAGGCCTTGCGGTCAGTGAGGTAGAGGAAGCCGTCCTTGTCGAGACGGCCGACATCGCCCAGCGTCGACCATTCCGGATGCTTGGGGTTCAGGGCGCCCTTCGTTTTCTCCGGGTCATTATGATAATTCGGCGGGGTCGTGCCGCTATAGTAGATGGTACCCGCTTCACCGACGGGCAGCTCATTGCCTTCCTCATCGCAGATATGAAGCTCGCCCATGACCGGCACGCCGACAGAGCCCTTGTGCTGCAACCACTGCTCAGAGGTGATCCAGGTCATGCCATTGCCTTCAGACCCGGCATAATATTCCTCGATCACAGGGCCCCACCATTCGATCATCTGTTCCTTGACCGGCACAGGGCAGGGTGCTGCCGCGTGGATGGCCGCGCGCAGGCTTGAGACGTCGTATTTCGTTCGCACCTCTTCAGGCAGCTTCAGCATTTTGACGAACATGGTCGGCACAAGCTGGGTGTGGGTCACCTTGTACTTCTCAACCAGCTGCAAATACTTTTCCGGGTCGAACTTCTCCATGATGACCAGCGTCGCGCCCATACGCGTGAAGGACATGCACCAGCGAAGCGGCGCTGCATGGTAGAGCGGGGCAGGCGAGAGATAGACCATGTCGTCGCCCTGCGCCTTGGCCAGCAGCTGGGCCAGCTGCACCAGAACGCTCGGCTCATCGATCGGGATATCGCGCTCCAGCGGCGGGCGAATGCCTTTCGGACGGCCCGTCGTGCCAGACGAATAGAGCATGTCCGTGCCCATCATCTCATCGGAGATCGACGTGGTCGGCTTCTTTGCGGCAAGATCCTCGAGCTTCTGATAGGTCGCGATCTCTCCATCGATAGACCAGTAGGCTTCCAGCTCGGTGATCGAGTTTACTTCAACCGCGACACTGCTGAGGCTCGCCGACGCGATCAGCACTCTGGAGCCGGAATCCTCGACGATGTACTGGACTTCCGGCGCCGTCAGGCGAGAGGAGATGCAGACATAATAGAGGCCGGCACGCTGCGCGGCCCATGCAATCTCGAAATAGCGCGCGCTGTTCTCTGCGAAGATGGCAATCGTGTCGCCCGGATTGATGTCATGTTCGCGAAACAGGTGGGCGATCTGGTTGGACCGGTCTTCCAGTTGCTTGAAGGTGACCGTCTCACCGGAATTCCCCATGATATAGGCGGGGTGGTTCGGCTTGGACTTGGCGAAATGAAAAGGGTGCATGCGGGGTCCTCTGCTCGTGCGTATGGGCGCGCCTCGGGCCATGACTGTCGGGCGTCGTATCGTTGATGAGGTTTCTATCAAGCGGGCTTGCCGCGTCCATGCCCAACGTTGCGGAAACCCGCAGGCGCAGCGCACTGAATTCATGGACAGAATAAATTCGTCCGACACCTGCAGGTCTGTGATGCAATCAAGGCCATGAACCGCGCCTTCATCCTTCGTGCCTTGAGGCTGCTTCCGGTCTGGCTCTGGCCGGTCTTCCTGCGCGATGTCGCGGTCTATCTTCGCTGGCGCGCGGATTTGCCAGGAGACATGCGCGGGCGTGTTGCGCTTGCAGTGTCGCGCCAGGGACGGCTCATTGTCACTGGCTATTACGAAGCTGATGTTCCGGGCTTTGTCGACGGGCCAGGTCATGCCTCGCGCCAGCCCAGGCTTTCCAGATCGATTGACCTTGATGCGGACGTGCGCCGGACCGGCTTCCGGGCTGAGCTTTCAGATCGGTTGGACGCGGCGCTGGCGGCTTTGAAACCGGCCCCGCAGCCACCTTTCGCGTTCGACAGCGGCTAGCGGCGCGCCTTCTCAATAATCAGCTGAAATGCCGTCAGTCCTTCTGGGTCTGCGGCCGCGCCTGCTGCGCCTCTGCCCAGGCCGCGCGAATGTCTTCGCTTCGATTGTGGTGGCCATCCGGGCTCCAGCCAGGCGGATTGAAGGCCCGGCGAACCCAGCGGTCAGGCCGCAGCCCGTCGCGTCGACAGTCACTGAACAGCCCGCCCAGTTCATGGAAGGCAATGCGGACGGGGTTATAGCTGCCCAGCGGTTTCACGATGCCATAATTGGGGCGGTCGTCTTCGCGCTCTTCGACAAAGCTGCCGAACATCTTGTCCCAGACGATGAAGACGCCCGCATAATTGGCGTCTAGGTAACGAGGATTGGTCGCGTGATGGACGCGGTGGTGAGAGGGCGCATTCATCACCGCTTCGAACCAGCGCGGCATCTTTCCGATCGCCTCGGTATGGATCCAGAACTGGTAGAGCAGGTTCAGCCCGCCCGCGAAGAAGATGAAAAGCGGGTGAAATCCGATCAGCACCAGCGGCAGGCCTAACAGGATGAGGCCGGTAAATGGCCCGAACCAGGGCTGACGCAGCGCCGTGGTCAGATTGTAGTGGGTCGAGGAATGGTGCGTGACATGCTCCATCCAGAACCAGCGCATCCGATGGGCGAGGCGGTGTTTCCAGTAATAGACGAAGTCATAGGCCACAAAGAGGATCAGAAAGCTCCACCAGGTCACCGGGATTTCGACAATCCGGTAGGGCCAGGCCAGCATCATCATCCAGAGGGCGATGGCACCGGTAATCGTGTTCACGACAAGATTGCCGATCCCCATCGACATGGAGGCAAGAGCGTCTTTCGTCTCATACCGCCCGCCCGCGCGGCCAGACTTCACCGCCCACCATTCCCAGATCACCGCCAGCACAAAGGCAGGCGCTGCTATCGTGGTCGGGGAAGCGAATTCGGGCATGGCTCAAAACTTGGCGACAGGGAAGGTGGACGCGCCTAGCGGGCAACTGGCGCGCCGTCCTGTTTGTAAACCTCGCCTTCCTTCATGACGAAGTCCACATTCGCCAGCAGCTCCATATTCTCCAGCGGGTCACCGGTCACAGCGACAAAGTCTGCCGCGCAGCCCGTCTCGACGCAGCCAATCTCACCGGCCTTGCCCAGCGCTTCGGCGGCGACAATTGTGGCGGCCTGAACCGCCTGCATCGGCGTCATCCCGAAGCGGACCATGCGAGAGAACTGGTTGCCATTGTCGCCATGCGGATAGACGCCGGAGTCAGAGCCGAAGACGACCTTCACGCCAGCATTCACCGCATTGCGGTAGCTGTCGCGCTGGAGCTGCGAGATCTGCCGTTCCTTGTCGAGCGACTCCTGAAGCACGCCGTTCGCCTCGCCTTCGGACAGGGTGTACTCAGTGTTGTAGATATCCATGGAGAGGTAAGTGCCGTTGTCGAGCGCCATCTGGATCGCTTCATCATCCAGGATGCTGGCATGCTCGATCGTGTCAGCGCCGGCCATGATGGCGTTCTTGATGCCTTGCGTGCCATGCGCGTGCGAAGCGACTCTCAGCCCGCGGGCATGCGCTTCCTCAACAATGGCCGTCAGCTCCTCAAGCGTGCCCTGCTGCGCGCCAAGCGTCGTCCCTTTGGAGAAGACCCCGCCGGTCGAGCAGGTCTTGATGAGGTCGACGCCATACTTGATGTTCGTGCGCACCCGGTCACGCATCTCCCAGGGGCCGGAGGCGACATTCTCCCCGCGAAGGTCGTACTCCGACGGCAGCAGGTTCGTGTCAGAGCAATGCCCGCCCGTAATGCCAATCGGCGGACCGGCCACGAACATGCGTGGGCCCGGCACGTCGCCAGCCTTGATCCCGTCGCGAAGGGCCACGTCACCGTAAGAGCTCGCGCCGACATCGCGCACCGTCGTGAAACCGGCGAGCAGGGTCAGGCGCGCATTCTTTACGCCCGTGATCGCGGCAGCTTCGTCAGAGATCGCCAGCGATTCGTAAGGCGGATCCTCAGGGTCGCCGGTGAGGTGGGTGTGCATGTCGATAAAGCCGGGAAGCAGCGACGCTTCGCCAAGGTCGATGACCGTCGCCCCGTCTGGTGCAGACAGGCTGGAGGCGGTCCCTCGCGCGGTAATGATGCCATCGGTAATGACAAAGGCCGGATCAGCGACAGTGTCGCCATAGGCCGGGTCCACAAGGCTTCCCGCTGTCAGGTAGACGTCCTGCGCCTGGGCCGTCATGCCGGTAAAAGCAAACGCCGCAACGCCAGCAAAGAAATGTGCTTTGAATTTCATCTAACCCTCCATGCCCAAAATCCGCGGTAAGACCCCCATGAAACGTCGCTTGCGTCAATAGACACGAAGACGCCTTGACGGCCCTAGCGTCAGCCGCCTTCCTGTCAGGGCAAATCAGGAAAGCGAGCAAAGGGAGACCGCCATATGGCCGCGACAACAATCAAGGAATTCGAAGAGATCAAACTGGAGAAGGAAGACGGCATCGCCGTGCTGACCCTCTACCGTCCTGACAAGATGAACGCCTTTACAGGCAAGATGATGCAGGAAATGATCGCCGCCTTCGACGAGACCGACAAGGATGACGATATCAAGGTCGTGATCGTTACCGGTTCGGGCGAGCGGGCCTTCTGTGCAGGCGCCGACCTGTCATCGGGGGCCAAGACTTTCGATTATGACGCGCGCTCCAGCGACGGCGAAGCTGGCCGCACCAGCCGCGAAGACGTCCAGCGCGATGGCGGCGGTCGTGTCACCCTCCGCATCTTCGAAAGCCTGAAGCCGGTCATCGGTGCAATCAACGGCGCGGCCGTCGGCATCGGCGTTACCATGCAGCTGCCAATGGACATCCGCATCGCATCGGACAATGCGCGCTTCGGCTTTGTCTTCAACAAGCGCGGCATCAATCCGGAAGCGGCCTCCAGCTGGTTCCTGCCGCGCCTCGTCGGTATCTCAAAGGCGCTTGAGTGGTGCTATACCGGCCGCGTCTTCCCGGCGTCCGAAGCCCTCGCTGGCGGTCTCGTTTCCGAGGTTGTGCCGCAAGCGGACCTCATGTCCCGCGCCAGGGAACTGGCTCGTGAGATCGCTGACAATACGGCGCCGGTCTCCAACGCCGTCACCCGCCACATGATGTGGCGCATGCTGGGTGCAGAGCATCCGATGGAGGCCCACATCGTCGATTCAGCTTCCATCTATGAGCGGGGCCAGTCGCCGGACGCGAAGGAAGGCGTGATGAGCTTCCTCGAGAAGCGCCCTGCGAAGTATGAGGGCTCTGTCTCCAAGGACATGCCAACATTCTTCCCATGGTGGAAGGACCCGTCCTTCAAATGGATTTCCAAAAAGGGCGGCTGATCCCGAACCGGACCGGTTGAACGAGTAAAGGCTGCGGGCGCTTCAGGCTCCGCAGCCTTTTTTTATCCTCGCCCCTTGGTCGCTGGCATATGCTTCATGTTCCAGATGGGGGTGCGGATGACCATCCAGGCGATGAGGATTGTCATGCCGAGAGCAGGGACGACGGCCACGCGCTGAGGTTGCTCGGGGAAGAAGTCGATCAGCCAGCCCATGAGCGCGGCGCCAAACGGTGCACCGGCCATGAAGCCAAGCTGATAGATGGAAAGAACGCGGGAGAGATGATTCTTTGGGGCGGCGTCTTGGACGATGGAGCGGCTCATCGCGATGGAGACACCGGCGGCGAGACCCCAGGCGAAGACAATGCCGAGGAAGACATAATGCGGTGGCTTCGCCAGCATGATGAGGATGGCGAGCGAGCCAAGAAGCTGCGCCGTCAGAAGAAGGCGTCCCTGACGCTTGATGGCCCGGAAGAGAGACAGCGTGACCGAGGAGACGAACGCGCCAAGCCAGAAGGTCACGAACATGTCGCGAATACCGTCCGACGACAGGCCATAAATGTCCCGGTTGATGATCGGGAGGACGACAAGGAAGGACCCGATAACGAAGATGCCGACCCCGAACATGAGCACTGTCATCGCCCAGAGCTTGCCATCGGCGCTGACCACCTGAAAGCCTTCCTTGATGTCTCCAAAGGCGGCGCCAAGACCGGATCGGCCGGTTTTTACCCTGCGGCCATGGGCGAGGAAGAGGGCGAAGCCCGCGCCGAGCCCGACAATGATCGCCTGGAAGGCCAGAAGCTCCCAACTCGGGATCGGGCCAATGGAGAAACCGCCGAGCCAGTCTGGCATCCGGGTCAGCTTGTCGGCATAGCCGCCGATGATGAGGCCGCAGATCTGCGCTGCAAACTGGGCAATGGTGGCGAAGGCGACGCCCTGCTGGAGGGTGACGTCAGAGCCGACACGGGCACGCCGGTCGACCACTTCGTTGATGATGGAATCACGTGCAGGCATCATGAACGCGCCCACTGTGCCCATCGCAACGCCATAGATGATCATATAGCCATAGGCGAGATTGCCAGTCGCAAGGACGAAGGCGAGAATCGCTGCCGGAACGGCCGCCATCAGGTGAAGCAGCATCAGAAGCGATTTGCCGGAGGCGCGCTCTGCTATGACGCCGCCTAACAGGAGGAAGATGACCGACGGGCCGGACAGCGCCATGTTGGCAAGGCCGAGCTCAGTGCCATCAAGGCCAAGGCGATTGGTGATGAGGTAAGGGAACAACACCATCTGAAGGCCGAAGGCAGTGAACCAGCTGCACTGGATCATCAGATAGGCGGGAAGCTCTGATTTTACGCGCCGGTGCGTGCGCCGCGTGAACAGGCTGCGAGCAGTGAATTCCACCGATGCGCCCGCAGTTGTTGCGCTGTCGAGACCGCTGACCGGTGATTTTACCTGTCCGGTACGGTCTTCGCCGCGACTTTCCAGCTGGCGCTCGTCTTCATCCATTCGCGATACCGTCTCCCTCTCGGCGAAGGCGCGACCTTACTGTCTGCGGCCCTCCAGAAAAGCGTTTTTCCCCTACTGGCTGCATTCGCAGTTCTAAAGTCGCCTGACGTCACACCTCTCATTGAGGTTCAATCGAGGAGGACTATGCTTGTCCCCCGTCGTCGCCCTCCGGGAGGAACCGTGATGTTTGCCTTGCGCCTGCTTTTAAGCTGGCTGTTCGCGGTGTTCCTGATCTTCGTCTACGTCAACGCCACGCTCCACCCGTTGCCAGATCCACCCGAAGGCTTTGTAAAGCTGTTCGACCGTCCGGGGGATAATGTTATTTTCCAGACCATGGCCGACAAGACGGGCATCGAACTCTTGGAGCCGACAGGCCGTGTCGTCGTCGCTATATTTGAGCTTCTGCTTTGCGTCCTGTTGCTAATTCCAGGGTCCCGCCGCTTCGGGGCAGCGCTGTCGGCGCTTCTCATGATGGGCGCTGTCACGGCTCACATGATGCCCGACGTTCTGGGCCGCGAACTGCCTGCTTCCACGGCTGTGTTTGAGAGCGGGACGGATTTTGGCCGCGTCTTCATGCTGTCCATTGCGATGCTCGCTGCTTCGATCCTGCTTTTCTTTTCCCATCCTCTGCGCAAGAAACCCGACATGGACGAGGTCTGACGCCTCAAACGCGCTGTTAACCTCAAGCTGGCACTTTATGGGTTTGATCGACGCTGAGCGAACAGGCCGCCATGTCAGGATTACAGCAATTATCAGAGGCCGACCTGCCTCTGGCCGAAGGTGCAAAGGGCGGTCGCGCGAGACGACTTCTCCTGCGCCGCCTTATCGACTTTGTCGCGCTGCCAGCGACGGCTGTTGCGCCGCAGGACCGGTCCATGGGCGGCGACATCCTTCTGGAAATGCTGTTCCACGCCTCGCCCGATGATCGCCGATTCTGTGCCCAGCGCCTGCAGGTGAACAAGGAAGCGCCGCGCCGCCTGATGCGCTATCTCGCCATGTCGGACCTCGAAGTTGCCCGACCGATTCTAGAGGTCAATGAAGGCTTCGACGCGGCTGACCTTGCCACCATCGCGGACGAAACGACGCTCGATCACAGACTTTTGATCGCTCAGCGCAAAAAGCTTGATCCATGTGTTTCCGAAGCGCTCTGCCAGCGTGAGGAACCTGCCGTCTTGAAGGCACTTCTGCAGAACAAGGGCGCAGAGATTTCAGAGCGCGGAATGGATCTTCTTGTCCAGCATTCGCGCACGGTCGAAGGCCTCACGACGCTGCTCATCAAGCGGCTCGAACTCATCCCGAGCCAGGCCATGGCCATGTTCTGGTGGGCCGATGGGGCGACCCGTCGAACGATCCTGCAAAGGCAGGCGGCTGACCGTCTCGAACTTGTCGATCTCTGCTCTGACGTCTTCGCTGTCGCGGCCCAGGAGAACTGGTCCGATCCCGTTGCACGCAAGACGCTGCAGCTCATCGAGCGGCGCCAGAGAAACCGCGCGGCCATCGAAAAGAGCCCGTATGACAGCCTTGAGCACGCTGTCGAAGTCGCTGCGGAGAAAGGCCTCACGCCGGAACTCGCACAGGAAATCGGCTTTCTGGCCGGGGTCAAACCCGTGACGATTGCAAAGATTCTAAGCGATGCGGGCGGGGAGGGGCTGGCTGTCCTCTGCAAGGCGACAGGCCTGAAGCGTCCCTATCTTGCACGCCTCTGGCATGCCTTGCGCCGGCCCCTGAAACTCGACGACGGGACCCTGCATCCGCAGTTTGCCTATCTGTCGGAGACCTATGAGCTTCTGGCCGTGGCGAAGGCCCAGACCACGCTTCGTTACTGGAACTGGTCGCTGTCTTCTTCCTACTCTCCGCGCAGCGGCCACGCTGCAGAAGATGCGACAGAATCGCCCAATGAGACCCGTTTCTCAACGTCGCGGCGGACGGCTCAGCTCGTTTTCGGCGCATAGACTGGAAGAGGGTCTGGCCAAACTCCTGTCGAGCGAGTAACAGCGACCCATACTTGTCTTGTGGCGTAATGGGAGCGGCTAACTCGTGGGTTATTTTGCAGGCCTGATCTTTGTGCTTGCCGCACTTTGGCTTGGCCTTTCGGGGATCTACAAGCCGTTACTACTCATTCTTGCCGGCATTTCGATTCTCATCTCGGTTGTTCTGGCCTCGCGTCTTGAAACCGTTGATCGGGAAGGTTCGCCATATGGCCGCACAATCCCGATCCTGTCTTACTGGGCCTGGCTGCAGGTCGAGATTTTCAAGGCGAACTGGCCGGTCATCAAGGCATGTGTCAGCGCCAATCTGAACATCAATCCGGCCTTTGTGCGGGTGAAGACGCGCTGCGAAAGCGACCTCGCCAAGACCATTTTTGCCAACTCGATCACGCTGACGCCGGGCACGGTGACAGTAGAGGTCGAGGGCGACAAACTTCTGATCCATGCCCTCTTCGAGGAAGCGGCAACGCCTGCCTCGTTTGACGAGATGGATCACCGTTCCTATCGCGCTGCCGATGGCAAGCGGAAGGAGGAGCTGGTTGCATGACTGAGATCGCTGCCGTCGCTATTATTATCGCGATCGGGCTGACGCTCATTCGCGCGCTGATGGGGCCAACGCTCTATGACCGCGTGCTGGCCGTCAACTCGCTCGGGACCAAGATCGTCCTCTTCATTGGCTTCCTCGGCTTTGTGCTGGGTCGCCCGGACTGGCTTGATATTGCAGTGCTTTATGCACTCATCAACTTCGTCTCGACGATCGCGATCCTGAAATTCTTCCGCTACCGCTCCTTCCAGGTGCCGCTGCATCGCAGGCCCGTCACGAAGGCGCCGACAGAGCAGGGGAGAGACAATGCCTGAGGTTCTGGACATCCTTCTGTTCGTCAAGCCATGGGTCGGCGGCATCCTGTGTGTGATCGGCGCGCTGCTCGCGCTGATCGGCTCGATCGGCGTCCTACGCTTTCCTGATTTCTTCACCCGCCTGCACGCGGCCAGTATCACTGATACCAGCGCCGTCACGCTCGGCCTGCTCGGTATGGCGATCCTCGCCCCGAGCTGGCTCGTCGTGTTCAAGCTGGTGGCAATCTGGCTATTCATCTTCCTGACCAGCCCGACCGGTTCACACGCGCTTGCAAATGCCGCCCACACGGCAGGCCTCCAGCCGGTCCTCGGCCGCGACCTGAGGCGCCCAGAGAATAGAGAGGAGGAGGCATGATCGCTGGCTATACTGGCGCAGATCTCGCCATCGCTCTCATCAACGTCCTTTTGCTCGGCCTTCTTTTTGTGATCGGCGTGGCGATTGCGCGTATGCGCAGCCTGTTCGCCATCGTCATGCTGGCGGGCATCTATTCACTGATCTCTGCGACCTGGTTTGTCGCTCTCGACGCCGTCGATGTGGCATTCACCGAAGCGGCTGTGGGCGCAGGGATCTCGACCGCGCTTCTTCTCGGGGCGATGCTGCTGACCGCACGCACGGCGAAACCGGAGCCATTTTCGCGAAGCATCGTGCCGATTCTCGTCGTGATCGCGACAGGCGCGATGCTGGTCTATGCAACGATTGACCTGCCAGCTTTCGGCGACCCGGACAGCCCAGCCAACACCTATGTCGGCACCGACTATCTTGAGCGCACGCCGAAGGAAATCGCCGTGCCGAACATCGTGACCGCCGTCCTCGCAAGCTATCGTGGCTTCGATACGCTTGGTGAGACGGGCGTTGTGTTTACCGCAGCCCTGGCTGTGATCCTCCTGCTTGGTTTCGGTGAGCGCTCGCTCTCGGCGACCTTCAATCGCAAGAAGGACAAGAAATAATGGCCGGCCCGCGTACAGATCATCACGTCATCCTGCGCGTTGTCGCAAAGCCTCTGATCCCGATCATCTCGCTGTTCGCGCTCTATGTTCACTTCCATGGGGACTATAGCCCGGGCGGCGGTTTCCAGGCCGGCGTGATCATCGTCGTTGCCGTTGTGCTCTACGCGCTGATCTTCGGCATTACGCCCGCCATGCGCGCTGTCCCGCCGGTGTTTGCAAGGTCGCTGGCGGCGCTCGGCTTCATCATCTTTGCCGGTGTTGGCGTCTGGGCGCTCATCATGGGCGGCAACTTCCTCGACTATGACGTCCTCTTCAATGAAGAGCCGGGCGGCCATATGGGCCAGCATTACGGTATCATTGCGGTTGAGGTTGGTGTGCTGTTCGCGGTCGCAGGCTCCATGCTTTCGATCTTCTATGCGTTCGCCGGCCGCGTCACCGAGATCAAGGACGAGGACTGGTAATGCTGGATTTCGTTCTGGAGCGCGGTAATTACTGGGCGATCATCGGCCTGATGATGCTCGGCCTCTATACGCTTTTCGCTGCTACAAACCTGATCAAGAAGCTCGTCGGTCTGTCGATCTTCCAGACCTCGATCATTCTCTTCTACATCTCGCTCAGCCGTATTGATGGCGGCACGGCGCCGATCCTTTATGGCAAGGACGCAAAGGGTCATGGCGGCGGCCATGATGAGGCGGCCGGTGCCTATGGCGCGGCAAGCGACGCTGCCCATGGTGCGTCTGATGCAGCACACGGGGCGGCTGATGCCGCGCATGGCGCTGCGAGCCACGGGCTCGAGCATGTCTATTCCAACCCGCTTCCACACGTCCTGATGCTGACGGCCATTGTGGTGGGCGTTGCGACGCTCGCTGTCGGCCTCGCCATTGTTGTGCGTATCAGGGAAGCATACGGTACGATCGAAAGCGATGAGATCCGCGAAACCGACCTTGAAGTCGCGCGCGCAGAATACGCCGTTGATCACGCTGATGAGGCTAACCCGGCATGATGGACTGGATCCTTCAAATCGCGCCAGCATTCGCTGAAGCGCACGCACCCGCGCTGCTCATCCTGCTGCCAATGCTGGCCGGGCCGATCGCAGCATTCCTGCCGGGCGGTGGACGCGTCGCATGGGGCATGACGGTCATCGTCACCGGCCTTTGTACATTGCTGTCGCTTATCCTTCTGGCGCAGGTCCGTTCGATTGAGGGCGGTGCGATCATTTCCTACGCCATGGGCGGCTGGGCGCCTCCTCATGGCATCGAATTCCGCATCGACGCACTCAACGTGCTGGTGCTGCTGCTGGTCAGCGTGATTGCCTTCCTGACCAGCATCTTCGGCTGGCCGACGATCAAGGCAGAGATTGCCGACGGCAAGCGCGCCATGTTCTTTGGCGCGTTTCAGGTCTGTTTCATGGGCCTGCTGGGTGTTGCGGCGACGGGCGACGCCTTCAACCTCTTCGTCTTCCTCGAGCTGTCGTCCATCGCGACCTATGTACTGGTTGCGCTTGGGTCCGGCCGTGACCGGCGCGCGCTTCCGGCCGCGATCAACTACCTCCTGATGGGCACGATCGGGGCAAGCTTCTACGTCGTCGGCGTCGGCTTCCTCTATGCCGCTACCGGCACGCTCAATATGGCGGATCTCGCCGTCCAGCTTCAGGATGTTGGCGGTAATCGCGCCGTGCAGGTCGGCTTTGCCTTCATCCTTGTCGGTCTTGGCCTCAAGGCGGCGATGTTCCCACTGCACCAGTGGCTGCCGAACGCCTATTCCTACAGCCCGAGCTTTGTGACGGCGTTTCTTGCCGCGACCGCGACGAAGGTCGCGATCTACGCAATGGTTCGCTTCCTGTTCAGCGTCTTCTCACTCGATTTCGCCTTCGAAGGTATGAGCCTTGCGCTGATCCTCGCGCCGATGGGCATTGCGGCGATGCTTGCCTGTTCCTTCCAGGCGATCTTTCAGGCCGACATTCGCCGCACGCTGGCTTACTCCTCAGTGGCGCAGGTCGGCTATATGCTGCTCGGTATCTCTCTGGGGACCGCTGCGGGCGTCTCGGCTGGCATGTTCCACCTGGTCAACCACGCGCTGATGAAGGGCGCGCTGTTCATGGCCGTTGCCGGCGCTGTGCTGACCTATCAGGGCACACGCATCCATGACTTTGCAGGTCTTGGTCGCCGCGCCCCGTGGACAATGACGGCCTTTGCAATCGCAGGCCTCTCGCTGATCGGCGTGCCGCTGACAGCAGGCTTCCAGTCCAAGTTCGCACTCGTCTCGGCGCTGCTCGAAAGCGGCTGGTGGTGGGCTGCGCTTATCGTGGTGTTCTCCAGCGTGCTCGCGGTGATCTATATGGGCCGCATCCTGGAGGCGGTCTTCTTCCGTGCGCCGGCAAATCCACACAAGGAACATGGCGAAGCGCCACTCCTCATTCTCGTCCCGCTCTGGATTCTCGCTATCGCGAATATCTGGGTCGGTATCGATGGCGGCTTTGTCTACGGCCTTGCAACGGATGCGGCTGAGGCGCTCTTTATCGGAGGCGCGTCATGAGTGGTGAAATCCTGATCCTCGCGGCGCTCATCCTGCCGCTGATTACCATGGCCGGCATTTATCTGACCGGCCGCTTCCCCGATGTGCGCGAAGGCGTCACGCTGGTCGGTGCGGGCGCGCTCTTTGTCGTGGCCTGCCTGCTGACCGGAACCGTCATGGGCGATGAGCCTGCCGAATATGTACTCGGCACCGTCGTTCCCGGCCTCGATCTGGCATTCAAGCTGGAGCCGCTCGGTGCCATGTTCGCGCTTGTGGCCAGCGGCCTCTGGATCGTGAACAGCTTCTATTCCATCGGCTATATGCGCGGGAACAAGGAGCGCCACCAGACGCGCTTCTATATGTGCTTTGCCATCGCGCTGATGGGCGCCATGGGCGTTGCCATGGCCTCGAACCTGTTCACGCTGTTCGTGTTCTACGAAGTGCTGACTCTGTCGACCTTCCCGCTGGTTGCGCACAAGGGCGACGCCAATGCGCTCCGCGGCGGCCGTATCTATCTGATGACGCTTCTCGCGACCTCGATCGGTCTGCTGCTCGTCGCCATCATCTGGACGGCGACGCTGGCGGGCAGCATGGACTTTGTGCCGGGTGGGCTGCTCGCCGGGGTAGAGGGCGTGACGCCAGCGATCGCAAGCGCGCTTCTCATCCTCTTTGCCTTTGGTATTGGTAAAGCGGCGCTGATGCCGGTCCATTTCTGGCTGCCAAACGCCATGGTCGCGCCGACGCCGGTGTCGGCGCTCCTGCACGCCGTGGCGGTTGTGAAGGCTGGCGTTTTCACCATGGCCAAGGTCGGCATCTATGTCTTCGGCATAGATCTTCTAGCCGACACGCCAGCGCGAGACTTTGTCCTGTTCGTGGCATGTTTCACCATCGTGGTCGCTTCGCTGATCGCTCTGACCAAGGACGACCTCAAGGCACGGCTTGCCTATTCGACCGTCGGCCAGCTTGCCTATGTGACGGCAGGCGTGATGCTGGCCAATGAGGCGGGCATGTTGGGTGGCGCGCTGCAGATCCCCGCGCACGCTTTCGGCAAGATGACGCTCTTCATGTGCGCGGGTGCGATCTATGTCGCGACCGGCAAGAAAGCGATCTCGGAGATGCGCGGTCTTGGGCGGCGCATGCCATGGGTGTTCTCCGCCTTCCTGATTGGCTCGCTGTCGATCATCGGTCTTCCGCCGCTCGCAGGGGGCTGGCCGAAAGTCCTGCTCATGCTCGGTGCGTCCGAAAGCGGTGATGCGTATGTCGCCTGGGTGCTGATTATCTCGTCGCTCCTGAACATCGCCTACCTGCTGCCGATTGCAATCCTCGGCCTCATGCCGCCGCGCGGGACGCCGGAGCCTGCTCCTTACAAACGCCCAGAAGGGGCTCCGGCCCTTGCCGTCGCAGCGCCGGTCTTCACGGCGATTGGCACGCTCGTGCTGTTCTTCTTCATGGGCGAGCTCTACGATTTCCTTCTTCCAGCGATTGGAGGCCAGCCATGAGCGATCATGCAACCCCGCCTCATCTGAGCGATCATGGAGAGCATGCGCCCGATGAGAGCCAGACGGTTCCAGCAGCACGCGCCCTGTTCGGCTGGACGACCAAACCGTGGATCGGCAAGGCCCTGTTCTGGGGACTGCTGGTCGTCTCGATCCTGCTGATCGCGATTGAGCCAGTGCTGGAAATGCTGGCGCCCGAGGGTGAGCATTTCCGCCATCCATATTTCAGCATCGACGGCACGACAGGCTTTAACGCCATCTGGGGCTTTGGCGCCTTCGCGCTTGTCGTGCTGGCGGGCTGGCCGCTCGGCCGCCTGCTGCGCCGCTCTGAAGACTATTACGAGGACGAGCAGGAACCTGCCGGAACGGAGCCGCATCCATGAACGGCCTGCTTGCAACCATCAATCCGGGCCTGGTGCTCATCCTTGCGGGGATGCTGGCCGCGGTCATTCCGGTCCAGCGTATCCGTCAGATTCTGGCGCTGCTCGCGCCTATTGTCGCAACAGCCCTTCTGCTCGCTGCGCCCCGTGAGACCGACCTCGCAAGCCTCTCCATGATGGGCTTCGACATGGTGCTTTACCGTGTCGACTCGCTCTCCTTCATCTTTGGCCTCGCCTTCCTGATCGCGGCCTTCATCAATGCGGTCTACGCGCTGCATCAGGACAGCCAGTTCGAAGACACGATGGGGCTGACCTATATGGGCGCGGCCGTGGCTGCGGCCTTCTGCGGCGACTTCATCAGCCTCTTTGTCTTCTGGGAGCTGACCGCCATCACGTCGGTCTTCCTGATCTTCCGGTCAGGCACGCGAGCTGCCTACAAGGCGGGCATGCGCTATCTCGGCCTGCACATCCTGTCGGGTGTTCTGCTGCTGTTTGGCGCGATGCAGATCTATTTCGACACGGGCGATATGAGCATCCGCGCGCTGGAGCTTGGCAATCCTGGCGTTCTGCTGGTCTTCCTCGCTTTCGGTATCAAGGCGGGCTTCCCCTTCCTCCATACCTGGATCGCGGATGCTTATCCAAAGGCGACGGTGGTCGGCACGGTCATCCTGTCTGCCTTCACGACCAAGCTCGCCATCTATGCGCTGGCGCGGACTTTCGCTGGCGAGCAGAGCCTCATCTGGATCGGCGCGATCATGACGGTCTATCCGGTCTTCTTCGCCGTGGTGGAGAACGACCTGCGCAAGGTGCTGTCCTTCTCGCTGAACAACCAGCTTGGCTTCATGGTCTGTGCGATTGGTGTCGGCACGCCGCTGGCCCTCAATGGCGCGGCAGCGCACGCCTTCTGCCACATCATGTACAAGTCGCTGCTCTTCATGAGCATGGGCGCTGTCCTGTATCGGACGGGCACGGCCAAGGCGACCGAGCTTGGTGGCCTGTTCCGTACCATGCCGTGGACAACGGTTTTCTGTCTCATCGGCGCAGCATCGATTTCGGCTTTCCCGCTCTTCTCCGGCTTTGTATCGAAGTCGCTCACCATGAGCGCAGTTGCCGGCGGTGCCTTCCTCATTCCGTGGCTGATGCTGCTCTTCGCGTCGGCTGGTGTGCTGGAGCACTCGGGGATCAAGATCCCGTACTTTGCCTTCTTCGGTCATGATAGCGGCAAGCGTCCCAAGGAAGCGCCGTTCAACATGCTCGTTGCGATGGGCCTTGCTGCCTTCATCTGTATCGCTGTTGGTTTGCCAGCCTTCTTCCCCGGCTTTGGCTTCAACTGGCTCTACTCGATCCTGCCATTCGCCAACGACCCGTATACGGTTCGCTACGAGCCATATACCGGCGACCATATCCTGACGCAGATGCAGCTCCTCGTGCTGGCCATCTTTGCCTTCGCCCTGCTGCAGCGCCTCGGCGCCTATCCGCCGGAAAAGCGCGGTATCATCATCGATACCGACATCATCTATCGCAAGGCTGGCTATGGCCTCGCGAACTGGGCGGGCCTTGTCTGGAACAAGGTTGGCCCGGCGATGAGCGGCGTGTTCGGCAATCTGAGTGCGCGGACCTTCTCGAGGCTGGAGGCTGCTTTCAGTCCTCGGGGTACGCTGGCGTCCGGCGGGCTCTATAATGGCATGGCGGTCTGGACGGCCGTCCTGCTTGGTCTTGCCCTGTTGATTGCCTTCTTTATCCGTTAGGCATCGCTCAGCTGCTTCCAGTCAAAGTTTTAGCCGCTGATCTTGATATAAATCAGTGCAATCTCGATTTGCGTATTCTATTGAGCGTGACTGTACTTATTTCGAAGTACTTGGAACCAAGCCCATTCAGATGAATTGATTGGGCTTGAGCGTAAAGGAGAGAAGCGTGGATACCGGCACAGACAAGAAAGCCCCTGGCGTCGACACACTGGAACTGACCACTGAAATCGTGGCGGCCTATGTGAGCAATAACCCTGTGCAGAGCAGCGACCTCGCCAATCTGATCCGAAATGTCCACGATGCCCTGACGAACATCTCTACCGAGGAAGTCCAGGCACCTGAGGCGAAACCTGCCATTCCGGTCAAGAAGTCCGTCACCGATGACTATCTGATCTGTCTTGAAGACGGGAAGAAGTTCAAATCGCTGAAGCGTCACCTTCGTGCCAAGTATGACATGACTCCGGATGAGTACCGCGAGAAGTGGGGCCTGCCATTTGACTATCCGATGGTCGCGCCAAGCTACGCCCGCAAGCGTTCGCAGCTTGCAAAGAAAATGGGCCTCGGTACCGGCAAGAAATAGGCCGGTCATCTTCGGCGCGCCGCACGAATACTGACAATCAAAGTCGTTACGCTTGCGAAATGAAATACTTTGGCAATCTAGGTTAATTTTTTCTTAGATTGACTCTTGCGGCGCGAATCGAATTCAGACACACCTGATTCTATCGAATCGCTTGGGGTGGCTGACGATGAAGAGTCAATCAGATATTTTTAGCCTGATCGATGCTCAGAAAGAGATTGTCGATTACTGGAATTCCAGAAGGGAAGATGGTCTGGCGCCCCTTCGCGCGGACATCGATCCGGGCGCGCTGCGCGCTCATCTCCATTGCATCTCAATCCTGGAGCTGGACGGGCAGGGCGGCGCGACCTTCCGCCTGATCGGTACCCAGCTTCGCAACCTGATCGGGGCCGATATGCGCGGCTGCCGGATTGATGACCTGCCCGAAGAACACGCCTCTATCTGGCGGATGGGCGGACTTTCCCTAATTGAAGGTTGTCAGCCGCAGCAAGGCGTTGTCGATCTTGGCGAGAGCCATCACGCCTGGCTCCGCCTGCCGCTTCGCCATTCGGCGGTCGATGATGCGCCGGCAATGGTGCTCTGCCATGATGTGCTGCGCCGGAAAAAGACCCGCATGTCCCGGCCTGTTTTCTCTCTTCATCCCTCAGCGCCGCGCGCCGTAGCTGCCTGATCCACAAGAGATTGATTTCCTGAGATAGGAAAAATATCCTAATTATATACGTGACAAAGCATGTGTGATTCGGATATAGGTGACGGCGACAGGCCGGTACAGGAAATTGAGATTACTCCCCAGATGATTGAGGCGGGTTTGGCGATGCTTTCAGATGCTTGTTGATGAAATATTTCGGGCAATGCTGGCTGAAGGTCCTCCTGCCTGAACTGGCGGATATCGCGGGCCAGTTTCGTGAAAGAAGTGATGTAATTTTTGATGTCATGAATCTCTAAGTGCCACTGGCTGCCGCTAGCTTGAACGTCCCAAAAGTTCGGGCCTAGTGCGGGCCTTGATCCGCGTTCGTCAGAGTATTGGCCTAGCCGCCAGTGGGCGAGTTTATTGCGCTTGAGTCCTGACTTTCGGATGCGAGCGTCTAGTTTGGCCCATTTCGCAACAAGCTCGTTGCTTGCGTGGCTCGACTCTATTGCTGCTGTGATCATGTCGCGTTTTGTGGACAAGTTTATAGCAGCGTTAAAAACAGATGCGGCAGTGGTGTCGTTTCCTGATTGCATCAGCATGATGAAAATTTTCGTCATTGCGGTGCCCTCAACGGTGTACCATGTGCTCAGAGCCTCGCCGATGGCTGCGTACAGATCGCGGCGTTGCTCATCAAAGGTGGATTGCGTCATGACAGGCTCCCAGGACGACAAGAAATTCAATGACACCCTCAAGCGGCTGATGGATCAGAAGCCAAAGCCGCATGAGGACATGAAGAAGGGGCGTAAGCCGCAGAAAGAGGATCGAGATGAACGAAATTCGCCTCAAGGCTCTTGAGCTTGCTGTTGCAGCCCGCGAAGCCGATCCAGTAACTGCGGCTCGTCGCTACCTTACTTTTCTTTCCAGTCGCGAAGACCCCGAGTCGCGGTCAGGCATTCAGCATATGTGTCCAGCATGTACTTGCGGATGGTCTGCCGATCTGCGGGACGGCCCTCAGAAATAATGATTTCCTGAAAGAGCTTGAAAGCTACTTCCTCTTTCGAGGTTTGTGACAGTTCCAGTTTATCAGCCATGTTTGGCTCCTGTAATGTCGGAGCGATTGACGCTGAATCTCGACTCTGCAAGAATCCTCTATTGTACACATGTCAGCCGCTCCTTGGTTGACGTTGAGCCGCCTGCTCCCTGTCAAAAGTGCAGGCGGCTCTTCCACTACAGCTGAGTCGCTGGCGGTTAACAACCCTTTCAGGTTTTTGTTTTGTTCTTGCGCTTTCGGTGGCGTTTGAAGGCGCGCGCTAGCTGCTTAGGCGAGCGCGGCTTCACCAGTCCGCCGATAGGTCAGGCGCTTGCCTGCCACTGCTTTGAGAAGTTGGTTGTGACGGTCCTCGTCATTCACGCCTAGCGCCTGACGGCGGTTATAGCGGAAGTCGAACTCTGAGAGGTAGCGGTGAAGGTGGGCTTCGCCGCAATGCTGGTACACGCCAGTCATGCCACGCTTGAAGACGGAGAATACGTTCTCAATTGTGTTGGTGTGGACTTCGCCGCGTGCGTACTCCTTGGCGGAGTGGTTGACCGTCTTGTGGTCTGCGTACTCAGTGCCAGTCGTGGTGTAGAGGCGCGACTCGTCGGTGAACAGGCGGGACTTGCGGTCTGCATTGCGGACCAGAATGTCACGCACCTGCGCCTTGTTGGCGATACGGACATGGAAGGAACGGACACGGCCACCGCGCTCGACAAGAGCGACGACAGGGCGCTTCTGGTTGCCGCCTGACTTGAGGAACGGGCGACCTTCCTTGATACGGCGCGGGGAGACGTAAGGCACGTCACGCTTGCCGATATAGGTTTCGTCGGCTTCGACAATCTTACCCTCGCCACCGAGCGGGCCAGACGTGGAGTTATCTTCCTTCATGGCCTCGCGGATGCGGTGAAACATGAACCAAGCGGTCTTGTAGGTAACGCCAAGCATACGGTGCAACTGGTGGGCAGACATACCCTTCTTTGAGGACGCCAGAAGGTAGGTAGCAGCCAGCCACTTGTTGAGCGGCACCTTGGAGCGCTCGAACACGGTTTTAACAGTGACGGTGAACTGCTTGCGGCAGCCGTTGCATTGATAGAGGCCCTTGCGCTCCTTGCCCTCTGGGTGGGCTTTGGATGGACGCGCACGGGCACCCTTGATCGGAGTAACGTGATCCTCGCCTACGCAACCGCAGTGTGGGCACACCGCGCCATCAGGCCAGCGCTGCGCTTCAAGATGCTCGCGCGCTGCGTCCTCGTCGGTGAAGATCGGGTCTGTAAGAGCGATAGACATTGGCTGTTCTCCTTGGCTGCTAAGATAGCCATAGGGCCTGCTTTGTCAAGTATATAATTAGGAAAAATATCCTACACCTGTCTCGTTCGCCTTAAGGTGGGACGCACGAGACATAAGGAGTAGGAAATGAACTCTACCAAGAACAGGCTCCATGATGAGCACAGCGTCCGCCTTGCCGTGGGGCTGACAGGCTATGCGCTGCAGATCCCGTCCGAGGCGATCCTGTCCGCGTCCGCGCGCGACCATAATGTGGTGCGGGCCCGGCAGGTCGCGATGTATCTGTCACATGTCGGGCTGGGGATGAGCCTTGCGCGCGTAGCGATGGCGATGGAGCGGGACAGGTCCACCGTCGCACATGGCTGTCACAAGATTGAGGATATGCGCGATGATCCGGATATCGATGCCTGGCTCGATCTCATGGAGAACAAGCTGCGCGAGGCGGCAGATGTTGGCCAGTCAGGTGAGAGACGGGGTCTCAGCCAGCGGCCGCTTCAGTGCCGGCGACCGACTTGATCCGCTCCAGCATGGAGGCAAGGCCATTCGAGCGCTGCGCCGACAGCGCTTCGCTGACGCCGATCTCATCGAAAAATGCCATTGCATCGAAGGCGGCAATCTCCTTTGCCTTCGCACCTGAATAGAGCCGGATAAGAATCGCGATCAGGCCTGAAACGATCAGCGCATCGGATTCGGCGCGGATTTTCAGATGGTCGCCATTCTCTGGCTCTATCACCATCCATACCTGTGAAGCGCACCCGCGAACGCGGGTGTCTTCGCTCCGCTCGCTGGACTCAAGCGATGGGTTCGCCTTGCCCATATCGATGATGTGTGCGTAGCGGGTCTCCCAGTCGTCGAGAAACTCAAACTCTGCAGCGATGTCCTGTGCGCGTTCTGTAACGGTCATGCCGGTCATTTGGGGCAGAAACAGGCAAAAGAAAACCCCGGCCCCCAGTTGAGGGTCGGGGTGAGAGATTGAATACCCGTTATCCTAGTTGCTGACCTTGGCGATGCAACTTCCAATCTCAGCAAGCGCATGCTCGCCGAGGCAGAATGGCACTTCGAAATGCTGATGGGTCGCGGCGATGCACTGCTGCAGGTTCAAATTGGCCATGTTCATACAGCCAGAGGTCTGGCTTTCGGTCATCGCGCCCTGGATCGGGGCAGGGCCGGTCTGCTCGCTGCCGAGCACGCGGTAGGCGGCGAGCGTTGCGATCTTGTCGGCGACCTGCTCACTGCCAGGGGCAACGCTGCGGCGGGTGCCACGACGCGGATACGATCAGCAGAGCCACTGACATTGCGCCAGATCGATGGAGCGCCAACGCGGCCCGCCGTTGAAAGGACGTTGCCGATATCAGGCGCACGGAAAGCAGTCGTCATGTCGCTGCTGGCGGTGCGGCCAACGAGGGAGTCGGCGCGAAGGCGGGTTGCGAGTGCACCGGAGTCGCCCAGCGTGCCCTTGGCCCAGCCATAGGACTGGAGGCTGTAGGCCTGCTGCTTCACGGTCTGTGCGGTGGCCTGGAGGCGCTGCGCATCGGCGGCGCCTGCGTTCAGGGCAGCGCTGACAGCTGCCGAGCCGCCATGCAGCGTGCGGGCATAGCGCACATCATTCTGCAGTCCTCGTACAAGGAAGTCTCGGCCATAATAAGCTTCACCGTCGCGCACGGCGGCGCGGAATTCCGGGTCCTGCGAGGCGATCAGCGCCGAATAGGCGATCCAGCCACGCGAGAGCTGGTCATGGTTCTGGCTGCCAAGATCGCTGAGTGCCGCCTGGATCGAGGCGACGTCCTCGAACTTCTGGTCCTCCAGGCGGGTCACATCGCTCTGATAGGTGGCATACACAGCCGCAGCCGTCGCGAGCGGGTCTGGCGCGGGCGCAACGCTGTAAGGTTGAACCGTCGGGATGCTCGTCGTCGTGGTGGCAGGTTCGGCAGCCTGTTCTGGCGTGCTTTCCTGAGCCGTGGCAGCAAGTGCCACAAGCATGCCGGCGGTTACTGCTGCGTGAATTCTTCCGAGTTTCATTCTGTTTCCCCTGAGACGCGAAGGCATGCCTCGCTCTATCATTCTTGCGCAACTCGCCATAATCTACGGCGAAATAGGCAACCGACTCAACTTGAATTCTTCAGCCGCAAGGATGCGTGGCATTTCTAACCGACAGATGAACAGCTCGTCTAAAATCGCGGTAACATCTGCCTCCCTGATCTGGCTGGCCGGGGCCGTCGCTGCAGCTGTGCTTGCTGTTCGCGAAGGCATGCCGGGGCTGATCGCGGTTGCTGTGTTCGCCTGCGCGGCGCTTCCGGCTGTCCTGACCATCCTCGTCGCCCTTCGCGGGCGCCGCTGGCCTGTCGCGCGCAAATCCGTTCTCGCCATCCTGCCTTGGATCGCGCTCGCCTCCGGTTTTGTCTTCGTAACCGGCGGCTTCTTTTCCCCCGCGATTGCGACAGGGGCGCTGGCGCCGCTCTTCGTGCTGGCATTTGGCTGGCGCTCACATGTGGTGGAGATCTGCGTCTTCGCGCTTCTGGGGCTTGCTGGCAGTCTTCTCGCCGCGGCCTTCCTCAATGGTGCGCTGAACGACCCTGCGCTGGACATGTTCAGCGGCGTTCTTTCGCTGAATGCGATCTTTGCCGGGGCGCTTTTGCTCGTGGCGATCCTGCGGCGTGAGCCCTCAGACGTCTTTGCAGCTGCAGCCCTTGCACCGGTCAGGCCCGGTCCTGAGCACTGGCCCGGTCATGATCGTCGATGTCGCCGATGACGGGCGCGTGCGCATGGTATCCGGCGAGATCAATGCACCGGTCAGCCCGCGACAGAAGCAACCTTTCGTTGAGGCCTTCGATGAGCCCCACCGGCCGAGGATCGAGGCGGCCCTCTCATCTGACGGCACGCGCCTCGATATCGATATTGGCCGCGCACCGCTCGAGCTCATCTTTGATCCGCACGCAGCTGGCATGCGCGTCTTCATGAGCCTGGTTGAAGAACCGGAAGCGGAAGAAGACGACGAGGAGGGGGCCGATAATGAGGCACTTGTCCGTGCCCATGCCGCCGAAGAGGCGCTGGCAGAGCGCACCGCCTTCTTTGCAAGCCTTGGTCATGAGCTCAAGACCCCGCTAAACGCTATTCTCGGCTTCTCCGATCTCATGCGCAATGAACTGCGCGGTGACCTTCCGGAAGCCTACCGCGAATATGTCGAGCTGATCCATGAGAGCGGACAGGACCTGCTTCTGACCGTTGAGGACATCCTCGACTATGCCAAGGCGGAGTCGGGCCATATCCGGTTCGACTTGGAGCCAGTCGATCTTGTCGCCAGTAGCGAGTCCGTTATCGCGCAGCTGTCAGCCTTTGCTGACCGGGCGGGTGTCTCCATCCGCCAGAAGGCAGGCAATGAAGTCTGGGCGCTGGCAGACGCACGCGCGGTGCGCCAGATCTGGCAGAACCTCCTGTCGAACGCGATCAAATACTCGCCGAGAGGTTCAATGGTCAGCATCGATGCGCGGTCAGGCTCCTCGACCGCCGCCTTGTCTGTGCGGGATATGGGCGCCGGGATGAGCGCGAGCGATCTGGAGCAGGTCGCGCGGCCTTTCCAGCAGGGCAGCAATGCCAAGGGCAGGGCAGGTACGGGGCTTGGCCTGGCCGTCGTAAAGACCTTCGCAGACCTGATGCAGGGCAAGGTCATCATTGATACAGCGCCCGGCGAGGGCACACGGGTGCGCGTCATCCTGCCGAAGGCGGACCTAGAAGAAGCCGAAGGTGCGCTGCTCGAGACGACCAGCGTTTAACTTTAGTTTGCGAAAGCCCGGTCGTTTCAGGATTTGAATTTGCGCCGTTCGATGCGGGTCTCGCGCAGAAGAAGCGCAAAGCCGCTGACCAGAAGCGCGCCAATCATGACAATGACGACTTCAAGCGGCAGGACAGGCGAGCCGGTCACTTCAATAGCACGCGCCGACAGGAAGTCCTTGCCGCCGAGCGACAGGGCGTTCACGCTAGCTGTTTCGCTGGCAGCCTTTATGGCGGCGCCAGATTGAATGATGGTGCTGAACATGGCCCACTCCCTGGCGGCGTATTAATAAACTGTTAACGATTACGCAACTTGCAAAGCGCGTGCCGGATGAGAGGAGCCGGACAGTATGTTTGAAGAACGTCTGCCGACATGGCTCTGGGTCGATGCGCTGGTGCGCCGGGTACAGGTGGCCGGTGCCAGCTGTTTCATCTTGCAGAAGGGCGACCGCGAGCGCGGCGACGTGATCGTCAAGGTGGCTGACCTGAAGGGCGGCGCGCGCGTCTATGTGCCCCGCACCAGTATGGAAGGCGCCCGTATCTTCTCTGACGTGCGCCTTCAGGGTGTGGGCGAAAGCGAAGCAGAGGCCGATGATTATGTCCGCCGTGCTCGCAGCCGCGACAGCGACCTCTGGGTGGTCGAGATCGAGGATCGCGAAGCGCGCCATTTCCTAACAGAAGAGATAGAGGCACCTGCCGATTGAGTGTCCGGCAGCGGATGGAATCAGGCCAAGCCGGATGTCTGCGAAAGGCAGGGCCTGCCTGAGATGAGGAGAGACCGTGGCGAAGCTCTATTTCACCTATTCGGCGATGAATGCCGGCAAATCGACCATCCTCCTGCAATCGGCGCATAACTACCGCGAGCGGGGCATGACGGTCATGCTTTGGACGTCTCACTTCACCAAGGCGGATGATGTCGAAGATGCGCGCATTTCATCGAGAATTGGTCTTGCCTCTGAGGCCCACCGCTTCAATGGCGACGTCGATCTTTTCGCGGCCATCGAGACAACGCATGCGGGCACGCCGCTAAGCGCTGTCCTGCTGGATGAGGCGCAATTCCTCAGCCCTGCGCAGGTCTGGCAGCTGTCACGCGTGGCAGACGAGCTTAGTATCCCCGTTCTCTGCTACGGCCTTCGCACAGACTTCCAGGGCAAGCTGTTCGATGGCTCGGCTGAATTGCTCGGCATCGCTGACAGCCTGCGGGAGATCCGTACCATCTGTCATTGCGGCAAGAAGGCGACGATGACGGCCCGCGTCGACGAGGCCGGTCAGCCGCAGACAGAAGGCCAGCAGGTCGACATCGACAAGGACCACTATCTGTCGCTTTGCCGCCAGCACTGGAAAGAAGTTACCGGATTGCAAGCGGACTGACAGGAACAAGCGGGCAATCCATCTGGTTGATGAGGCAGGAGCAGAACGCTTCGACGCAAAACCAGAAAGGAAATGAAAATGCCCACACCAGACGGACATACCACTGCTATCCGCGCCTCCCGCGTTATCGGGACGGATGTCTACTCAACCAGCGGCGACAAGATCGGCGAGATCGAGGACGTCATGCTGAACAAGCTCGACAACCAGATCATGTTTGCGGTCGTCGGCTTTGGCGGCTTCCTCGGCATTGGGGAAAAGTTTCACGCTATTCCATGGGCCTCGCTCGACTATGGGAAGGACAAGGGCGGCTACATCGTCCCGTTCAGCGAGGAACAGTTGAAACAGGCCCCGTCCCACAGCCTGAAAGAGCTGACCAAGGATGATGGCGCGGCCGCGCGCGATGCAGCCTTCGACTATTACAAGGTCGAGCGCTACTGGGTCGTCGGCGCGAACTGATCCTGCGCAAATCTTAAGGGAAGCGGCGCTGCGAATGTGGCGCCGCTTTTCTTATGAATACCCCTCAATCGCCCGCGCCTCACCCGATTGCCGCCCCATTTGCGGGTAAGTGTCGCCTCATCGCATCGACTGAGGAGGAGAGGTCATGGGTGCCCGCCGCAACACTGCATTCGCGCTGACTGCGCTGCTTTCATTCGTTCTCGCAGGTGTGAGCGCCAAGGCCGAGGCGCAGGCCGCAGGCTCTCCAGAGATCGACTATGTTGGGTTCATGCAGGCCGGCGAGGATGTCATGGCGCTGCGTGCCACACGCCTCGTCAGCCTCGTCGAATTCAATGAGATGGCGAGCGAAGCAGACACGATCATTCTCGACGCCCGAAGCGCTGAGGCGTTCGCGCTCGGCCATATCGACGGTGCCATCAATATCAACTTTGCCGACTTCACCGATGAGAAACTGGCCGACCTCATCGCCCATCGCGGCACGCGCATCCTCATCTATTGCAACAACAATTTCGCTGACGACATCGCGCCGGTGATGCTGAAGCGGGCGCCGCTCGCGCTGAATATCCCGACCTTCATCAACCTGCACGGCTATGGCTATACGAATGTCTATGAGCTCGGCGAGCTCGTCAGCACGAATGATCCGGATGTGAACTGGGTGAGTGCGCCGCAAATGCCCTGAACCTCAGCTGCGCACCACCCTGAGAGGCAGGCCGGCTCCCCATCGCCGTGCCTGCCTTTCCTTATTTAGTTCTGCTAATGCGACCGTTACGCCGCTTGCACATCGGCGCTTTCGCCGTCATGTCACCCATCGACCAGTGATTATCGGGACGAAACAATGACGACTGCCAGCCAGCAATCTGCCGCGCCACGCGTCAATCCGAACGCGCCGACCGAAGAGACTGTCCTCTCGGTAGAGCATTACACCGACCGGCTTTTCTCTTTCCGCATCACACGCCCGCAAAGCTTCCGCTTCCGCTCCGGCGAGTTCGTCATGATCGGCCTGCCGCGCGAAGCCGGTAAACCGCTACTGCGGGCCTATTCGGTGGCCTCGCCGTCCTGGGACGAGTCTCTGGAATTCTATTCAATCAAGGTGCCGGACGGCCCACTGACCTCACGCCTTCAGAAGATCAAGCCGGGCGACAAGGTCCTGCTTGGCAAGAAGCCGACAGGTACGCTGGTGCTCGACGCACTTACGCCGGGCAAGCGGCTCTACATGTTCTCCACGGGTACGGGCTTTGCGCCCTTCGCCAGCCTTGTGCGTGACCCGGAGACTTATGAGAAATTCGAGGACGTCATTGTCACCCATACCTGCCGCCAGAACGGAGAGCTGCAATACTCCACCAAACTGGTCGAGGACCTCGTCAATGATCCGCTCGTCGGTGAGATGGTGCATGGCAAGCTGAAGCTGTTCACCTCGTGCACGCAGGAACAGTCAGACCGTATGGGCCGCCCGACAGACCTCATCCGCTCTGGTGAACTGTTCAAGCAACTGGGCCTGCCACCCCTCGATCCGTCCACGGACCGTGTGATGATCTGTGGTTCCATGCCGATGACGCTGGAGATGAAAGACCTCATGCAGGAAGCCGGGCTGACCGAAGGCTCAAATGCTGCCCCGGCCGAGTTCGTCATCGAAAAGGCGTTTGTGGGGTAGGGGACGACAGCGTGCCGTCTGCGCCAGATTGACCTGTTGCCCGGTAAAAGCCTTGGGTTAAGCGTGGTGGACCTCTGCGGGAGGCGCTGTTGGGTCCACTCAAGTCAGTTTTGATGTTTGCATCGCTTTGCGCACTGCTTGCCGGATGCGGCGGCCGCTATGATGTGGGCGAGGAAATCTTCGTGGTCCCCGCCAAATATGATTATCACAGTCCGCTGGTGACGGCGTTCACTGGATTCAGAAACGGTGATGGCGACGGATTCCTTTTTGTGCTGCCGGGATCGGAGATCCACGCAGCCACCGAAGGGGTGGGCGTAAAACAGCCAAGCTTCAGCGTTGACGACGAAGTGATCATCCAGGTCGTGCCGAAATCGGTCGGCACATACGATGAAGCGTTGGATCTGTTTTTTGAGATGGATCACTACAACGAACCTGAAATCAGGTTCGCGAACGGTGGGCACTACCATCTGGTGCGCATTTTTCCTGCCGACGACATTTTGGTGATGTCTGAGCGTCCGAGCTATGTCGATTTCAAGGTAAGTGGTCGCGATACAGTCGTTGCTGTCTGCTATCCCGGAACAGTGCGCTATAATTGCGATGTTTCATTCGAACTGGATGACGTTCTCGTGATGTACGACCTGCCAATGGAACAGGTCGTCCTGTTCAATGCCATCAACGAGTTGGCTCGCGCCAAACTCGTGAGCTGGCGTCAGGACTAGTTCTGATTGCTTAGCCCATCTGCCCGCGGTGGCGCAGCTTTGCGTCTGCGAGGACGCAGGCCATCATCGCTTCGGCAACAGGGACGGCGCGGATGCCGACGCAGGGGTCGTGGCGGCCTTTGGTGCGCACATCGACTTCGTCGCCGTCGCGGGTCACAGAGCGGGTTTGCGACAGGATGGATGAGGTCGGCTTGATCGCGACGCGGACCACAACGTCCTGACCCGTGCTGATACCTCCGGCGACACCGCCATTATTGTTCGACAGGAAGCGCACGCCTTCATTGCCCATGCGCATCTCGTCGGCATTCTCTTCGCCAGAGTAGGATGCGGCGGCAAAGCCTGCGCCAATTTCGACCCCCTTGGCGGCATTGATGCTCATCATGGCGCTGGCCAGTTCGCTGTCGAGCTTGCCATAGATAGGGGCGCCCCATCCGGCAGGCACGCCTGAGGCATGGACTTCAACGATGGCGCCGGCGCTGGAGCCTGCCTTGCGGGTCTCGTCCAGAAAGCCTTCCCATTGGGCGGCCGTCTTGGCGTCCGGGCACCAGAAAGGGTTGTTGCCCGTCTCGTTCCAGTCCCAGTTTTCCGGGTCGATCATGTGCGGGCCGATCTGGATGACGGCGCCGCGGATCGTGATGCCAGTACCGAGAACGCGCCGCGCCACGGCGCCTGCAGCAACCCGCATGGCGGTTTCGCGCGCAGAGCTGCGCCCGCCGCCGCGATAGTCGCGAATCCCGTATTTCTGGTCATAGGCATAGTCGGCATGGCCAGGGCGATAGCGGTCCCGGATCTCCGAATAGTCCTTGGAGCGCTGATCGACATTCTCGATCATCATCGAGATGGGCGTGCCGGTCGTGACCTGGCCATCCGTGCGGTCGTCAGCGAAGACGCCGGAGAGGATACGCACCTCGTCCGGCTCCTTGCGCTGGGTGACGAAGCGGCTGGTGCCGGGCTTTCTCTTGTCGAGGAAGCCCTGCACATAGGCCTCATCCAGCGGCAGGTTTGGCGGGCAGCCATCCACCACGCATCCGATGGCCGCCCCGTGGCTTTCGCCCCAGGTGGTCACGCGGAAGAGGTGGCCGAACGTATTGTGCGACATGGCTGCCCGTCTTTGTCAGTTAGCCTTAGGCCTTAGGCGAACAGGTGCTCGACGGCGGCGCGCTCTTCGCGCAGCTCCGCATCGGTTGCATCCATCTTGCCGCGCGAGAACTCATTGATCTCGAGGCCCTGGACGATCTCATACTTGCCGTCCTTGCAGGTGCACGGATAGCCATAGATGACGCCCGGCTCGATGCCGTAGGAGCCGTCGGACGGAATGCCCATGGACACCCACTCGCCTTCAGGCGTGCCGAGGGCCCAGCTGCGCATATGGTCGATGGCGGCCGAAGCAGCCGAAGCGGCAGACGAGGCACCGCGTGCCTTGATGATCGCCGCGCCGCGCTGCTGCACGTCAGGGATGAAGGTATCGGTGTACCAGGCGTCGTCGACCTGCGGCTTGGCGTCTTTGCCTTTGACCGTAGCGTGGTGAATGTCCGGATACTGGGTCGCCGAGTGGTTGCCCCAGATGATGACGTTCTTGATGTCGGTATTGTGTGCGCCGGTCTTTTCGGCGAGCTGGCTCATCGCGCGGTTATGGTCGAGACGGACCATCGCGGTGAAGCATTTCGGGTCGAGGTCCGGTGCGTTCTGCTGGGCGATCAGCGCGTTCGTATTGGCCGGGTTGCCGACGACGAGGACTTTCACATCGCGCGAGGCGTGATCGTTGATCGCCTTGCCTTGTGGGCCAAAGATGCCGCCATTGGCTGACAGCAGGTCCTTGCGCTCCATGCCCTGCTTGCGCGGCATGGCGCCGACCAGAAGACAGAAGTCAGCGTCCTTGAAGGCGACATTCGGGTCGTCGGTCGCGACGATCTTGTTCAGCAGCGGGAAGGCGCAGTCATTGAGCTCCATCACAACGCCTTCGAGCGCGCCGAGGGCCGGGGTAATCTCGAGCAGGTGAAGGTCGACGGGCTGGTCCGGGCCCAGCATGTCGCCAGCGGCGATACGGAAAAGCAGGGCGTAACCGATCTGACCGGCGGCACCTGTAACGGCAACTTTGACGGGCTTCTTCATGGGAGGTTTCCTTCCAGCATTGGCGTTCTGTCTGTTGCGCGCATCAATGGCGAATTTGGAGAGCGAGGGCAAGCGCCGCACATGGCCGCAGCGCGCTCACGCTGCGCCAGTTTGCTGTTTGAAAGGGCCGGCGAACGCAATACGCTCATGCCTGACAAAAAAAGATGAGGAGGAAGAAAGCATGACGTACGACTTCAAAGGCAAGAATGCCGTCGTGACCGGCGCGAGCCGCGGCATCGGACGCGCTATCGCAAAAACGCTGGCAGAAGGCGGTGCGCGCCTTGCGCTAGTCGCGCGCAGTGTCGAAGCGCTGGAAGAGCTTGCAAAAGAATTGCCTGGCGACCCAGTTGTCATTCACGCCGACCTTGGCTCATCCGATGGCTGGAAGCCGACGGCCGAAGCCATCATGGAGCAGCTCGGCCCCGTCGATATCCTCGTGAACAATGCTGGCGTCAGCGTGCATGAGCCGGCAGGACGCGTCACCGAAGACGGCCTCGACAACACGCTGAATGTAAATGTCCGCAATCTGATCCTGCTTACTGATGCGCTGACCGACAGCCTGAAGTCGCGCAAAGGAAATGTCGTGAACATCTCGTCGGTGTCTGCCAGCACGGGCAGCATCGGCCAGATCGCCTATTCGGCCTCGAAGGGCGCGGTGAACTCCATGACGCGCAACATGTCGATCGACCTTGGCCGGGCAGGGGTCCGCGTGAACGCTGTCGCGCCGGGCGTGATCGATGATGGCATGTGGACGACGGCCTTCAAGAGCGGTCTCGACCGGGAAAAGACGATGGCGGGTATCTCAAAAGTCATCCCCCTGGAGGGGCGCTGGGGCAGTGCGCAGAACATTGCTGATGCTGTCGCATTCCTCGCCTCGGACAAGGCAGACTATATTACCGGCCAGGTGCTGCGCGTAGATGGCGGCATCCTCGCCTGACCACGACTGAAAGAGCACAAGATGAGCGACAACAGTGTCATCCCGCCAACGCCGACAGAGGCGGACTATAAGCGCGACAGCGAAGGCAATCCGCTGATCCCGGACGTGGCTGATCCGCTTGCCCTGTTCAGGGACTGGATGGCTACGGCGCGTGAGAAAGAGCTGAACGACTCCAACGCCATGTCGCTTGCGACGGTTGACGGTCACGGGCGCCCGGATGTGCGGGTGGTGCTTCTGAAGTCTGTCGGTGAGGAGGGCTTCACCTTCTACACCAACTTTGAAAGCGCGAAGGGCGAGCAGCTGAAGGCAAGCCCCCATGCGGCGCTCGGCTTTCACTGGAAGTCACTGCGCCGGCAGGTTCGTGTACGCGGCAGCGTGACCTCTGTGCCGGAAGCCGAAGCCGATGAGTATTTCGCCTCCCGCGCCAAGGCGAGCCGGATCAGCGCGATTGCGTCCGATCAGTCCCGCCCTCTCCCGTCACGCGATGTCTTTGCCCAGCGCATCGATGCGCTGAGTGAGGAATATGATGGCCGCGAGGATATTCCGCGCCCGGACAATTGGGGCGGCTACCGCGTCGTGCCGGAAAGCATCGAGTTCTGGCAGGACCAGGCCTTCCGCATGCATGACCGGCTGAAATTCACCATGAAGAACGGCGTCTGGACACCCGAGCGGCTCTACCCCTAGAGGCAGGCCGCCCGGGCCCATGGGTCAGATCAGGCCAGCGCTGTCGCGTTGCACGATGAGGTGCGGCACCCCATCGCTGGTCTTGTCCCAGGAGATACCCTCCTCGGAAATCATCGCGCTGACGCGCTGGCGAAGGCCGGAAAAGCTATCGAATTCAACCACATCCACCGGTTCGTCAAAGTGGAGTGTGATCTCGTAGCCCATGCCGCCGGCAAGCTCTCGCACACCGTGGACGCGGCCTTCGAATGGCTGTTTCAGATAGCGCCCTGACACACGCTCGCCGACCTGGATCGGTACGTCAGCCTGGTTCGACAGGCGCGCTGACGCGGTGTTCCAGTCGCGATAGCCAAGCTTGTGCGCGACCGCTTCCAGCGCGCGGGCATGGCTGAGGCTTTCGCCGCGCTGGGCCGCTTCTGCACGTAGTTCTCGCGCATGGGCTTTCGCCTGCGCTCTCGTTGAAATGTTGAGTGACATTTTCCGTTCGTCTTTCACATCGATAGACCGGGCGCATGATGCGGATGTTCGCCTTACCGCTGGACCGGTCCCCTGATGGGAAGGACAGTTCCGGGAGGACGAGGCTTTCGCCCCGGAGATCTTCACCTTCGGATTTAGCATCCGGCGAACGGCAGGCGTCTCTCACCTTGGGGCGGGCAGATACGCCTGATCGGGCGAAACGTCAATCAATTTGGGAAAGGCCGCAGAGAAGCGGGGAGGTGCGGCAGCGCTAAAGGTCTTCGACCCGGGCGCCCTGTGCCTCCAGCACCGGTTTCATTTCCCAGTAGGCTTCGGGTGTGCGCAGGAAAGGGATACGCGGGTGCAGGTGGTGCACAATGGATATTGCCGAGGGCGGCGCGGAAGCTTCGGGTATGGCGGTAGCGGGCGGTTTCATTCGCCGGGTGATGCGGCGCCCAGCTCAGATAATACTGGATATAGATATAGCCGACATGGTGCGGTAGCCACCAGAGCGCCGCTGCCTCGATAGCATGGCCGCTCCAGGCGAGCGCAAACAGCGTCAGAAACCAGGCAGACCTGTAAAGCGCGGCCGTTCTCAGCACATCGGTCCTGCCGAGCCGTTTCAGCAGGCGGCCATAGGCATTGTAGCCGCCCCGCGCGCGGGGCTGGACGTTCTGGATCGCCTGCCAGATGGCGCTGAGCGGCCCCGGGGCGCGCGAGCTGTAATCGGGATCATGCTCTGGATGGTTGGTGTGTTTGTGGTGGTCTCTATGGGTCACCC
>LWDU01034438.1_pt1 | contig 33816 bp, 33 predicted proteins | sample 727161 | NCBI WGS metagenome assembly LWDU01 (sample SAMN04566230, study PRJNA314399) | hydrothermal vent metagenome | isolation source: deep sea hydrothermal plume seawater | place: Mexico: Gulf of California, Guaymas Basin | collected 2004-07-11 | reverse complement strand
CAAAATACATAGGTGGAAAAGATAAAGTTAAGATTGAATTTGATTATGAATCAGATTTTGATAAATATTTAGATGGTATGCTGTTAAATTTAGCTTCAAAGAAAAATGAACTTATATATATAGATAAAATAATAACTAATATGGAAATGAAGGAGCAATTTTTTCCTTCTGGCTTACCTTCATTAAAGGGTTACATATCATCACAATATGGCACTAGAATTAACCCGCTTACAAAAAAGAAAAATTTTCATAAAGGTGTTGATATAGCTCATAAAATTGAAACAGATATTCGCGTACTAGCAGCTGGTGAAGTTACCTATGCAGGGAAAAAATATGGTTATGGAAATCTTATAGAGGTTAGCCACATAAATGGTTATAAAACTAGATATGCTCATAATAATAGGAACCTTGTAAAAGTAGGTGAATTCGTTAAGAAAGACCAAATCATTGGGAAAATGGGCTCAACGGGACATTCTACTGGTCCTCACGTTCATTTAGAGGTACTAAAGAATAATAAACATATAGATCCAAATAAATTTATACACTATAAAAATAAATTTATATCGAAAGAATCAAATTAGAGTTTTCAAAGGATATCTATGAATCTTTTAAAAAAAATTGTTGGTAGCAGAAACGATAGACTCTTAAATCAATATAAAGAAATTCTTAAAGAAACTAACTTATTGTCTGAAGAAGTAAAAAAACTAAATGATAATGAGTTTCCTGATATTACAGAGAAATTAAAATCTGAATATAAAGATGGAAAACCCTTGTTAGAAATATTGCCATATGCATATGCATTAGTAAGAGAAGCGTCTACAAGAATAATGGGTATGACACATTTTGATGAGCAAATACTTGGTGGTATAGCACTTCATAATGGAAAAATAGCAGAAATGAAAACTGGCGAAGGAAAAACATTAGTTGCTACATTACCAGCATACTTAAATGCATTAACTGGAAACGGCGTACATATAATAACTGTTAATGATTATTTAGCAAAAAGAGACTGCGAATGGATGTCAAAATTATATAATTTTTTGGGTTTAACAACAGGGGTAATTCTTTCTGGGCAAGCAGCAGATGAAAAAAAACAAGCATACTCATCTGATATAATATATGGAACTAATAATGAATTTGGTTTTGATTATTTAAGAGATAATATGGTTTATTCTTTAAAAGATAAATCTCAAAATATATTGTCTTTTGCAATTGTGGATGAAGTTGATTCAATATTAATAGATGAGGCAAGAACGCCCTTAATAATATCAGGCGCTACTGATGAAAGTTCAAAATTATATAAACAAATAAACCAATTGGTTAAATATCTAAAAAAGGGCAATGAAGATGATGATGATAGTGATTTTTTCTTAGAAGAAAAATCAAAAAGCGCATATTTAACTGAAAAAGGTCATGAAACATACGAATCCTTATTAGTAAAAAATAAAGTAATGAGTAGTAATGAAAGTTTATATGACCCAAATAATATAAATTTACTGCATTATATTAGTACTGCATTAAGAGCTCATTATTTATTCTATATTGATGTTGATTATATAGTAGAAGATTACTCCGTAGTAATAATAGATGAGTTTACGGGAAGAAAAATGCCTGGTAGAAGATGGGGAGATGGTCTTCATCAAGCAATTGAAGCAAAAGAAAATTTGAGTATTGAGAATGAGAATCAAACATTAGCTTCAATAACATTTCAAAATTACTTTAGACTGTATAAGAATCTTTCTGGGATGACAGGTACAGCTGATACAGAAGCTCAAGAATTTCAAGAAATATATAAATTAGAAGTTATTGTAATTCCTCCACATAAAATGATGATTCGAAATGACTTTGGAGATCTAGTTTATTTAACAATGAAGGAAAAATATAAAGCAATAGTAGATGATATAAAAGAGTGTAAAAAAAATAAACAACCAGTATTAATTGGTACGGCTTCAATAGATTCTTCAGAGTATCTTTCGATGGAATTAAAGAAAGAAAAAATTACACATAATGTACTTAATGCGAAGCATCATGAACAAGAGTCAATGATTATAGAGAATGCTGGAGCTTTAGGTAGCGTAACTATTGCGACAAATATGGCAGGTAGAGGGACAGATATAGTGCTTGGTGGAAAAATAGAAAATATGCAGTCGCAGTGGAATGAATTAAATAGGAAAGTTATAGAATATGGTGGGCTTCATGTAATTGGAACTGAAAGACATGAATCAAGAAGAGTAGATAATCAATTAAGAGGAAGATCTGGAAGACAAGGAGACCCTGGATCGTCAAGATTTTATTTATCACTAGAAGATAATTTGATGAGAATATTTGCGTCTGAAAAAGTAAGTAGCTTAATGGTAAAGCTAGGAATGGAGGAAGGAGAGGCGATAGAACATAAATGGGTTTCAAAAGCAATTGGGAATGCGCAAAAAAAAGTTGAAGGCCATAATTTTGATATAAGAAAACATTTATTAGATTATGATGATGTGGCTAACGAACAAAGAAAATATATTTATAATAAAAGAAATGAAATACTTGATCCAATTCATAGAAAAAACATTATAACTTCAATAATTGATGAGGTGTTTTCAGAATTATTAGAAAATTATATTAATAATGGAATGAATAACTCAATAGAAATAAATGATACTTTGCATAGAGATTTTAATATAGAAATAGATGTTAAAAATATAATAGGAGATTCTGAAAAAAAAGAGGCAGCATTAGAAAATTTTTTAAGTGAAATACATAAGATCTATAATAAAAAAATAGATTATATTCCCAACGAAATATATTTAGAGCTTATAAAAGAGATTTTTATCAATATTATAGATAAAAGCTGGATAGATCATATACAGTCAATGGATTATTTAAGACAGGGTATTGGATTAAGAAGTTATGCTCAGAAAAATCCTAAGCAAGAATATAAGAAAGAAGCTTTTGAAATATTTTCTATTATGATAAGTAATCTTCATTATACCTATATAAGTTTACTTTTTAGATTAGATTATGAAGCATCATATACAAAAAAAGAGTCTTTAAATGTAAATAGTAATGTTAATTATATACACGATAATCCAGATAATGCTATTAATAGAGATAAAAAAACATCTAATAATAAAAGATCTTCTAATAATAAAAGATCATCTAATAAAAACAAGAACTCTCAAAGAAGAAATAAAAAGTCTAAAAGAAAAAAAAGAAAGTAGATTTAATATATTTAATTTTTAAAATGTATTAATATAAATATATGGTCAAAAAAATAGCTAATCCAGATATAGTATATCCAGTTAATGGTATTAAATTATCATCTATACATTCAGGCATGTATAATTCTCAAAGGCTTGATTTGGCAATTATAGAGATTGAAGCAGGGTCATCCGTATCTGGTATATTTACTAAAAATAATATTAAATCACCATCTGTAATAATAAGTAAAAATAATCTGAACAAAATGAATCCGAAGTATTTAATTATAAACTCTGGAAACGCAAACGCCGGAACAGGTAAAAAAGGCTATGAAGACGCTCTACAGTATTGTCAATATTTATCAGATGAAACATCAACAGATATTAAAGCGATACTTCCATTTTCAACTGGCGTAATTGGAGAAAGAATTAATGTAGAGAAAATAATTAAATTTATACCAGCACTAATCGGTAATCTAAATCAAGCATCATGGATAGATTTTTCTAATGCAATATTAACTACTGATACTTGCAATAAAATAATTTCTAAAAAAATTAAAATAAATGAAAAATATATTACTATTACAGGAGTTACGAAAGGATCTGGTATGATAAAACCAAATATGGCAACAATGTTATCATTTGTAGCAACAGACTTAGAGATCAGTAAGAACAAGTTAAAGGAACTGCTGAATACTGTAACAAATATTTCATACAATATGATAACTGTGGATGGAGAGACATCAACAAATGATTCAAGTATATTAATATCAACTGGTAAATCTAAACTAAGTTTCGAAAAATTATCAAAAATAGATAAGGAGTCATTTGAAAAATTGCTTAAGGACTTATTTATAGAATTAGCTAAAAAAATAATAAAGGATGGAGAAGGGGCAACAAAATTTATTACAATAAATGTTAAGAAAATTGATTCTAAAATTAATGGTAAAAAAATTGCAATGTCAGTAGCAAATTCACCATTAGTTAAAACAGCTTTATTTGCTGAAGATCCTAATTGGGGTAGAATTTTATCAGCAATAGGAAATTCTGATATAGATATTAATGATTATACTAAAATAGAAATTTATTTTGATGACATATTAATATTTAAAGATGGCGAGATATATGCTAACTATAATGAAGAAATGGCAAAAAAGTATTTAAAAAATAAAAATTTAATAATAAATATAGTATTTAATACTGGGAACAGCTCATCAACTGTATGGACTACTGATTTATCATACGAATATATTAAAATTAATGCAGACTATAGAACATGATTTCTTAAAATATGATCAATATTTTATAACCCCAGATTATAAAAGTACTGATCCAGATATTTTTTTTGATACTCTTAAAAATATTCTTAAATCTGGTGTTAAATTAATACAATTTAGATCAAAAAGTCTTTCTCAGCTTGAATATGCTTCTATTGCAAAAAAAATATTTTTTATCTGTAAGCAATATAATGCAATGTTTATTATTAATGATTATTTGAATTATGATAATAATAAGTATTGCGATGGTGTTCAGTTAACTTCTAGTAATTTAAAAATATTTGACCTTAATAAAATGAATAAAAATTTATTATTAATTGGTTCTTGTCATAATAAAACAGAAGTTAGTATCTGCAATAAAAGTTTAGTAAATATAATCTTAGTATCACCAGTATATGATTCAGGTACTAAATCTGGAATTGGATGGAATAAGTTTATGAATCTTAAAGATTTTTCAATAAAACCTGTCTATGCTTTAGGAGGTTTAAATTACAAAAAAGATATAAAGATTGCAAAAAAATATGGCGCAAGTGGAATTGCTGGGACGTCATATTTTTATAGCCTATTTGCACCCTGTTAATGATATTTCAAACTTTATTCCAGTATCAATAGGTTTAGATAGCCTATTATTACCATATGTTTTTTTAAAATTAATACAAATATTTTGTCTGTTAACACTTATATCTGGGTATATATTTAATTCTTTTTTAAGTTTAATCCTTACTAAATCAATTTTAGTTTTGTTGTCTAATTTTTCTTCAAAATAAGAATTATTACTAGATGTTTCGCTGAATTTTACACTGGTTCTTTTAATATCTAAAATTAATTTTGATGCCTTATATATTGGATCAAATGGATTAAACCAATCTGAAATCGTATTATTAATTAAATTTTTATTAGACGCCAAAAAATTCAAATATGATGGCATATCAAAAAAATTATCGCCAGCTGGAATATGTTGTTTTGATTTGATTTGCATTAAAAAATCATTATCAAATACAGACTTAGAAGGATTATTAGCCATATTATTAAGATTATCTTTACATTCCTTAATCTGGTCGTAGTAGTTATGGTATTTTACAAGATCAAAAATCTCTTTTTCTTTTAATATTTCTAAATAAATAATATTTTTTTCTAAATCCTTTAATAGTTCTATTTTAAGATTAATTCTTGAAATAAAATCAGAAATTTCAATAAGAGTGGATAAGCATGATTTTACACCCCATACATCATGTTGAGAAAAAGATGAATTAAATTTTTCAAATAAGTACTCTGATTTCAAAATACTTCTTGTATTTTCGGTTACTGGTTGCTCGTATATGATATATTCATTCATGTAATTTATTTATTAATAATTCTATTGAATTATCTAGATTTTCAATTGAGCTATTATTCTCTATATAAATGTAGTTATTATTTTTATATATATCTATCGCTTCTTGGTATTCCATTATACTTTTTATCATTTCGTCATCATAACCTTGTCTATATTTTATTCTATTTATTCTTATATTTTTCTTGGTATCAATATATATAATCTTATATTTCTTAAAAAAATTATTATTTATAATTATTGGCATAATAAAAATTAAGTTTTTATTATTTTTGGAATTATTTTCAATATTTTTTAATTCCTCAAAAACTAAAGGCTGAATATAATTCTCAACTTTTTTCATAATATCTCTATTAGTAAATATTAATTTTCTTAGATTTTCTAGAATTATTTTATTATTTAATATTAATTCAGGAGATATTTTTTTTATAAATAATATTGTATTATTATCGTTATATAGTTTCCTTACTATTTCATCGGCACAAAAACAACTAAAGTTGTTTCTCTCTAATATTTTTTGTACGTATGTTTTCCCTGATCCTATTGGACCAGTTAATATGTGTGTACTCAATATAAATACCTTCAACTTTTATCTTAATATATGCTATATATCATATATTAATAATAAATTATTTGATAACAATATTATGAGTGATAAAGTAGAAGTTATAATTGTTCAATTTAACGCCATTGTTGGCGATATTAATGGTAATACAAATAGAATATTGGATATTATTGTTAATAATAGATCACTAAATTGCATTAAATTATTTGTATTTCCTGAACTAGCTTTATGTGGTTATTCTCCAGAGGACCTTTTATTTAGGCAAGATTTTGCTATGTCTGTACAAAATGCTTTAGAAAAAATAAAAAATAATATTGAGAGTAGTGAATATTTAATTCTTGGGGCTCCATGCTATACAGAGGATTCTACTATAATATATAACAGTGCATATATATTTAATAATAAAAAAATATTAAATATATATAAAAAACAAGTGCTACCAAATTATGGTGTTTTTGATGAAAAAAGATACTTTGAGGTAGGAGATGAAAATTATGTCGTCAATATAGGATCTAATAAAATTGGTGTAATGATATGTGAAGATTTATGGAATTTTAATTCTATAAAAGATAAAAAATTAGAAGATATTGATTATTTAATAAGTATAAATGCTTCTCCTTATGAAATAAATAAGAGTTGCGAGAGAATAGAGTTATTTAAGGAAATGGTTTCTAAAAATAAATTTAACTTAATATATTTAAATACAGTAGGCGGCCAAGATGAAATAGTGTTCGATGGTAATTCGTTTCTTCTTAATTATGATGGTAGCGTTACGAGTATTTGCCAATCATTTTCAGAAGAAGTATTTTGTTTTTCAATTGGAAATAAAAAGTTTTGTATAAATAACAATGAAAATAAATATAATAATATATATAAAAAAAATGAATATGAGGATTTGTATGAAGCTTTAAAAATAGGAACTTATGACTATATATCAAAAAGTAATTTAAATGGTGTTTTATTAGGTCTTTCTGGCGGTATAGATTCAGCACTTACTTTAGCTATCGCAAGTGATATTTTTGATAAGCAATCCATAGAAGCTGTTTTACTACCATCTGTGTATACATCAGATTTAAGTACTCAATTAGCCGTAGAGCAGTGTGAACTTCTCGATATTAAATATTCATCAATCAGTATTGAGGATGTTAATAATTCTATTAATGATAGCCTGAAGTCAAGATTTGATGGTTTTGAAAAAGATGTTACTGAAGAAAATATACAGGCTAGGGCTAGAGGGTTATTGTTAATGTCAATTTCTAACAAGACTGGAAATATTTTACTAACAACAGGAAATAAAAGTGAACTTGCTGTTGGTTACTCTACACTTTATGGAGATATGTCAGGTAGTTTTGCTCCATTAAAAGATATATATAAGACTGATGTTTTTGGTTTAGCAAAATATAGAAATATATTATCGGAGGTTATTCCCCAAGGCGTTATAGATAGAATGCCAACAGCTGAATTATCTCCTAACCAGTATGATATTGATACTCTTCCTCAATATGATGTTTTAGATGTCATTTTAAAATCATTTATTGAGGAAAAAAAATCCTTAGAAGAAATATGTTCAATGGGATATGAAAAAAATTTAGTTGCAAATATTATAAATATGGTTATAAAAAATGAGTACAAAAGAAGACAGTATGCGCCTGGTATAAAAGTTAGCTCAAAATCTTTTGGAAGAGATAGAAGGTTCCCGATTGTATCTCGCTTCAAGTATTAATTAATTAGTTCAATAATTTCTTTTTCAGAGTCAATAACTTCTCTTTCACTCGTTTTACCTTCCTTGTTGCTCTCAATTTCTGGAGAACTTTCTGTATTTTCTTTTAATTTATTTTTCTTAACGGTAAAGTCTTCTGCAAAAATTTCTTGGTCATCATCAAATGAGAAAATACTAAGAATGCTTGATTCTTTTTCATTATTATCATCCTTCTTATTTTCTTGCTCTTCATTACTATTTAATTTTTTATGAACTATAGTATATGTTTCAGGCTTTACTCTTCTTGGTATTTCTATCAAATCCTTATTTGTAAAATACTCTACTTTATATACTCCTGTAAAGTCATCTACTGGTTGTTCACCTATGTCAAAACCCATCCATATAGCTATATCGTCTGCTGTATCGCTTAAAGCTAAAATATTTTTTCTAACTTTATTGTCTAATACTTCTTGAAAATATTCAGATTCGTAATCTGGATAGTTTGTCGACATTATTTTTTCTATATCTCTTGCATTATCCTTCATTAATAGAGCTTCATATGATTTTTGCATGAATAACAGCGCATCAATATTTGCTGGAGCGTTTGGATAATGCTCTATTAAATAGTTACATCTATTAATAACTGCTAAATAGGCCTTTCTTTTATAATAATAATTTGCAACATGTAGCTCATAGGATGCAAGAGTATTTCTTAAATACTTCATTCTTATTAAGGAATCTTCTACATATACGGAATTTTTATAATTAGTGTAAACATAATCAAAATCATCATATGCAGTTCTTATATGTACAGGATCTTTATCTACCTGAACATGCGGAAGAATTTTATTTAAAAAATTTTTCCCTCTATTAAAATTTATAAGCCCTCTTAAATAATAAGCATAAGGCATAAGATTACTTGTGTTATTAATTGCTATAAATCTATCTATAATTGCAAGAGCAGTATCAAAATGATTCATTTTATAATCTGCAAATGCTAATTCAACATGACTTTGCTCTGCATATTCTGAGAAAGGAAAGTTAGCTTCTATTTTTCTATACTCTTCTATAGCAAGTTCATATTGTTTTCTTTGTAACGCACCTTTGGCAGAATAATAAATATCTTTAGCAGATCTTTCTGTATCATAAGATATTACTTCCCCAGTTACAGAGTCTACTGCTGTTTCTGCGCCTCTAAAATTAGAGCAGCCTGCTAAAATAATAATTAAGAGTGTATAAATACTTATTTTTATCATATTCTTATCATATATTTATAAAACACATTTTTGCCATGAATAATGAAGACAAAAACATTGATATTATAGAATATATAATATCAGAAGAAAGTAAAGGTTTAAGAGCTGACCAAGCTATTTCTATAGAAAATAAGCAATTTTCCAGAAGTTTAATTCAGAAGTGGATTAAAAAAGGAAAAGTATTGGTTAACGATAAAATCATTAGATCAAAGGATATATTAAACTTAAATGATAAAATTACTATTATTCCTGAAGAAAATATTAATTCTAATTATATAGAGCCTGAAAATATTAATTTAGAAATAGCGTATGAAGATCAAGATTTAATAGTGATAAATAAACATAAAAATATCATAGCTCACCCTGCTGCTGGGCACAGTAAGGGAACTATTGCTAATGCATTAATATATATGTATCCAGAATTAGCAAATTTACCAAGGTCGGGACTAATTCATAGGTTGGATAAAGATACTACAGGGTTATTAATTGCAGCCAGAAATATTAATAGCTTTACATTCTTAACAAGAGCATTACAAGAAAGAAATATAAATAGATATTATATTGCCTATGTTCACGGAGTATTAATGAAGAATGGAGCAATTAATCATCCGATATCTAGACATAAAACAGATAGAAAAAAGATGTCTGTAAATATTGATGGCAAAGAAGCAATAACAAATTATGAAGTTATAAAAAATTATAAGAATAGCAGCAAACTTAAACTAAAATTACATACTGGGCGTACACATCAAATAAGAGTTCATATGCAATATGAAGGATATCCATTAATAGGTGACCAAACCTATGGATTTAGAAAAAGCAATAATATAAATATAGCTGAAGAAGCAAAAAATTTTCCTAGACAGGCTTTACATGCTGAAATTTTAGAGCTTAGACATCCAGTTAAAAAAATTTTTTTAGAAATAAAATCTAATCTACCTGATGATCTTAATGAGCTAGAAAAAATTATAGATAATGAAAAATAGTATTATTAAACCAAAATGGTGTGTTCCAAAATCTGTTAAAGTTTTAGTTACTACAAGAGAATTTCTATCAATACAAAATTTTAACATTTCGTACGCAAATAATAATAAATTTTATAAGACTTTAGTAAATAGAAATAAGTTATTAAGCATATTACCAAGTAAGCCAATTTTTATTAAACAGGCTCACGGCGTAAAAGTTATTAATAGAGATGATAAAAATGAAACATCTTATGTTGCAGATGGAATTATTTCTACTAGGAAAAATGAAGTACTATCAATTTTAACTGCAGATTGCATACCAATAGTGATTTCAAGTACATGTGGCAATCTTGTTTGCATCTTACATGTCGGCAGAAAAGGAGTTGAATTTAATATTATAAAAAATGCATTTAATAAATGGCCCATGTATATCTAGTGAATTTTATTTAGTTGACGCGAGTATAAAAAATCTATTTAAGAATATTAACATTGAGTATGAGAAGTTTTTTTTCAAATCTAAGGATAACTTATTTTCTATGGATTTAGTTGGTATTGCTTCACTTCAATTAAAACAATGCAATGTAAAGAAAATTTATTTATCAAATCTTTGCACATATAAGAATAAAGATCTTTTATATTCGTATAGGGATTCTCATGATCACAGAAGATTTGGAACTTTTGTGTGGATAGAAGATAAAAAAAAAGGCGATAAATAAATATCGCCTTTTAGTATTACTACAAAAACTTTTGATTATAAGTCGAAGTCATCTCTATCCGCTTCGTTGTTACAATCACGTTTTGTAACACCATTATCTGTAGCGTACTTTTCAGCTTGCCCATCAATAATAGCTTGTGATAATGCTACATCACCTTCAATCCAGTCACTAGCAACTTTCCACTGACGTTTTCCAGCATCCCATTGTTGGAATTTAGCTAGATGTCCACCAACGTGGTCCATACATGTGATATTGATTTCCGGTACTAAACCAGTTGCACCAAGTGCATCTAGGTCAGATTTGTTTAAACGTAAGTTCTCAAAGCCCCAACGCACTTGTGCGCTGTTAACTTTTGGTCCAAAACGTTCTTGTGCAGCTTTAATAGCTTCTGTGTGGAAAACACCAGCTACTACACCTAGGTTCCAATATACAGAACCAATACGACTTTTATCAGCTAAGTCACCTTTACCAGCTTTATAAACTGTAGATACGATATCATCAATCACTTTAGCAACTCTTCCCGCTGGGTGAGTTGTAATAGCGAAATATCCATCAGCAGCATCACCAGCAGGGATTACGTCACCATCTGAGTTACTCCAGATGTTTCCGATTAATCTACCAACTGAGAAGCCAGTTCTTACAGCTGTTTGCATAGCAACAGGGTTCATTACACCCCATCCACGTAATAGAACATAATCAGGTTTCATCTTACGAATTTTTAACCATTGTGATTGTTGTTCGTTACCAGGATGTGGTACTTCGATAGCTGTATGTGAACAACCATGTTTTTTACACATCATGTCCATGAACATAATAGCTTCACGACCATAAGGTGATCCGTGGAATAACATAGCGATATTTTTACCTTTTAATTTAGCTCTGTCACCTTCTAATACATCACCGATGAAATGCATCATAATTGAATGCTCATCATATGTATTAATTCCAGGCATAAAGTAATAAGGGAAAACGTCACCACGTTGTCCAGCAGTTTTACCATGGTTTACGGCAATGATTGGCATTTTGTCTTTACGACCAGTTTCAATCAACGCTGTAGAAATACCCACACTTAATGGGTCAAAAAATACAGCTCCGCCTTGTTTATCTTTTAAACGTTTATAACACTCAACGCCACGTTCTACAGAATACTCTGTTTCACATTCTGACCAAACTAATTTCATTCCATTAACACCACCATCACGCATGTTTAATAGATTGTAATAGTCTAAGATCCCACCAAAGTAACCAGTACCACCCACAGCATATGGGCCTACACGGTAACTAGGGATTGGTACGTATAATGTACCGTCGCCAGCTTGTACTACAGGTGCTGTAACAGCGATTGAAGTTAAAAGCGCTATACTAGTAATTATTGCTTTTATTTTCATTATGTACTCCTCCTTAAGAGGTTCATGTTGCAGTTAACTGCAGAATGAACAATTTTTTATTATTGTTATCATCCTACTTACCTTTAACTCAGACCTATTTCAAAACTCAGTTTTTCTCTGATTCTCCTGATGCCTGAGCCCCAAAAAATTAAAAAATAATTCAATAGGGACTATCCAATCTACTAGAATTATAGACCGCGTCAAGTGTTTATATATATTTAAGTATTTGATTATATTATGATATTCATACAATAAATAACGTATATATTTTTAATTTTGTATAAGTTTTAAAATATTATTAATAGTTTTTTTAGACGGGGTGGTAGGATCTTCTTGAATTACATAGGTTTTGTTATGAATTCTTTCTTTGAACTCTATCGTATGTTTTTCTAAGAATTGTTTCCCAATAATAATCTTAAAAGGAATTCCAATTAAATCTGAGTCAGAAAACATGTTTCCTGGGCTTATGTCTCTATCATCCATTAAAATATCCACGCCTTTGTTTTTTAAGATTTCATATAGATCGTTTGTATATTTTTTTATTTTTTCGTTTTTTGAATATCCTATAGAAATTATTGATATATCAAATGGGGAAATAGATTTTGGCCAAATTATTCCTCTATCATCATTAGATTGTTCAATAGCCGCGGCTGCAATTCTTGATACCCCTATGCCATAGCACCCCATAACCATATTTATATTTTTATTATCTATATTTGATATAGAGGCTTTCATAGAATTAGAATAATTGTTACCAAGTTTAAAAATATGACCAACTTCAATCCCTCTTCTTATTTTTACTTTTCCAGCTCCGTCAGGACTATCATCTCCCTCCTTAGGTGGTTCGGTAAATAATTCAGAATTTATTGCATAATCTGAAGAATCTGAAAAAATAAGTTCATCTTCTCCATTTTCTGCAATTACATGAAATTCATGTGACTCGCTTCCACCGATTTGGCCATTATTAGCAATAACAACTTTATATTCTAAACCAATTTTGTTAAAGCAGCTCATATACGCTTGAAACATAATTTCATATGTTTTATTTAAACAGTCTTCGTTTTCGTGAAATGAATATGCGTCTTTCATCAAAAACTCTCTTGCTCGCATTACACCAAACCTTGGTCTAATTTCATCTCTAAATTTTGTTTGTATTTGGTAATATATAATTGGAAGTTGCTTGTAACTTTTTATATCTTTTCTTGCAATATCGGTAATTATTTCTTCATGTGTTGGACCAAAACAAAATTCTCTTTCATGCCTATCAATCAAACGAAGAAGTTCTGGACCATATTTATCCCATCTCCCAGATTCTTTCCAGAGCTCTGAAGGTTGGATTGCCGGCATTAAAATTTCTAATGCATTAACGTGTTTCATTTCCTGTCTAATAATATTTTCTATTTTTTTTAAAACTCTAAAACCTAGCGGCATCCATGTGTACAAACCCGATGCTAATTTTTTTATCATGCCGGTTCTTAGCATTAATTTGTGACTAATGACTTCCGCATCATTTGGTATATTTTTTGTTGTTATAATGCCAAATTTTGAATACTTCATGCTATAAATTTACAATTTAGGTTATAAAGTTTATATGATATATGATATAACTTAATATTATAAGAGGATAATACTTCCTAGGTAAAATTAAGGAGATTGAGGAGATAATGTCAGATAGAAGACTACAGGTATTTTATACTGTTGCTAAGCTTTTAAGCTTTACAAAAGCAGCTGAAACTTTGCACATGACACAACCCGCTGTTACATTTCAAGTTAGACAGTTAGAAGATCATTTTGATACAAGGTTGTTTGATAGAACTCATAATAAGATATTGCTTACTGACGCTGGGCATAAGGTATTTTTTTATGCGGAAAAAATTTTTGAGTTAAATGCTGAGATGGAGCATTCCATAAGAGCTCTTTCAGAGGATACTTCTGGGACTCTGTCTATTGGAGGAAGCACCACTATAGCGCAATATACACTTCCATTATTGCTTAAAGGATTTAGGGAAAAATATCCAGATCTCAGCATTAAAATATGTGAAGCTAATACTTATGGAATAGTTGCAAAAGTTGAAAGCTCAGTAATTGATTTGGGTATTGTAGAGGCTCCAGTTACTAATCAAGATTTAGATATTGATGTTTTTAGATCTGATGAATTAGTTTTAATTGTTCATCCAAATCATAAATTAGCTAAAAAAGATTCAGTAAAACCTTCCGAAATATTAGGCTTGCCTTTTATAACAAGAGAGGATGGGTCGGGAACAAAATCAGTAATATTTGATTATTTTGCAAAGAATAATATAGATAAAAGTAGTTTAAATGTGTTTATGGAATTAGGTAATTCAGAATCTATAAAAGGTGCTGTTGAGGCAGGGATAGGTGTTTCAATTTTATCTAAAACAACAATTGATAAAGAACTACAATTAAATAGATTGTCTTTTGTGCGCTTAGCTCCTAAATTAACTAGAAATTTTTATTTTGTAAAAAAACGCCATAAATTTAGGCTAAAGGTTACAGAAGAATTAATTAGTTATGCAAAAAGCTGTAATTAATTTTTATTTAATTCTTTAATAAATTTTAAAACATCATTTACATGATCTGGAATTTTAACTTTTCTCCACTCTTTTATTAATTTTCCTTTTTTATTAATTAAAAAAGTGCTTCTCTCAATTCCCATATATTTTTTTCCGTACATATTTTTTTCTTTTATTACGTCAAAAGAAGTGCATAGAATTTCATCTGGGTCGCTAAGTAAATCAAATTTATATTTATATTTATTTTTAAAATTATTATGAGACTTTAAATTATCTCTAGAAACTCCAAAAATTTCAGTATCTAATGTTTTAAATTTTCTATGATTATTTGAAAAATCTATACCCTCTTGAGTACAGCCTGGGGTATTATCTTTTGGGTAAAAAAAGAGAACTATATTTCTACCAAGGTAGTCTTTTGACCTAAACCCATCTTTATTTGTTGATTCTAATGTAAAATTTATTATTTTTTTACCAATTTCGGTCTTTTCCATAAAATATGCCCCTACAAGTTCTTTTGTAAATAAGTTAGAATTAGATTATATAGTATAAAATGATTTTCGATAAAAAATTCAGGGTAAAAAAATATGTTTACAGGCAGTATGGTCGCAATTGCTACACCTATGCATGCAGATGGTTCTGTGGACTATAAAAGTTATGATCGTCTTATAGACTTTCATTTGCAAAATAATACTGATGCGCTTGTTCCTGTAGGTACAACAGGTGAATCAGCAACACTAGATCATGATGAGCATTGCAAAGTTGTGCGTTTTGTTGTTGAGAAAATTGCGAACAGAATACCTGTTATTGCTGGTACCGGTGCCAATTCAACTTTGGAAGCTGTGACTCTTACACAATTTGCGCACAAAGCAGGAGCTGACGCATGTTTATTAGTTACACCATATTATAATAAGCCAACTCAAGAAGGCCTTTATCAACATTATAAAAAGGTGGCTGAATCAGTTCCAATTCCTTTAATCCCTTACAATGTCCCTAGTAGAACAGCTTGTGATATGCTTCCAGAAACTATAGAAAGATTCTTAACTATTAATAACATCGTTGCAGTAAAAGAAGCGATTGGCGATTTATCAAGAATAAAAAAATTAGTCGATATTTGTGGGGATAAAATTAATATCTTAAGTGGAGATGATATAACTTCTATGGAATCACTTTTATTAGGAGGTAAGGGCGTTATTACTGTAACAGGAAATATTGCTCCGAAATTAATGCATTTGATGTGTAAAGCTGCCATAGATGGAGATAGGTCATTAGCAAATTCTTATAACGAAAAATTATTAGGTTTACATGAGAATTTATTTTTAGAATCAAATCCTATTCCTGCAAAATGGGCTTTATGTAAAATGGGTCTGATTGAAAAAGGAATTAGATTGCCTTTAACTTGGTTTTCTGAAATTCATCACGAAAAACTTTTAAAGGCAATGGAATTAGCGGAGGTAAAATGAGAATTTTAAATAACATAGTTTCAATATTATTTTTTATATTTCTTTTAATTCTTGCAGGATGTTCAGATAAGCCAATTACACTTGAGGATTTAAGTGGTATTGGGCAAGATATTCAGGAAGTATTTGGTAAAGACGATTCAGATAAATATGGAAAAAGTGGAAGTATAGCTATGTTAGAAATACCGCCATCTTTAGATAATCCTGATTATTCAGATTCACTTAAAGTGCCGAAGTCAGTAGATTCTACTGGGAATACTCTTGCGTTTACTGATGCGCCGGTACTCCCAAAATATATTGATATGGCTATCAGAAAAGAAGGTACTGCAAGATGGTTAGAAATCCAAGCTGACCCAGTCTCATTATGGCCATATATAAATCAATTTTGGAAAGCTCAAGGTTTTGAGATAGTAGTTGATAAACCAATTAATGGTATTTTAGAAACTGATTGGAAAAAATATGAGATGAATTTTGAAGCAGATAGTAATCTTACTAATAATGAAGATTATAATTATGCTGCTTCTAAAGAAAAATTTAGGGTTAGGTTAGAAAGAGAACCTAATGGATTTACAAATATTTTCTTATCTCAGCATATACTAGAAGCAGATGATGTAATAGATACTAAGATAATATGGAAAGCAAAAAGGTCTGACATTTCGAGAGAAGCTGAAATGTTAGTTAGAATGATGGAGTATTTTGGCATTTCAAGGAATACAGCAATAACATCATTTAATGATAGTGAAAAAAATAATAAAAAAATCTATATTGATTTAATTGATTTTTATGGTGTACCGGCGATTCTACTAAAAGGTTCATTTAGTAAAATATGGAGAGAAATTGGATTATCGTTAGATAGAACTGGATTATTAGTAGAAGATCAAAATAGATCTAAAGCTTTTTATGTAATTTCAACTAATATAATTGAAAATAAAGAAACAAATTATGAGATTAAAATTACTAAAAGAAATAATCAGTACATCGTCACTGCGCATAGTGCTAGTAAATCAAAAAAAATTAAAAATAAAATCGCTAGAAAAATTTTAAAACATATAGTATCTGCTTATAGATCTGAAGAGGTTGTTAGAAACTAGTTTAACCAGGGAAATTTGAATGTAATTGAGAGAACTTTAAGTAAGATATTTTACTATTTTTACTATTATGCACATCTTTTTTCTTATCTTTTTCTATATATGCATATGCCGAATGATTGTGTATAGATTCAAAATTTTCTGATTCAATTTTGTATGCTGTAATTCTGTCATCTTTATTTAGGGTAACAGCTAAATCTCTAATAATATCTTCAGTAAATTTTGGATTATCATACGCCTGCTCAGTTACATATTTTTCATCTGGCCTTTTTAATAATCCATATATTTGACACGAAGCCTGATTTTCAAGTATTTCAATAACATCATCTATCCATACTGTTTTTTCTATTCTTATATGGGCAGAAATATGAGATCTTTGATTATGTGCACCATAGTCAGATATATTTTTTGAACAAGGGCATAAGCTAGTTACTGGCACTATCACTTTAAGGTATTTATTTACGATATTATTTTTTACTTCGCATGTAAAACTTACCGAATAATCTAAAAGACTTTCCACTCGAGATACTGGCGCACTTTTCTTTTTAAAATATGTGAAATCTACTGAAATATAGGCAGATTCAGAAGATAAAATTTTTGTTGTGTTTTTAACTAATTGATCAAAATTTTCAATACTAATAAAATCCTTTTGATCTTCTAGGATTTTTACGAATCTTGACATGTGTGTTCCTTTCACATCATGCGGCAAACCAACAGACATTGTAAAGGTTCCTACTGTAGTTTGAATTTCACCATTCTTGTCAGAAATTTGGAAAGGGTATTTTATATCCTTGATTCCAACTCTATTTATGGGAATACTTCTAACATCTACTTTATTCTGAGTATCTTGCAGTTTCTTTGATACAGTTTTATCTTTTAATTTATTTTCTTCTTTTATAATGTTCATAATATTTGAAGTCTAGGAATAGAGGTAATAATTATTATCTAATTTTACTTGAGTGATTTAGATCATACAAGTTATTATTTTTTATATACTTTTTTATTTTTTTAATTATATTATCTGCAGATATACCACTATCAACGAGTTGCTCTTCTCTTGTTGCATGATAAAAAAACTTATCTGGTACACCAATATTTAACGTTTTAGCTTGATAATTATTTTTACTTATAACTTCATTAACAGCACTTCCTGCGCCGCCCATAATACTATTATCTTCAACAGTTACAATTAAGGAATATTTTTTAATAGATTCATTAATAATATTTTCATCAATTGGTTTTACAAATCTCATGTCTATCAGTGTGCAGTTAAGTTTATTAGAAACATCTTGGCAAACATTTATTACAGAACCAAAGCTAAGGATTATAATATTTTTTCCTAAGCGAATTTTTTTAGAAACTCCAATTTTATAATTTTCTAATTCTTCTGATACTTTTACACCTAAACCTTCTCCTCTAGGATATCTGACAACCGCAGGACCATTATGTAAGTATCCTGTATAAAGCATATTTTTGCATTCTTCTTCAGAACTTGGTGCCATGATTAACATATTGGGTATACAGCGTAAATAAGATAAATCATAAACACCGCAATGAGTCCCACCATCCGCGCCAACAAATCCAGCCCGATCCACAGCAAATAGAACATCTAAATTCTGAAGAGCAACATCATGTATTAATTGATCATATGCTCGTTGGAGAAATGTTGAATAGATGCAAACTATTGGTTTCTGACCTTCACAAGCTAGCCCAGCTGCAAGAGTTATAGAGTGTTGTTCTGCAATTCCAACATCAATGTATCTATCAGGAAATTTTTTTGAAAATTCTACAAGTCCAGAGCCTTCCCTCATTGCTGGAGTTATTGCAAAAATTCTTGGATCTTTTTCAGCGATATTGCAAATCCAGTTATCAAAAATTTTTGTGTATGTAATTTTTTGGTTAGTATTTTTCTTAACTCCTATTTCTCTATTAAATATTGGCACAGCATGATATTTAATTGGATCTGATTCTGCTGGCAAATAACCTTTGCCTTTTTTAGTTATGACATGGAGTAATTTTGGACCAGAAATCTTTTTTAGATTTTTTAGTGTTTTAACTAAAAAGCGAGTATCGTGTCCATCTATTGGCCCATAATAATTTATACCCATTTCCTCAAACAGCATACCAGGAGCAAACCAGCCTTTTATATGACCTTCTGTCTTTTGAGCAAGTTGGTCAAAAGGAGGAACTTTTTTTAAAACATTCTTACTGCCTTCTTTTACAGTCGTATATGCTTTACTTGATAAAATTCTTGTTAAATAGTTAGTCATGGCACCTACATTTGGCGATATTGACATTTCATTATCATTTAAAATAACTAACACATCTTGATCAATAGAACCCATATGGTTTAGAGCCTCGTATGCCATTCCTGCACTTAGTCCACCATCGCCAATTACTGCAACAATTTTTTTATCGTCTTTTTTATGAGATGATGCAATAGCCATACCTATTGCAGCACTTATGGAAGTGCTTGAATGTCCTGCACCAAATACATCATATTCACTTTCTTCTCTAGAAGGAAATGGGTGAAGCCCCCCTTTTTTTCTAATAGTATAAAGTTGATTTTTTCTTCCAGTTAAAACTTTATGCCCATAACATTGATGCCCAACATCCCAAATTATCTTATCTTCTGGTGTATTAAAAGAATAATGAAGCGCTATGGTAAGCTCAACAGCACCGAGGCTTGCACCAAAGTGCCCACCACATTGGGACACCGTATCAATAAGAAAATATCTCAATTCATCTGCAACATCATTTAAATTACTAACTGATAATATTCTTAAATCTGACGGATCATTAATTTTATCTAAAAATTCGTATTTCATAATATCCAAGTTTACAATTAAAAGCTTCGATTGAAAATATAATTTGAAATATTGTGTAGCATGCTTTTTTCTAAAGCTAAATCCTTAAGCAACTTATCTATACATTTTTTATTTTCTTCTAGTTTTTTTTCAGTTTTTCCCAAGCCTAGCAAATTTATATAATTTGGTTGATTTCTTTGTTCATCCTTACCTTGTGTTTTCCCTAAAGTTGTTGATGAGCACATATAACCTAACAAATCATCTTTAATTTGAAAAGATATGCCTAATATAGACGCAAATTCTTCTAATTTCAAAAATTCATCCTTAGTTATATTTTTCGTAAGCATTGCAGGCAAAATAATGCATGATTTAATTAGGCTTGAGGTTTTTAGGGAGTAGATATAATTTAAGTATTCTAATTCTGTGCTTTTATTATTTATTAATAAATCTAAATATTGACCACCTGCTATACCTGCCGCACCTATAGATGAGGAAAGATAATTTATCCATCTTAGGCGCATATTATCAGATATTCCTTTGTATTTGTTTTTACTCAAAATCTCAAAAGCAAGTGCTTGAAGTGCATCACCAGCAAGTATTGCTGTGGATTCACTAAAAGCTATATGACACGATGGAACTCCTCTTCTAATAGTGTCATTGTCCATAGATGGAAGATCGTCATGAATTAAAGAGTAAGCGTGTATTAATTCAATAGCTATGGCAACTTGGTCTAATAATTTTACATTTATTTTAAATGCATCAGCGGTTGAATAAACAAGCAATGCTCTTATAAATTTTCCACCATTTAGAGAGGAATATCTCATTGCATCTAATATTCCAATAGAATTATCTTCTAAACTTAAGACTCCCTCTAATTTTTTTTGAATTCGCAATGTAAATTTACTTTTGAATTCAGTAAATTCTTTAATTTCATTGCTCATATTTTTGAATAGTAGATTTTGCTTTTTTTAAGTAAGTCTCTATGTTAAAGATTATTTCTAGGGCTTGCTCATATAACATTTCAGCCTTATTTATACTTATATCGTTATCTTCAAGTTTTTCCATAATATCTTCAATTTCTTCAAAAGATTTTTCAATATTAATCTTTCCAGAATAATTTTTTTTATTCTTTTTTAGTTTTTCAATATTATTTTCCACTTTTGTTAATTCTTTATCAGCTTCATTTGTATATTTAATTCCTTCTTCATAGAGCTTTATTGAGTTTTCAATTGGTATTGTTTTAGAGTTAAGTTTTGAAATAATTAATTCCAGATCTTTTAGAATATCAGCATATGTTCTTTTTTTACTTTTTTTCATAATAATTTAGTCAAATATAATATTTTCTTTATTATTATATATTAAAAAGGATCTTTGTTTAGCCCTTGCTATCATTGTTACATTTAAATCTTTTGCTAGTTCTACACCCATATTTGTTACTCCTGAGCGTGAAATTATAATTGGTATATTCATGTGTTTAACTTTCATTATAATTTCAGATGTTAATCTTCCAGTAGTATAAAAAATTTTATTTTCACCTTTTATTTTATCTAACCACATTATTCCTGACAATGTATCAGCTGCATTATGCCTTCCTACATCTTCAACAAATTTTAAAACATCATTTTTGTTACATAACGCGCAGCCATGAACTGCGCCAGCTTCTTTATAAATATCATTATATTTAGTAATTTTTGATAATAAATTGAATATTTCTGATCTTTTAATTTTAGTATCAGGCAAAGTATTGTCATATAGCTTATCTAAAGTGCAACTAAAGATTGTTCCTTGTCCGCATCCTGTGGTAACGATTTTGTTTTTTAATTTATCTGTTATTTCTTTTATATCTTTATGTTTTATTGTTACGCTTGATACCCCTGTATTCCATTTAACCTCAATACTTATTATATCTTTAATATCCTCTATGATTCTTTGATTTCTTAGGTAACCTAATGTTAGTTCTTCAGGTTTTGTGCCAAGCGTCATTAGCGTAATAATCTCAGTATTATTAATTTTAATAGTTAATGGTAATTCACCGGCAACTTTTGACTCAATTTCATCATTTAAATGATTATGAGTTAGAATAATATTTGTCGGTGATAAACCACTATTAGATAATTTTATTTCTTTATTTTTATATTCTTTAATCATTTTTAATTGTAAGCTCAACAGTCTTAATTGAGTTATCAAGATTTTCAATAATTTTAAATGTATGCCCTTGAATATTTATTATATCACCCATTTTTGGAAGATTTTCAGTGTGCTCTAACAAAAAACCATTTACAGTTTTTGCTTGTTCTTATATGGATTCCGCCATCAATAATAAAAATATTTTTATTTTCTGTTGAAATAATGTCTTCGCTAGCTCCGGGGTCACTAGTAAAATCACCAACAATTTCTTCTAAAATATCTTCTAAAGTTACTAAACCTTGTATGTTCCCATATTCGTCTACGATAAATCCAATTCTTCGTTTTTCTTTCTGAAAATTAAGTAACTGTCTGTATAAAGATGTCCCTGAAACTATATAGTATGGTTTTTTTATAAGTTTTCTGATGCCAGTTTCATTAATATTTTTACTAGCTAGCATTGGAGCAATTTGTTTTATATGAACTAAACCTAGCAGATTTTCTTGTATATGGAGTATTTTTAAAGTCATTTACTACGGTTATTATGTCTTCACTTAAATCTATTCCAAAAATCTCACTTCTTGGGATCATAATGTCTTCAACTGTAGCTTTTTCTAGATCAATTATGCTTTCTACCATCTTTAAATGTGGTTTAGAAAATTTCATAGATGATTCACTTAATACAGTTTTTAATTCTTCAGACGATAGTGATCCTTTTGAAATATTATCTTTTAAGCCCATAATTTTTATAATATTATTTGCAATAAGATTTATAAGAAATACTAGTGGGTACAATATAATTAACATTGGTTTATACAATAAGGAAGAAGCGTAAGCTACTTTTTCTGAATGCATTTCACCAATAGTTTTAGGAATTAGTTCCGCAAAAATTAAGATAAATATTGTTAAAAATCCAGTAGCTATAGCAATACCAATATCACCATATATATTGAAAGATATAAGTGTAGCTATCTGAGTTATTAAAATATTTGTTAAATTGTTACCAAGTAAAATTACTCCAAGTAATTTATCAGGATTTTCTAAAAGTTTTTTTGCTGCTTTTGCGCCAGCATTATTTAATTTAGCCTGGTGTCTCATTTTATATTTATTAATCGACATTAATGCTGTTTCTGAACCTGAAAAAAAGGCTGATAATAGAAACAAAATTATAAGAATAAAAAAGAGAATTTCTGTAGATATATTGTTCAATTTTGGTGTCCGTTCATTGCTTTAAATTATATTTTAATTACAGAATTATTTCCAATACAGTTTTTGTACCAAAGTATGATAGGAATAAAATGAAAAAACCTATTAAAGTTATGTTTGCAGCTTTACTGCCTCTCCACCCATAGCTTTTTCTTGCAAATATAAGAAATACAAAAATTATCCAAGCTAATATTGATAAAATGGTTTTATGAGCTAGATGCTGGGCAAATATATCCTCTAAAAAAATAAATCCAGATAAAAGACTTGCGGATAAGAATAAAACCCCTAATGCTAAAATTTTAAATAATAGTTTATCCATTAAATCTAAGGATGGAAGAGATGCAATAATTCCAATTGGATTATTTGATTGCAATTTTTTTTCTTGGATTTTAAGTATTAAAGATTGAGCTGCAGATAAGCATAATATGCTATAGCTTATTAAGGATATAATTACATGGATAAAAACAACATTGTTTAGTGGCACATTAACTGGCTTATTAGCGAAGTCAAATATAAATACCATAGATATTATTGGTAAAACTATTAACCCTAAAAATAGAGTATTACCAAATATCGATGAGATATAAAGTGTAATAGATATGATTAAAGCAACTACCGATAGAGCATGATAGACAGATAGATCAATGCTATATTGTTCTGAGAGTATAGGTGAAAGGTCATATAGGTGAGCAAAAATTGCAATAATCCATAAAAACCATATCCGGCTTTGAAGATAGGGGGTTTTTTCATTATTAGTCATCAGTCGCCATATACACAAAGAAGACAACATATAAAAAGAAAAAATAAAATAATTTAATATACTAGCCATTTGGATTTGCTAATCCTACTTAATGTATACGAGATTTCATAATAACAATATTATACATTTTTTTACTAGAATATACATTTTTAACAAAAGTCTTATGTTGCTATTAATTTTATTATAGTAATATGCATAACAAGATAATAAGAAAACATAAAATGCGCCTAAAAATAATATTAATTATATGTTCAATTTTTTTCACATTTGCAAGTCATGCAAAAGATTATAATGAGCTTTCAACTAGAGCAGAAAGAGATAGCTACGTTTTAGCATTAAAATACTATAAAAGTAAAAATTTTAAAAAATTTGAAAAAGTAAAAAATACTATAAAGAATTATCCCTTATATCCATATTTAGAATATAAGTCATTACATAGAAAAAGACATATAAATGACGAAAAAGTTATTAAATTTATAAAAAAATATAAACATAGTTATATTTCAGAGAAAGCATATATAAATTTAATTTATAGATTATCAAGTAGAAATAAAATTACTAAGCTGATATCTAATTACAAAGACACAGATTCGGTAGATTTAAAATGCCTCTATCTTAGAGCTAAAATTAAAAAAAAATCTTTATCCAATATTGATGATGAAATAATACCAATATGGCTTAGTGCTAAATCACAACCTAAATCATGTGATTATGTTTTTCATTGGTTTTATAAAAATAAGAAATTAACTGACGAATTAGTCTGGCAGAGAATTAAAATATCATTGGATTCAAATAATTATTATCTTGCAAGATATTTAATTAGATTTTTATCTAACAAGAATAAGGCTTATGGAAATAAATTGTTAAAAGTTTATAGAAATCCTATAAGAAATATTATTTCTAAAGATTATAGTATTAATAATAGATATAGAGATACAATTTTAAGTTATGGTTTATATAGAATTGCAAAGAAAAATTATGTTTCCGCAAGAAAAAATTTAATTAAAATTAAAAAATTATATAAACTTAATGATAGTTTTTATGAAAAAAAATTAGTAGATATATATATAATTGCTTTGAAATCTAATCAAAGAAATATTTCTTTAGATAATAATTTTTTGTCGTTAAATTCAAAAAATTTAGATTTTAATTTAGCTTTATCAAATTATTATATTTATAATAGTAATTGGAAGTTGTTGTTAGATTCTATTATTAATTTTCCTGACTCTATTATACATTCACAGAAATGGACTTATTGGAAAGGAAAAGCTTTATATAAATTAAATAGAAATTCTGAATACAAAGATGTTCTCGCTGAATTAAGTTCTAAAAGATCTTATTATGGTTTTTTATCAGCAAATATTTTAGATGTTCCTTTAAATATTACTAGTATTTCATATCCTGCTTCAGACTTAGAATTAGAAAAATTAAAAAATGATGTTTCGGTTCAAATAATGTACGAGCTCCATATGATAGGGAGGTACCGTGATTCTAGAATGGAATTAGATTACTTTTATAAAAATTCACAATATGAAAATCTTAATTATTTAAATGTATTGATAAAAACTTGGGGATGGAATGATGGTGTAATATTAGGTTACGGGCACACAAAATATTATGATGATGTTGAAGCTAGATTTCCAATAATGCATGAAAGTTATTTTGATAAATATTCGAATACAAATATAGAAAAAGTTCTTTTGCTAGGAATTGCTAGAAAAGAAAGTATTTTTATTGAACATGCAAAATCGTCAGCAGGCGCAATAGGTATAATGCAAGTTCTTCCTAAGACAGCCTATTGGGTTTTAAGAAAAGCTAATAGGAAAAAAGTCTCAATAAATTCTTTATATAAGCCTAAAATTAATATTTTTATTGGTTCTTATTATTTTAATTATTTAATTTCAAAAAAAAAGAGCATAGTTGAGGCTATAGCATCTTACAATGCTGGCCCAAATATGGTAACTAAATGGAGAAATAAGAATAAAGCACCCGAGGATGCGTGGATTGAATATATTCCTTTTAAGGAAACTAAAAAATATGTTAAGTCAGTAATAGAGTATTCCTTAGTCTATGATTGGGTAATCAATAAGAAAAATACAATCAGAGTTTCTCAGATAATAGATGTAAATTAAGTGCTTTTATTTTAAAGCTTGGGATAAGTCATCTATAATATCATCAATATGCTCTATACCAATTGATAGTCTTACCATATCTTCTGGAACACCTGCTGCTTCTAATTCTTCTTTATTTAATTGTCTATGTGTAGTTGAAGCTGGATGACATGCTAGAGATTTTGCGTCTCCTATATTTACTAATCTAACTACAAGTTTTAATTTATCAATAAATTTTCCTCCTGCTTCAATACCACCTTTTATTCCAAAGCTCAATACAGCGGAAGCTTTTCCATCCATATATTTTTTTACGAGAGGATTATCTGGATGGGATTTTAAACCGGGGTAGTTAACCCAACTTACAGAATCATGATTTTCAAGAAATTCTGCAACAGCTTGTGCATTTGAACAATGTCTATCCATTCTTACTGCAAGAGTTTCTATACCTTGGAGTATTTGAAAACTATTCATTGGTGAAAGTGCGCCGCCCATATTTCTTAGAGGAACAACTCTAGCTCTTGTAATGAAAGCAGCTGGGCCACAAGCTTCTGTAAAAATCATACCATGGTATGCCGGATCAGGCGTTGTCAACAATGGAAATTTATCAGAGTTTGATTTCCAATCAAATTTCCCTGAATCTACAATAAGACCACCTATTGTTGTTCCATGCCCGCATAAATATTTAGTTAATGAATGAATTACAATATCAGCACCAAACTCAATAGGTCTGCACAAATATGGGCTAGGAACAGTATTATCTATAAATAGAGGTATATTATTAACATGAGCAATTTCTGCAATTTTTTCTATATCCGTTACATTTGCAGCTGGATTACCAATGGACTCACAAAAAATCAATTTTGTTTTAGCGTCAATTTTATTTGCTAGTTCTTCAAGGTTTTTAACATCTCCAAATCTAGTTTCAATGCCCATTTTAGGGAATGTATCTTTAAAAAGGCTAACTGTTCCACCATAAAGAGAACTTGTGGAAACTATATATTTAAAATTGCTGCAGTAATGGCTGCCATACCAGATGAAAAAGCAAGCCCACCCACACCTTTTTCCATTGCTGAAACTCTGTTTTCAAGAACCTCTGTTGTTGGGTTCATTATTCTAGTGTATATATTACCTTTTACTTTAAGATCGAAAAGGTCAGCACCATGCTGCGTATCATCAAACGCGTAGGATGCTGTTTGGTATATTGGAACGGCTACAGCTTTAGTTGTTGCTTCTGGCTCATATCCACCATGTATAGCTATTGTTTCAATTTTCATAAGATCCTCAAGTTATAAATATATTTTTATCGTTGCTAAGTTAAGTATTTAAATAATATCTTATAGTTGCATTAGATTATAATGTTTTTTTAAATTGTATGTGTATTTTTTTACAAATAGAGCTATAATGCAGACCAAAATTTTTGATATCAATTCTTTAACTTTATAACATATTAATAAGTGAGTAAATATTTATGAAATTCTCTATATATTTAGTTGTTTTTTTTATTTTTGGGATTTTAAATGCAAATGCTGAAAAAACACCTGAAGAGCTTTCTTCCACATGTCTTGGATGCCACGGAATTGTTAGTTATAACAATATTTACCCCACATATAAAGTTCCAAAATTAGGAAATCAACATAAGGATTATATAGTTTCTGCATTAAAAGGATATAGATCTGGAGAGAGATCTCACCCAACTATGCAAGCACATGCTTCTAACCTTTCTGATTCCGATATTGATAAAATTGCAGGTTATTTTTCTTTAAATAAATTATCTGACAATACCGATAATGCTAATATAGATATAATAGAAGAAGCAAATATGTGTGTTGGATGCCACGGAGTAGATGGCAATAGTTTGGTCCAAACTTTTCCTAAAATTGCAGGACAATATAAGGATTATTTATATCATTCTTTAAAATCTTATCAAAATGGTAAAAGAAAAAATGGAATTATGGTTGGTATTGCTAGCACCTTAAATGAGCAGCAAATAAAGAAACTTTCAAAATATTTTTCTGCGCAAAATGGTGTGCAAAAAATTAATCAAGGAAGAGATGCTATAAAAGATTAATCAATTATTGATCAAGTTATTTCTTTATTTGTAAATGTTTTTAAGCTAATTGCGTGAAGTTCACCTGATTTAATATATGAATTTAGTCCACTATATACCATTTTATGCCTGTTAATAGTGCTTAAACCGTCAAAACCTTCGTAGATAACGCTTGCGGTATATTTTCCTTCTCCACCGCTTACTTCAACAATAGAGCCTTTTAAGTTTGATTCTATAACCTTTTTTATTGTATATTTATCCATAACTGTAAAATTTAAAATAATATTTATGCTATTTAAGCAATTGTTTGAAAAAGAATCATCAACATATACGTATTTAATTTCTTGTCAAGAAAAACAAGAAGCAATACTTATTGACCCTGTTCTTGAGACCTTACAAAGGGACATTGATATTCTTAATAACTTAAATCTTAAATTAGCTTATGCTATAGATACTCATATTCATGCTGATCATGTTACAAGTGCTGCGGCTTTAAGAGAAATAACAAATTGTAAAGTAGCTGGCCCAGCAAATGATAATTTAAAATGTAGAGATATTAATTTAAAAAATAAAGATAATATTGTAGTTGGAAGTACAGTTTTATTAGAAGCAATATATAGTCCAGGCCATACTAACTCACATTTTTCATACATGTTAAATCATAATGATAATAAGCTATTATTTTCAGGTGATGCGTTACTAATAAATACGTGTGGTAGAACAGATTTTCAATCTGGGTCTCCAAGGGAGTTGTTTAATACAATAAAAAATATATTTTATAAGTTACCTGACGATACAAAAATTTACCCAGCACACGATTATAATAATAAAAATTATTCTACAATTAAAGATCAAAAAAATGATAACTCTCTTATAGACGAAAAAACAAATGTAGAAAATTTCGTTAATAAAATGAAAAATCTAAAACTAGATATGCCAAAAAAAATAGATTACGCTGTTCCAATGAATAATAATTGCGGAATACTTAATTCTGATTAAATATCTGCTCTGTAATTGTGGAAACTTTTTTCAAATCAATTAATTCTCTTCTCCAACCATTTATCAATCTTGAATGCTGATCTTTGTTCTTGATATAATCTAGTATTAATTTTTTAGGTGTAAATACTTGAGGAGAAATTTCATTTTTAAGTGATATTAATTTATAATATTCATACAAATCATTTACAACTTTTCTATCATTATTATTTATTTTTACTGTTTTTATTATTTTAATATCTTCATCAGTTTTTTTATAAAATTTAGTTATCTCCTGTTCAATTTCTTGACCACCATTTTTTTTATTTAATACTTTATTATTGGGTGGAATATTTATTTTTGATTCATAGTAATATTCTTTTGCAATCTCAATAATTTCTTTCTCAGATAATATCCAGTTCCTTGGTAGATTTAATTTAATAGCTTTATTTTCTCGCCACACGCATATAATTTTAGCTAAATCTTGTGTATTTTTATTTAAATTATTAATTGATTTAATTCTTTTCCAAGCATTGTTTGTGTTAGGTTTCCATTCAATTTCATTAATTAAATTTTTAAATTCCTCATTAAAAAAATTAATTTTATTAGTTCTAATTAATTCACTATTTAAATCTTCATATAATTTTCTTAGATAGATTACATCATTTAATGCATAAGATATTTGGTTTTCTGTTAAAGGTCTCTTTTTCCAATCAGTCATTTTTTCAGTTTTATCAATCTCAATATTATATAATTCACTCATTAAATTTGCGTATCCAATTTGATATTTATACCCTAAGAAAGACGCTGCTAGTTGTGTATCAAATATTTTTTTTGGTATATAACCTATAATCATATATAAAATTTCTAAATCTTGTCTACATGAATGAATTATTATAATATTTTTATCATTAAATATATTTTTGAACAGTTTTTTATAGTTTATTTTTAGAGTTAAATCTATGCATGCATGATTTTTACCATCAGATACTTGTATGACACATGGTTCTGGAAAGAATGTGTTTCTTCTCATAAACTCTATATCTATTGAAATTATATTTGAATCTAATGTTGTGTTTAAAAAAAGCTCAATTTCATCTTTTTGCGTAAGAAATTTTTTATTTTGCATGTAATTCAGGAAATATATTTTTGACGAACAAATCTTAGCACGTTGAATAGTCCTGGCCAAATTAATACTGATATTATAATAGATATTATTATATTTATTATATTGTATTCTATTTTTAGCATACCATTTACGATTGTAGACATAAAAAAATATGGAATTAATATAATTAGCAATGAAAGCATCTTATTCCAATTAGATTGAAGTCTTATTTGCGGATAATACAATAATATTAAATATATTGTAACTGTGTAGCATAGTGCGTTATATCCTAAAGGCATTATTAATAGTATATCCATAATTATGCCTAATAAAAAAGCATAGCTTAAGTTAATATGATTCGGAAATGCTAAAGACCAATATATTAAAATCAGTAATAATATCGGTGGTTTGCATGGATGTAATATCGCAGGCATAGGTAATAAATTTAAAATTACACCTAATATTAAAAATAAAGTAGCTATAAAATGTATTCTATTGTTAATTACCATAAAAGCATTACCTCGCGATTAGAAGATAATGAAGAGCTTGGCACAATATCTACGTCTTGAAAATTTTGGTTTAAATTTTTTTCAACTTTAGTGATTTGACCAATTAGATATCCCTCTGGGAATATATTGTCTAATCCAGAAGTAATTAGTATGTCACCCTGTTTTACGTCTTCATTTAAAGGAATATATATAGCTTTTAATTTTCTATTGTCACCTATACCAGAAACAACAATTCTTTTATTTGTTCTTGCGTTGACGGCTAGTAATGCATGACCAGGATCTGATATTAAAGTTATAACAGAAAAGTCTTTATTTATTTCAGAAACTTGTCCGAGAAGTCCTAAGTTATCAATAGCAACTTGTCCTAGATATAAATTATTCTCTTTTCCTTTATTTATAATAAGTTTATTTGAAAATGGACTTAAATTTACTTTTATTAATTCAGCTATTAAAATTTTTAAAGAATTGGTAGTGGTAGATGAATTAAGTAATTCTTTTAGCCTTTTATTTTCTTTTTGTAATGAAGGAATTTTTTGAATTATCCCAGATTGTATTATTATTTTTTTTTCAAGAAGTTCATTTTTTTTAATTAAATCTTTTTTGCTATCAAAATGTTTTGAAATATTATTATAAATACTTGATGGCCATGCTGATATTGTATAAATTGGCTCTATTATGTATGAAGTATTAAATCTTATTTTATTACTAATTGCATAATTGTTATCTAGTACTAAAAATATTATTGATAATGCTAAATAAAAAAGAAGTTTTAAGGGTGTAAATTGATTTTGTCTAAAATGTAAATGTATGTCGTTTTTCACTGTAATTTATATATTTGTATTGTTAATCTAGGGATATAAAATCTGCACCTTTTTTATCTATCATTTCAAGAACCAGACCTCCACCTCTAGCTACACACGTTAAAGGATCGTCAGCAATTATTACCGGAATTCCAGTTTCTTCTTGAATTAGTTTATCTAGTCCTTTTAATAGTGCACCGCCACCAGTTAAAACTATTCCACTTTCAGCTATATCAGTACTTAGTTCTGGAGGTGTTGCCTCTAGAGCAGTTTTAACTGCATTTGTAATGCCTTTTAAAGGTTCTTGTAAGGCTTCAAGAATTTCATTGCTATTAATTCTAAAGCTTCTTGGAATTCCTTCAGAAAGATTTCTTCCTTTGACCTCCATTTCTTGTAATTCTTTGCCTGGATATGCAGTTGCTATAGTATGTTTAATTTTTTCTGCTGTGGCCTCACCAATTAAAATACCGTAATTCCATTTAATATAATTTAAAATAGCTTCATTGAATTTATCTCCTCCAATTCTTACGGATTCTGAATAAACAATTCCACCCAATGACAGAACAGCTATTTCAGTTGTTCCTCCGCCAATATCAAAAATCATTGATCCAATTGGTTCACCAATTGGAAGTCCAGCCCCAAGAGCAGCTGCTACTGGTTCTTCTATTAAATATACTTTTCTTGCTCCAGCACCTTCAGCAGACTCTTTGATAGCTCTTCTTTCAACCTGGGTAGCACCGGAAGGAACACAAATTAGAACTCTAGGACCAAGTAAAAAACTTTTTTTGCAGGCTTTTTTAATAAAATGTTGAAGCATTTTTTCAGTGGTTATAAAGTCTGCTATAACTCCATCTTTTAGAGGTCTAATAGTTTCAATGCTAGCAGGGGTTCTCCCAAGCATAGTTTTTGCTTCTAGACCTACAGCTTTTACTCTTTTTTTACCCCCTTCATTGGAAATTGAAACAACCGAGGGTTCGTCTAATACTAGACCTTTATTTTTTACAAAAATAATTGTATTTGCTGTGCCTAAATCTATTGATAAATCATTAGAAAATAAATCTAAAAACATTAAAACCCCCAAGATTTCTGATATGCTTAGTAACAATAAGTGAATTCTAACTGAGGATAACCTAACCTACAACGGATATCTCAATAAATTAAAGCATATTTTTTAGGTAAATTAAAATGTTTGATAAAAATAAAGTTAAAGATGTTGCTAAATTAGCCATGATAGAACTATCAAATGAAGATATGGCTTATTTTTCTAGTGAAATTTTAGATTTTTTAAAAATAGTTGAGCAAACGGAAAATATAGATCTTTCAAAAATAGAGCCTTTATATCATGCGCCTGAAATTTCTTTAAAAGCAAGACCAGATGAAGTTGATAGTGATGCAAAAAATGACGGTATAAATTCTGCGCCTGAACATAATGGAAAATATATTATTGTTCCTAAGGTTATAGATTAAAAAATTATGGATATTTATAAAAAGTCAATTACTGAGTTATCAGAATTATTAAATAAAAAAATTTTATCATCTGTAGAAATGGCAAATTATTTTATAAAAAGAATTAATTCTTTCGATTCAAAATTAAATTCATTTATTACGGTTGATGAAGAACATGCAAAAAAACAAGCTTTGTACGCTGATTCTTTAATAGCGAAAAAACAAAATACTTTCTTAACAGGCATACCAATAGCTCATAAAGATTTATTTTCTACCAAAAATATTTTAACTACTTGTGGTTCGAAAATGCTTGAAAATTATATTCCACCTTTTGATGCAACTATAGTTTGTAAATTAAATAACGCAGGCATGGTAACTATTGGAAAAACTAATATGGATGAATTTGGTATGGGTTCATCTAGTGAATCTAGTTATTTTGGATCAGTTCAAAATCCATGGA
>LWDU01032584.1_pt2 | contig 33816 bp, 31 predicted proteins | sample 727161 | NCBI WGS metagenome assembly LWDU01 (sample SAMN04566230, study PRJNA314399) | hydrothermal vent metagenome | isolation source: deep sea hydrothermal plume seawater | place: Mexico: Gulf of California, Guaymas Basin | collected 2004-07-11 | reverse complement strand
TGTCTTAATAGTATGAAATCAACTGCTTTGACTTTAGGCAACGAACGGTATTTTCCTCGCTATGCTAAGTTTATTACTGAAGCTGAAGGGACTCCTCAAAGAATTGAATCTCCTGAAGATTTAGATAATTATGATGTTTTGGTTTTGTCAGGAGGTGGAGATATGGGGATAAAAAGTGGAGCTTATGGCAGTCAAACAGAAAATTTACCCATTGGCGGTGTCAATGATGATAGAGATGAATTAGAATTAGCACTACTTCGAAAAGCTAAAGAGCGTAACATGCCAGTTCTAGGTATTTGTCGTGGATTACAAGTTATAAATGTTTTCTTTGGTGGAACATTATGGTCCGATATAGGCCAAGGAGATTTTGACGGTGGAATCCATAGAGATGGCGAAGGTGGAGAGCCTCCAATTGGTGATATTCCACATTGGACTGAAATGGAAGGAAAAGAATTTGAAGTTACAAGTCACCACCATCAAGGAGTTCGAGAGTTAGGGCAAGGTCTCCAGATTATGTCTAAATCCTCAGATGGAATGATTGAAGCTATAAAACACGAATCATTACCTTGGTTTGCAGTTCAATGGCATCCTGAAAGAACGGACGAAGGCCTTGGTAGGGTATTACCAAGAGAATGGCTTAGACAAGAACTTCAAAATGTACAATAAAATAACTTTACTAGGTAATGCACAAGATGCCGGTAGGCCTCAAATTGGTTGTACACAAAAATGTTGTGATGATGCTCGGAAGGATTTTACATTGGTAAGAAATCCAGTTTCTCTTGGATTACATGGAGATCAATTTGGTATTGTTGAAATTACTAGATGCATTTCCCATCAACTAGGTCGGGTCAATAATCCCAAGTTATCTGAGATTTGGTTAACTCATGCGCATTTGGGACATATCGAAGGTTTAGGTCAATTAGGGAAAGAAGCATTGAATTCTAAAAATATAAAGCTTAGATGTTCTGATTCAGTGGTAGATTATGTAATGAAGCATCCAATTTGGAAGAAATTAGTAATTAGGAATAACATAACTTTTGATAAATATTTTTCAGATGAGATTATACCTATAAAAGTTCCACATAGGGCTCAAGATTTTGATACACATGCACTTCTTTTCAGAGGTCAAAATAACAATATACTTTTCTTACCAGATCACGATACTTGGGAAGAAACCTTAGAGTCGGTGGGTTATGACAATCCAAAAGATTGGTTTATTTCATTGGGTGCTAGTATAGTCTTATTGGATGGCACTTTTTGGAATGTAGATGAATTAAAAAATAGAGTTCAAGCAAGAGTACCACACCCGTCTGTAAGTGAAACTATAGATTTACTTGGGAGTAGAAATGAAGGCGATCTAAGAATTATCTTTATTCATTTAAATCATACAAATCCACTTCATTATCCAGATTCAGAAGAATACCTGAAGGTTGAAAATATGGGTTGGGAAATAGGATATGAGGGTATGGAGTTTGAGCTATAATGCTTACCAGTTTCAGTTCTAGCAATTGTGGGATTCAATTATCGAAGAAGATTATAGTCTAAATCGTTTTAATGAACTTGGTAGAACACACATTCCAACAAATAACATTGGTATCAGAGATTTTTTAGTTGGTTCTTGCAAATTTTCAATAATTGGATAAAACTCAGTCAAATTCCCTACAGATTCATACAGACTTGGACCATTTCCTAGATAGTAAACAGATCCTAAACGGTCTCTTGAATTGGCTGGTGTGGTGTCATTTCCAGATGCACAGGTTCCCGTGCAACCATCAGCAAAACCGATGTAAACTCTACCTTCTAAATCAATGTGTAAATCATTAAAATCTAGAAGATTACGATTAGAACCACCATCATCAGAGCGGCAATCTCCACTGTTCAAGCATATACTACCAACTTGTACAGGATCGGAAGAAACCCGTTGTGTATGAAATATAGGGTTTTCATCTAGTGCATTAAGGCTGTAAGTAACATAAAGATAGTGAGTGATATTTGAGGTGGCATAGTGTGCGTTTCCATCCCATGGATTTCCATCGATATCAGTTTGGTTTAATTCAGTAGCGTTTTCACTTCCGAGATATGTAATTGCAATTCGGCCAGGATCTCCAGCAGAGGTATGTGGAAAAGTTGCTGAAATTACTTCGACAGGACTAATTCTTATACTTGTTTGTTCCCAAGTATTGCCTGAGTCCAGACTTCGGGACATATAGACACCTTGATCTCCACCAACCCATACATTGTAAGCATTAGAATCCGTATCAGTAGCAACTTCTCCATTTTTACGAGGATTTGGTGTACCTACATCTTCTCCCATAGTTCTTTCTTCCCATGTAAGGCCATTATCTTTGGAAAAAATGATTGCAGGTGTTTCTACTCGAGGAGGTAGATAGACAGTCCCATCTGGTGCAGTGGTGATGGCTCCGTGTAATCCTCCATTGGTAGTGGCTAGGCCGATGATATCACCTCCAGCCTCAAATGTAGCACCACCATCATAACTGGTATAACAAGAGATGTAGAGTAATTTGTTAAAACAAAAATATACTGCAGTTTCATAAATATTTGAGGAGACTCCCCCTCCTATTCCATAACCATCATCAGTCCAAGGTCCTGAACCAAGTTTGATATGGTCATTTATGGGTACTGAACCCGAATCATGAGGGTTTGCAGCCCAAGTTTCTCCATCATCATCAGACCAACCAATCCAAGTAGTCCAAAGTCCCATCATATGAATATTGAATACACGATCTGTAATTGGATCAACCCACCCATAGGGGTCGTTGGTAAAGAATGCTTGAGTTCCATCACTAGTATCAGTCCATGTTACACCATGATCGCACGAGCGCATTGGTTTTTCGAATGCTATGAAAAATATACAACCACTTGACGTGACTCCAATGCTTGGTTCAGCACCTTGTTCTCCTACATTACTGAAAACAAAATCCATGGCGAGAGGCTCTCCATCAATTAAGATTCCATTAGAATCAGTAACAAAAGTTCCATTAGGAAGTGAAGGTTCTTCAATAACTATCGGTTTTTTTGGTTCATCTTCTAGACAACCAGCAATACTTGTTAGAGTGAGCATGAAGCAAATCGCTACAACCCGTGCATCAAATTTCATGATATAACGGTATTTGGAGTCAGCATCATAATATTTATCCCAAAATTTTGTTAACGTAATTATATGGTAAATTACCAACCATATGTTTCGGTAACCTTGAGACTTGCTTTAATTTTCAGAAGTTTACCAGCCATAGGCAATAAATCGGGATTTTTAATCAAAATACCTAACATTTTGTGCCATGGCAAATTTGAATAATTACGTCCATCATAAATTTCGCCTATTAAATTTAGAGTTCTCTTATCTAAGGAATAAATTAGCTTAGATTGGTCTACAAACTTTTGCTGAGTCCATGGCTGTCTTTTAAGAATTCGATCATACCATATGTGTGATTCTAAATCAGGATGTAATGATTTTTCACAAGAATCCCAATATCTCCCCCTCAGTTCATGGCAATTAATGGCATGTGAAGGAGGTGTAAGCGTTCCAGTTCCCAGTTCATTTTGAATAGCAATTGCAGCATATTCTCCAGATAACATTCCGACATGAACACCTCCTTTAGTGATTGGATTTGTTAGTCCAGCCGAATCTCCAATAACATAGGCGTCTTTTGTTGCAAATTGAGGGATAGGTCCATCTCTTGGTATTAGTCCTCCGTTTTGCTTGTCACCAAGTTCGTTTTCTATTCTTTTATCTGGATCAACACTCATATGTTCACGACAGAAATAGTCTAATCCTTTTTTTGCACCGTTTGTGGAGACTATTCCAACATTAAAGATACCATCACGAGGAAAAACCCAAACATATCCATCTGCAAACATAGGATCTATGTAAAAATCAAAGTAATCAGTATCTGGGAAATCTACGTCATCGGTTTTGAATTTATATTGAAGACCAGGCAGTAATCGAAGTTTATCATTTCCTTTGAGGCCAACTTGTGTTACAATATTAGGAACGCGTCCTTCTGCGATAACGAGTTGTTTGGATTTTGCTACTTGTTCATCTTTGGCAAAGAGGTTCCAGTGATCGGTTTCTTTTGTAACTTTAGATATTTTTAAATTTTCATGGCGTTCAACACCTGCAGCGACAGCATCATCAGAGATGGTACTATCCAATCCCCAACGGTGTATTGAATAGCCAGGAGACATTAATCCTACGGACTTCCCGTTTGGCATTCTTATTCTGTTACCTTTTACTTCTCTAATAGCCCAATCTCCTACAGGGTAGTTGGTGTGCTCTAGAGCCTTTTTACCTAAACCTTCTCCACAATGTATGGGGTCTCCTACACGTTTCTTTCTATCGAAAGCAATAACTGAATGTCCAGCTTCAGCTAGGCGTAATGCTGCAATACCTCCAGCAGGTCCTTGTCCAATTACAGCCACATCATACATGTGTGGTCCGATTGGGACTTGATAATAAGACTACTCTTTTTTTTTAGAATCGCGTAAAACCGGCCTAGCCTCTCGAAACCTTTCTAAGTCTTCAAACTTCAGTTCACAAACAATTACGCCTTCTTCAAAACTAGGCATTTCTGCAATAATTTTCCCTCTTGGATTAACTACTAAAGATTCTCCAGCAAAGGTTAGACTTCCTTGTGTACCTATATTGTTTGAATATGCGTAAAAACAGGTTGTTTCAATTGCTCTTGCAGGTAACATTCTGTGAAATAATGGCCTAGATGTTGTTGGACTAGCTGCTAAATTTACTATTAAATCAGCACTATCGTGTGCTAAATCCATTGAAGTTTCGGGGAAAAAAAGATCATAACAAATTTGGACGCCAATCTTTCCGAAAGGAGTATCAAATACAGTACTTTTTTTTCCTTCACCGAAATACATTTTTTCCTCAAAGGGGCCAAAATTAGGTAAAAACCGTTTTTGATAATGTCCAATATATCCTTCAGGTCCAACCATGATTGCAGAGTTGAAAAGGGATTTTCCCGCTCTTTCAACAATTCCAGTAAGAATATATGTTTTAAATTTTTTAGCTAATTCAAGAATTCCGCTCTGCGCCATTGCGGAACTGGGTATCTTTTCAGCTATTACACTATAATTATCTCTTAAATTATATCCAGTGATGAAAAGTTCAGGAAAAACAATTAAATCTATATTTGAATCTGATTTATCTTGAGCCTCTATAATCATTTTTTCCATTATTTCCAGATTTTTAGAGACATCGCCTAGAATAATTGGTGCTTGACCTATTGCTAAATGCATAAAGCCCATTTGCCCCTCTTAATAATAGATGTTATTACTTAATTTCAATAAGGCCTTTGTTTTGAAACAAATGTGAAGCTAATAGCTGATACTCAAAAAATCATTGAGCAATTCATCCAGACGAGGGTCAATGACGCAGGAGCCAAAGGTGTTGTTTTAGGTTTATCTGGAGGCATTGATTCTGCTGTAACTTTATCTTTGGCAGTTTCAGCACTGGGTTCTGAGAATGTTTTTGGCTTAATTATGCCTTTTAATAAATCAGAATCAATTACTCTTGCTTTAGATCATGCTAAAAAATTAGGTGTAAAGACTATTGAATACAATATTTCAGAGATAGTAAGTTCATTCAAGGAAGTAAGTAATGCGTATTCTACAAAAGCAGCAGAGGGTAATTTGCACTCAAGGATTCGAATGTCTCTTTTGTATGGTGAAGCTTTTTCGTCTAATTATCTTGTAATTGGAACTTCAAATAAATCTGAACTTTTGATTGGATATTATACTAAGTGGGGTGATGGTGCTTCAGATTTCCTTCCAATAGGTGATTTGTATAAAAGTCAAGTTTATGAGATTTCTAAAGATTTGGGAGTTCCTTTGAAAATAATAAACAGACCTCCAACTGCAGAATTATGGGAAGGGCAAACGGATGAATCGGAATTAGGAATAGATTATCTTACGCTTGATCAAATATTATTAGGTTTGGAGCGTCAAATTCCTAAAAAAGATTTAAGTTTAAAGAGCGGTATAGGGTTAGATTTAATTATAAAAATTGACAATTTAATCAAATCATCAATCCATAAGCGGGTGTTTCCGCCAGTTTGTAAGATAGGCCGAAGGACTGTTGGTTTGGATTGGCGGGAAACGATAGGAAGTAAATAATTTATAATTTACTTATTACGTGTTTTGCCGAAACCGGTAGTTATCTTATTTTATTGATTAATAATGTGGAACCAACATGCCTTTTTTGTTAACTTATGCCCTTCTTTTACCATTTTTAGGGTGGTAGTACCCCCGAAAATGGTTAAAACTATTTTTTTCGAAACATATGTAATGCTTATTATAAGGCGCCTCAATAGCGGAAGACCGATGATATTAGCGCAAATTATGGTAATGTATGAATCGCCTCAGCCACCTTTGGGGGTGGCTTGATTGCCAGCTAAATTAAATGGCTTGAAAATAGAGCGTAAATTTACCGAGAGTGGTAAAGATCCTTTTCAAAAATTAAATTGGACTAAGAGAGATGTAGAAATCCGTAATTTTGATGGAACTGTTGCTTTTTCAATGAAAAATGTTAACCTTCCAGATAATTATAGTCAAGTAGCAGCTAATGTTCTTTCACAAAAATATCTTCGAAAAGCAGGAATTCCTAAAAAGTTAAAGAAGGTCCGAGAGAAGGGTGTGCCTATTTGGCTCCAAAAGAGTGTTCCAGACCATAAGGCTTTGGACGAGTTACCTGAAGATGAAAAATACGGTGAAGAAGTAGATGGTAAACAAACATTTAGACGTTTGGCCGGTACTTGGACTTATTGGGGATGGAAACATGGTTATTTTGCAAGTGAAGAAGATGCTAGAGCCTATTATGATGAAATGTGTTTTATGCTTGCTTTTCAGATGGTTTCACCTAATTCACCGCAATGGTTCAACACGGGATTGAATTGGGCTTATGGTATTGAAGGCCCCCCTCAGGGACATTATTTTGTTAATCCAGATACAAAGAAGTTGGAAAGCTCGACTAATGCATATGAACATCCACAACCTCACGCTTGTTTTATTCAATCAGTATCAGATGATTTAGTTAGTGAAGGTGGTATTATGGATTTATGGACTCGTGAGGCGAGATTATTCAAATTTGGTTCAGGAACTGGAAGCAATTTTTCCAGAATAAGAGGTGAGGGTGAACCACTTTCTGGTGGTGGAATGTCTTCAGGTTTGATGTCTTTCCTAAGAATAGGGGATCGTGCAGCTGGAGCAATCAAGTCAGGTGGAACAACACGCCGCGCAGCTAAAATGGTTTGTTTAGATATGGATCATCCAGATATTGAAGCTTTTATCAATTGGAAATTAACGGAAGAAGAGAAGGTTGCAGCTCTTGTATCAGGTTCTCAACATCTTCAAAATCACGCTAATGAAATTTTAGCATCAATTCAAGCTCATTCCGAGGACGACACTCGTTTTGATCAATATAAGAATAAGCCACTGGCTTTATCTATAAATTCAGCTCTTAAAGCATATATTCCAGACAATTTAATTGCTAGAGTATTAGAATTAGGTCAACAAGGTTATACTCAAATTGAAATGGATACTTATGATACCTCTTGGGAAGGTGAAGCTTATTCTACAGTTTCAGGTCAAAATAGTAATAATTCGGTTCGTGTAAGCAATGATTTCATGGATGCTGTGATAAATGAAAAAAGTTGGGATTTATATTGGAGAACTGAGTTAGATAATGCAAAAGAGCAAGGGCGTAAACCCAAAGCCTGTAAAACTATTCCAGCGAATGATCTTTGGGATAATATTTCAAGAGCGGCTTGGTCATGTGCCGATCCTGGTTTGCAATATGATACAACGATTAATGAATGGCATACTTGTTCTCCAGATGGATTGATTAATGGTAGTAATCCCTGTTCAGAGTATATGTTTTTAGATGATACTGCATGTAATTTAGCTAGTTTGAATTTAGTTAAGTATTATAACAAAGAAACAATGCAATTTCAAACAGAAGATTACAATCATTCTATTAGATTATGGACTGTAGCTCTTGAAATTTCAGTATTGATGGCCCAATTCCCATCTATGGCTATTGCTCAACGCAGTTATGATTACCGAACATTGGGCTTAGGTTATGCTAATATTGGTTCATTATTGATGCGTATGGGTATACCCTATGATGATAACCGAGCTTCAGCAATATGTGGAGCATTAACATCAATGCTTGGTGGAGTTTCATACGCAACTAGTGCTGAAATGGCTGCAGTTAAAGGTCCATTTCCAAGATATGAGTACAATAAAGATAATATGCTTAGAGTAATGAGAAATCATCGAAGAGCGGCTTACAGTGCATTAGATGAAGAGTATGAAGGTTTAACAATTAAGCCGAGAGGAATAGATCCAAATTATTGCCCAGAGTATTTACTAAAATCTGCACAAGAATGTTGGGATCAGGTAATTGATTTAGGAGAAAGATATGGTTTTCGTAATGCCCAATCAACAGTCATAGCACCAACAGGTACAATTGGGATTGTTATGGACTGTGATACTACAGGAATTGAACCAGATTTTGCACTTGTTAAGTTTAAGACATTAGCTGGTGGAGGTATGCTGCGAATAATTAATCAGTCTGTACCAGCTGCATTAGATCGTCTTGGATACGATAATTTACAATCAGAACAGATTGTTGATTATATTATAGGATCTGGAACTTTTGAAGGTTCTCCAGAGATAAATATAGATTCATTGAAAAAGAAGGGTTTGACTCCAGACATAATTAATTCACTTGAGTCTCAGATTAGTAAATTTACCTCTATTAATCATTTGATTACGGTGATGAGCATTGGTTCTGATTTTTGTGAAGATAAGTTAAGAGTTCAAGAATCTAATTTAGATGATTTTTCTTTTGATTTATTACGTCATTTAGGATTTACTAATAGACAGATTACTGCCGCTAATGATTTCATTTTTGGACGCCTTACAATTGAAGGAGCTCCACACATTAAGGACAAAGATTTACCTGTTTTTGATTGTGCAAATAAATGTGGTCAATATGGTACTCGGTTTATTGCTTGGAGTGCACATATTAACATAATGTCTGCAGCTCAACCTTTCATTTCGGGTGCGATTTCAAAGACAATTAATATGCCACATGAATCAACTATAGATGATATCAAACAAGCATACATGGATTCATGGCGTGGTATGATTAAGGCCAATGCTTTATACAGAGATAGTTCGAAATTAAGTCAGCCACTAATGTCAGGTACGGTTTTGAAAGTGGATATAGATGAAGAAGAAGATTTACTTGCCGAAGGATTGATTAGTACTCAAAAAGCCGTTGAAATAATGGCTGATGCATTACCAATACCTGATGCTAAGCCTTTAGCCCGTAAAATAGTAACTAGATATATAGCTCAAAGAAGACGTCTTCCAAATAAAAGAGGTGGATATATTCAGAAAGCCAGTATAGGCGGTCATAATGTATATCTTCACACTGGCGAATATGTTGATGGTAGTCTTGGTGAAATCTTTATTGATATGCATAAAGAAGGTGCAGCTTTCAAGGCATTAACTAATGCTTTTGCAATTGCAGTAAGCTTAGGTTTACAACACGGCGTTCCTCTGAAAGAATTTGTTGATGCATTTGTTTTTACTAGATACGAACCTAACGGTCCAGTAATTGGTAATGACCGAATTAAAATGGCCACAAGTATTCTGGATTATATATTTAGAGATTTAGCAGTTAATTATCTTGATAGGAATGATTTAGCTCATGTTAAACCGGAAGATCTTAAACCTGATATTTTGAGAAGCGAAGGTGAAACTGCGACTGAATTCAACTTGAATGCTGGATTAAGTCCTGCTGGAGATTCAACTGATGGTCATGAAATACAACTTACTTTAGATGAGTTACAACCTAATACTGCAGATACTTCTTCTTTACAAACTGATTTCACTGAAGTATCACCGCCCTCATATATTCAGTCTTCTGAGAATAATTCAGCCGAAGAAGCCAGTAAATTTGGATTTGAGGGCGATCCTTGTCCAGAGTGCGGTCAATTTACTTTAGTATCTAATGGGAGTTGCTTGAAATGCGTAAGTTGCGGTTCAACAACAGGTTGTTCTTAGTTAGAAAAACTAAATAAGCCCAAGTCAACTACATCAAATAATGGGATTAGGAGAAACTATTGATACTGGCATGTCCAAATTCGAGAATTATAACAATAGTGAAGTCTTGTTTCTGGTTTTGTAGGTTTTTTTGTTATTATCCTAATGTTAATGATAACTTTCTCATCAGCAGCTAATTCATTTATGGTTTCAGACTTAGGTGGAAATAAAGCCTACATTGGAGATATAGTTATCACTGAAGTAGCAGGTCCTTCTCTTTCAGGTACTTTGAATCCTGATGAGTCAATAGATTTTGGACATATAGCTGGCGAAGTCGAATGGGATTATACAGATAATATTCGAATTTCTCATTTTGATGTTATAGTCGAGTGGGATGCTAACGGTGGTGCCGGCGGTGGCCGTCAAGTTACATTTGATGTTTCTTCACAGAATGACACAAGTGGTCAGAGTCAAACAGATAATGGCGGCGGTGGAATAATAACAATTCCATGGATCGTTAATCAGGAAATCATGTTAAATAATGAAACAGTTTCTAATAATGCAGATAGTCCTGAAGCCTTTTTATCTTATTTAGAAGTCCCAGGTGAATGGATGGGCGGAACCTTCACATTTAGTTCTAGTAGTGCAGGTTCAATTTTCCCTTTAGTTTCAGAATCTGTTGATTACACTATATCATTGATTATCTATACTTGGGATATTGAAAACTGATACGGATAATGATGAAGGCAATCTTCTTTTTACTGATGAATACAAGAAAGCACTTGAAAAAGCATCATATGAGATAGTTGGTAATCATTCAGCAGTTGAAATTTGTGGTTGGACTAAGAAAGGCATGAATGCAGAGAGTAGTGGTTGCTATAAGCAGAAATTTTACGGAATTCGTTCACATCAGTGTACTCAAATGACTCCTGCTGCAGTGGCTTGTGATCAGAAGTGTGTTTATTGTTGGAGAGCAAATGAAATGTTTTCAGGTAAGCAGGATTTAATGGAATATGCCAAAGATGATCCTGTAGACATAGTCGAAGGATCTATTGAAGGTCATTTAAGAAAATTATCTGGTTTTGGTGGAAATCCAAAGGTAGATAAGCAGAAGTTTCTAGAGTCAAAAACAGTTAGACATTTTGCAATTTCACTTACGGGGGAACCTACTTTGTATCAAGGTCTTCCAGGAATGCTTAGAGAACTTAGAGAACGTAAGATTTCTTCATTTCTAGTAACAAACGGATTGCATCCTGAAATGGTTGAAAGGCTTAGAGATGAAGATTCATTACCAACTCAATTGTATATGTCCTTAGATGCGCCAGATGAAGCTACATGGAAAAAAATAGATATCCCCTTAATTCCAAATTTCTGGGATAAGATACTCGGAACTCTAAAATTAATGGATGGATTAAATACTCGAAAAGTTCTTAGAATGACTGTAGTCAAGGGTTGGAATGACTTTGATGTTGCAGGTTATGCTGAACTAATTAAATTAGCAGGTGAGAGAGTAATGGTTGAAGTTAAATCCTACATGCATTTGGGTCCTGCTCGAAAGCGTTTGAGTAAAGAGAATATGATGTCTTATGATGAAGTTTTAGATTTTTCTAATAAGTTAGCTACTGAATTAGGTTGGAAAATAATAGATGAAGCTCCTAACAGTTTGATTGCACTTGTGGCTGAAGAAGATTGGGATGGCAGAGTGATGGATTTTGGAGATCCTTTGACTGGTCACTTAGAACCTTCATTTACTTGTTAAGCCCAAAAAAGGTAAATACTACTGCATTGACCTAAGTATTGTGAATTATATTTCAGGCATCGAATCTGCGTTCAAGACTTATATTGGTAATGAATCAATAAATTTGTTGCGAGAGTCTATCATAGAGAAGCCAATGATTTTGATAGCTGGTGCACAATTGACAGGCAAGTCGACTCAAGCTAAAAATTTGGCCGAGCATTTTGGAGGGGAGTTTTATTCGGTTGGTAGCTTGTTTAGACAAGCTGCTAAAGAAAGAGGCATTACTGTTGCGGAGCAGGCACGTTTGTTATTGGTTGAAAGAGGTATTGATGTTGAAATAGATTACAAGACATGTCAGATGATAAGTGGTTCTAGTACTAATTCAAGTTTGGGAGTTGTTGAAGGAAGACAACCTGCATACATGGGAAGTTTTATGGCTAGTTTAGGTAAGAAAAATATAGTTAGATTATATTTTCAGTGTTCTATTTTAGAACAGGCACTTAGATTTCTTAGAAGAGAAATAGGTGAAGAGTTTTATCAAATTGGTAGAAAATCTATTCCTAAAAGAAATTATAAGAACTTAGAATCTTTAAGAGATGAAATTCTCAATTTAGATATAAAAGATAAACATAATACAATAGATAAGTTTATAGAAAATCAAAATAGAGATAAAGATGATCGAAACCGGTACTCAAAACTTTATGGTTTTGATTATGGAAATCTAGATGGTTATGATATTATTATTGATACTAATGATAAGGAACCTGAGGTTGTATTCGATATTGTCATAAAGGAATTAAAGGATTTTGGCTTTCGAACAAATTAATAAACTACCTAATACAATGACTAACGTGGACCTATCTCCGAATGAAATAAAATTGCTCAAATGCTTGAGAAGTGGCACACTTTCTCCTTTTGAAGCTTCGACAGAATCAGGTCTTGGTGAAAAAGAGACTATGTCTGCTGCATCTTGGCTTAGAAATAAGGGATTAATAGAGATATCTGAAGAATCTAAAATTTATTATTTTGCTAATGAAGAAGGGAGAAAATATGCTGAGCAAGATTTACCTGAAAGAAGAGCTGTTGAATGGCTTAATCAAATTGGAGAATCAGTAATAGATGAATTACCTTTAGACGATAATGAAAAAAAGGTAGTTATTGGATGGCTTAAACGGAAGAATTTTGCAAATTTAGAAAAGACTGAAGAAGGCCTTAAGCTCATTCCTACTGGAAACCTTGATCCGACACCTGATGAAGATTTATTAGTAAAATTAAGTAGAAAAAATTTATTGGAAGACGAGATGGACAAACAAGGATTATCTTTGCTTAAAGGTAGACAATTATTATCTACTAAAGAGGAAATTTCACGTCAATTTTCATTGACTGAGGCTGGATCTAATTTTGATATAGATAGCATATCTGATGATTTAATCGGTGAACTTACTCCGGAAATGATCCAATCTGGGAGTTGGAAAGACTCAGAATTCCAGAAGTACAGTCATGAGACAAATGTGGAGCCTTCATATATTTCGACACTTCATCCTTTAACTAGATTTACAGAAGAGATTCGATCTATCTTTCTTCAAATGGGATTTACTGAGATTGATGGCGATTATGTTGAATCAGCTTTTTGGAATATGGATGTTTTATTTATTCCTCAAGATCATCCCGCAAGAGAATTACAAGATACCTTTTATCTTTCTGAACCTGCATCTTTTATCATAAATGATGAAGAGTTACTGGATAAAGTCAAATCAATACATGAAACTGGTGGAGATACAGAATCAGTAGGTTGGGGCAGTAAGTGGAGTAAAGAAACAGCTCAACAAGCACTTCTGAGAACTCATACTACTGTAGGCACTATACGTTATTTATCAGATAATCCAAAGCCTCCTGTTCGAGTCTTCAGTGTTGGTCGGGTTTTTAGACGAGAAGCTCTTGATGCCACTCATTTGCCTGAATTTACACAAGTTGAAGGGATAATTGTTGAACCAAATGCAAATTTTGGGATGCTGATTGGTGTTCTCAAAGAATTTTATCATCGTATGGGTTTTGATGATGTTAGAGTTAGGCCTGCTTATTTTCCTTATACTGAACCTTCATTGGAGGTTGAAGTTAAATTTGGAGACAGGTGGTTAGAACTTGGCGGTGCAGGTATTTTCAGACCTGAAGTTACAGCACCTTTTGGAATTGATAGTCCTGTTTTAGCATGGGGTTTAGGCTTAGAAAGATTAGCAATGTTACGTTTGGGAATTAAAGATATTAGAATGCTATACCAGAGTGATCTTCAGTGGCTTAAAGAAACAGTTTAGGCAATACTAATACTTACTTTCTTTATGAGTATATTACTTCCATCTTGAACAAATGTAACATAAGATTGACCTGGCATTAATTCCAAGTCTTCTTCTACCCATTTAGGAAGATATATTCTTCGATTAATATCATATTTTTTTACATCTGTAACTTGTTCACTCATGTTACCCATATAGTCAGACACTCTAAAAGGGTTATGGGTAATTAGGTTATTTCTGAGTGTTAATTTTATCATCCCATTCTTTGTAGTAAGATTAATGAGTACAATACGTATTGCAGTAACTGGTGCAGCAGGACAGATAGGCTATAGTTTACTTCCAAGAATTGCAGCAGGAGAGATGTTTGGTTCGGAATCAAAAATATCATTACAATTATTAGAAATTCCACCTGCTCTAGAAGCTCTTAAAGGAGTCGCAATGGAACTTCAGGATTGTTCTTTTCCTCTTTTAGATGAAGTCATAGTAACTTCGAATCCAGATGAAGCTTTTAATGGTGCTAATTTATGTCTTTTAGTAGGTAGTAAGCCAAGAGGTCCAGGAATGGAGCGTTCGGATTTACTTAGAGATAATGGAAAAATATTTGTAGGTCAAGGCAAGTCTATTTCTGACAATGCGGCTGATGATTGTAGAATAGTAGTAGTTGGTAATCCTTGTAATACAAATTGTATGATTGCAGCAGCTCAATCTGATCGTTTTAGTTCAGATAGATTTACAGCAATGACTCGTCTTGATCAGAATAGAGCAGTTTCAATGCTTTCTGTAAAAGCAGAGGTAGATGTAACTGAAGTTTCAGGTATGGCAATTTTTGGCAACCATAGTCCAACTATGTTTCCAGATTATTCGAATGCTTTTATTTCTGGAGAATCTGCTACAAAAATAATTAATGACGATAATTGGTTAAAAAATGATTACATACCAGCAGTTGGTAAAAGAGGTGCAGCAATCATCAAGGCAAGAGGTCTTTCTAGTGCAGCTTCGGCAGCTAATGCATTAATTAATCATGTCCAGAGTTTGTACACTGTGAGTGAAAATATTCATTCAATAGTAGTATGTAGTGAAGGGCAATATGGTTTTTCAAAAGGAGTATGGGCTGGTATGCCAGTTCGTACAGTATCTCCTGGTAATTATGAAGTAATTGAAGATTTTAAGCATGATGCTTTTGCTAAAGAAGCTTTAGCTAAGACAAATAATGAATTAGTCTCTGAGAGAGATATGGTTTCTGAATATCTTTAATCAGGCCCAGCTTTTGAAAAATTCCCAAAATTTTCATATTTCACAAAATTTTTCTTAAATAGATTAATTAATTCTTTAGCTCTTTCATCATATGCATTTTTGTCTTTCCACGTATTTCTAGGATTTAGAATGTTTGATTCAACTCCAGGAATATTATCTGGTATCAATACTTTAAAGTTTGAATCAGGCGTAAAATCAGTATTTTTTAGTTTACCATCAAGTATGGCTGTTAACATTTGTCTAGTAACGGGTAAATCTATTCTTTCACCAAGTCCATACCCGCCACCACTCCATCCCGTATTAACTAGCCAAGCTTGAGCATTATGAGTTTTTAATTTTTGACCTAGTAATTCAGCATATACTGTTGGATATTGTGGCATAAAAGGTGCCCCAAAGCAAGTTGAAAAAGTAGCTACAGGTTCGGTTATTCCCCTCTCCGTTCCAGCTACTTTTGCAGTATAACCACTTAGAAAGTGATACATTGCCATTTCAGGAGTTAATTTAGATACTGGTGGTAGAACTCCAAAAGCATCACATGTCAGAAAAATAACATTGTTTGGATGTCCACCTTGCTCCGAAGGCTCTATATTTTTAATATAATCAATAGGATATGATACACGAGTGTTTTCAGTTATAGTTCCATTACTATAATCTACAGTTCCATTATCATCCGTTATTACATTTTCTAATAAAGCACCAGGTTTTATCGCATTATAGATATCAGGTTCTTTTATAGGATCCAGATTAATGGTTTTTGCATAACATCCACCTTCAAAATTAAAGATACCATTATCAGACCATCCATGTTCATCATCTCCAATTAATCTTCGATCTGGATCTGTTGAAAGTGTTGTTTTTCCAGTTCCACTTAGGCCAAAGAATAAAGCGGTATCTTCGTTTAAGCCAATATTAGCTGAACAATGCATAGGCATTACTCCTTTCAAAGGTAGATAGAAATTTAGTGCAGAAAATACAGATTTTTTAATTTCACCACCGTATTCAGTACCTCCTATAATTGCTATTTTCTTTTTTAGATTTAAAATAATGAATACTTTAGAATTTAAACCCAGTTCCTTCCAATTTTTGATATCAGTTGAATGAGCATTTAGGATAGTAAATTCAGGTTTAAAATTACTGAGTTCTTCGCTTTTAGGCCTTATAAACATATTATGTGAAAAATGCCCTTGCCAAGATTTAAGAGTTATAACTCTTAAAGGAAGTTGATATCTTTTGTCCGCTCCTGCAAACCCATCAAAAATAAATAATTCTTTCTCGTCCATTTCTTTTTTGACGGCTTTTTCAAGTAAATCAAAAGCTTCTTCACTAAGCGATTGATTAATTTCTCCCCAATCTACTAAGTCTTTATTTTCTTCAGTCTTAACAATAAAACGATCATTTGGAGATCTACCAGTATATATTCCAGTATTGACAATTACGGTGCCATTATCAGATAATCTCCCTTCTTTCCGATTCAGTTCTTGCTCTCTCCATCCTTCTTGCGAAAGATTGCAATGTATTGCTGAGGGATTAATCCCCATATGCTTCAATTGCTGAATCATATATCTCTGGAAACAAAACTGTATTTATAATTACGGGATATATGTAGACTATTTTTTGGATATTTTAAATAAATTAGTAGTAAATAAATAAATTCTAAACAAGCTCTTAACTAAGCCCATTTTCTAAGCTCTATCCCAGCTAAACTTTCATTTGGTAAAAAGCTAATATTAATGGCGCTATTGCCCTCTTAGTAAAGAATGAGATTAGATGGTAATCCCCGAGTGAAAAACAACCAAGGGCCGGTGGTCTAGGGGTTATGACGTCGCCCTTACAAGGCGAAGATCGGCGGTTCGATTCCGCCCCGGCCCACCATTCTCGTCGCAAGCAAAAAATGCTAGGTCAGAATTTTTTAATTGATAACAATATAGCTCAGAAAATAGTTAAAGCATCATCCATTGAGGCTGATGAAGACATTTTAGAGATTGGTCCTGGAAGGGGTGCACTCACTGAATTATTGATAGAAAAAGGAAATTTATTAGCAGTTGAAAAAGATAAGTGGTTAGCAGTCGTATTGAAACAGAAACTTGGTAAAAGAGCTCAGATTATTGAAGATGATATTCTTAAGTTTGAGATTCCCAAAGTTGATGTTATCGTAGCTAATTTACCCTATTCTCTTTCTTCACCAATTTTGTTTAGGCTATTTAATTATGAATGGAAACGAGCAATTCTAATGTTCCAAGAAGAATTTGCAAATCGTCTTGTAGCTAAGCCAGGTTCCAAAGTATATGGACGATTATCAATAATGGCAAATCATTATGTCAAAACAAAAAAGCTTTTTAGAGTATCTAAAACAGCGTTTCAACCTCAACCAAAGATACATTCTCAAGTTGTGCATTTAGTTCGTCGTGACCCCGATTATGAATTAGCTGATTTCGCTACATTTGAGCGTGTTGTCAGATCAATGTTTACACATCGGAGAAAGAAAATCCGTAATTGTCTCAAGCTTGATTTTCCAAATTTGGATTTAGATGATTTAGATAATATGAATGAAAGAGCTGAAGTATTAGAACCAAAAGAAATTGCAAACTTATCTAATCTAATATATTCTCGAATTTCAAAAGAGACCCTTTAGTAAAAGCATATCCATTATACTAGCCTTAACTTTTAGATCTCCAGACATATATGCCTTAATTGGATGAATATTTTTTTGTAATAGAGCTATTATTACGTCAGAAGAAGCTGTAATAACCACATCAGCCGTCGAATCCTCGGTTTCTTTAAAGCTCTCTATTTCCAAATTATCTAATTTAGTTGAATAATTTTTCCCATCAGATATGCAAATACATATCGTTCTATTTTTACCTTCAATTTTCTTAGAAAAAGTAGGTTCATTATTTATTCTTGAATTGAATTCTATAACTTTTTCTTCAAGCTTTTGTATTACTTCATTTGTCATTATTTACACCAAAATCGTTGAGTGTTTTTACAGGACGTATTCGCTCTAAAGTTTTCCAACTTTTCCGTGTTCCTGCGGGCCACTTACTATTGGTAGAATAAAAGCTCTTCAAAAACTTTATTGTTCTTTCATCGGAAGGATATCCACTTCCGAAATCTCCAATTTCATCTTTAAGTTTGTATATTTCTTGTTCTCTTGTTTCTTTTGCAATAATAGAAGCTGCAGCAACAACCAATATTTTTGCATCAGCTTTATGCATAGATATTATATCCGTATCTTTTTGATTTGTTAAGCTCAATTTAATTTGTTTGCCAAAGCGTTGTTCATTAACATCAGCGGCATCAACATAAGCTACATTTGGATTTAATTTAGATATTAATTTTCCGAAAGCTTCACGATTCAAATCATTTAATCTATTTTTTCTACGATATTCATCGACTATTTCAGGATCAATTATTTCAACAGCAAAAGTAAATTTTTTCTTTATTACTTCAGCTAATTCTTTTCTTTTTGTTTTAGTTAGTAGTTTAGAATCCCTAATTCCTAAATTTTCTATTTCCTTGGCATTGTTAACAATAACTGCAGCTACAACTAAAGGCCCCATCACAGGTCCTTTTCCCGCTTCATCAACTCCACAAATCATGTTTCAAGTACCAAGTGGGCCCATTTCCTAGCCATAAAGTAAATCGCTACTTTTTCAGGAAGTTCTACTACACTATTAGGTTTTAGTTTAGCAAGCCCATCTCCCATTATTACAGGATGATTAACTATAGAGCGTACCTTAACTAAATCATCTCCAAAAGCAGTAGCTTCCTTCATTGGATCAAATGTTTCTAATTTGGTTGAATCCATTACAGTTACTTTTAGACCAGAGCCCCCATGTAATGAACCTGGTAAGCGTATTAGGCGGTGTATGTCTCCAGTTACAGGCTCATCTGGATGAATTGCAGTTTCTTTTAATGCGATTCTAACAAGTCTTTTTTTAGGAGCTTTAGGCATTTTATTGAAAATTTCTTCATTTGTATTTTTTGAATTGAATGTTATATTTTTCAATCCTAATTTTTCCATATTGTTCTTTCTTTCTTCTTTATCTAATTTTCTTAGATTATCGAATGTCTGGTGTATATATCTAGTAATAATTCCCTGCCACCCTTTTGATTCTTTTTTTGGGAGTTTTTCAACTCCAATATTTTTTCTTTCAACTCCTTTACCTCTAATAGGATATTCCTTTGTGTATCCTGCATCAATTAAAATTTTGTTTAAGTCTAATCCTTTTCCAGTAAGATAATCTGCAATTTCTCTTCTAGCTCCCGATGGTAGTGTTAACACTTCAGGTGTTCTTACATGGACATGATATCCTCTTCCACCGCTGAAGGTTATTAATAAATCATTTTCGTTTAAGCCAAAATCACCTAATAATACATCGACAACTAATCTATATGTTTGTTCTCTAATATAATCCATAAGTTTAGAAAAGGGAATCTTACCTTTTTTCACTTCTTCCATCTCAGGTAAATGGTCTGCATCTAAATCAAAGATCAAGTCAGCTCCCATCCATTCCTTATCTATCATTGTATTCTTTCCAGGGTCCTTGTAATAGGCAACAGAATGATAACTATGAGCTGGAGCTGCTTTAATCAAATATTTCTTAACCTCATTTACACTTCTAAATTTCTGGTGTCTATTCATTATTCCTCCTTCCCAACTAAGAAAACCCCATTCTCTAGCTGTGAATCTAGGCGGTAGTGTAATGTCAGCATTACGATAATATTCCTGAAATTTTCCTTTCAAAAAATCTCGAGTTTTAATAGGTTCAATGTCTTTTAGAAAGCTCATCCTATTACTTTTTGCCAAGATTTCTTAGCACCCATTATTCCTTGACTAAACCATCCATTTCTAAATTTTTGAGTTATAGTATATTCCCATGGTTTTCGGGGTAATTTCTCTGAGAATTTTTGTAACAATTCTTTTATTTTTGAGTTATCCTCTCCACGAGCTTCAATATAGGTTATATTTCCAGAATTAGGCCTTTCTTCCCATACGTCTATAGTGGCTGAGATATTTTTTATAATATATCTATAAACCATAGCTGTTCTTTCAAGGGCAATTACAATTGCAACGCTACTATATGAACGATGTACATTCTTTCTCTCATAACTATATTCTAGTTCATCTAATAGACTTCTTAGTGCAGTAGCAGTAGATTTAGATTCGAAGCAAACAGGTAGTTTTACCAATGAATTTCTCCACCAATTGCAGGATAATCTATCTCCAATTCTTCTAAAATACGGGGATGAATCTCGCCATACTTTAAGAGATGTTCATCATTTTCAATTTGAACACTTCTCCCAGAAATAAACAAGGGATCATTGCAATCAGTATTATCTCCAGAGAGTCCTAGTCTTTGGGAAATCATTTCAGCCGTAGATTTTGCATTAGAGAATGTTGATTTAGTGGCTAATTCAATCCAAGCTAGGGATTTATGATTGCTATGCTCTCTTATAACATCTCCAAATTCGAAAACCCTTTGAGGTAATTCTCTATGCTTATTGTTTTTTAACAGTTCAAGTAAATTTGGTAAAATACTAGAACGTAGCATGTGGTAGTCTTCAGTGACTGGATTAGAAATAGTTGCTTCATTATTATTTTCTCTTTTGGTAATATCATGGAGCATTTTTGAGGAAGTTAATGTAAGAGTAACCACTTCTTGAAAACCAATTCCCAACATAATTTCTCTACAGCTATTACCTAGTTTTCTTGATTCCAGAGCCTTTCCAAATGTAACCTCACGGGGTAATTGTTCAGGTAAGTTATCATATCCTAAACCGATAGCGACTTCCTCTAGTAAATCAACTGGATGAAGTATATCTGCTCTATATGCTGGAACTTTGACATGCCATGTTCCATCTTTTAGTTCAGGTTCCATGGCACATTTTCTAAATGCTTTAAAAATAGCAAAATTTTCAGGATCAAAACCCAATAATTTAATTAAATAATCATTTTCAATTTTGTGAATTTTAGGTTCCATTTTAGGTGCAATTACCTTCTCAGTAGGGTATCTGATTTCTAGTTGCTCTATCTCTCCTCCTCTCTCAACTAAAGCGGCAGCTACAATATTCAGACATGCTTCAACAGCATCTCTATCTAGTCCTGTAACATCAATCAATACTTCAGTTGTATCGTCTGTAATGGTGGTTAATGCACCATTGATAATTGGTGGCATTGACACCACTTCATCAGCAGAATCAGTAATTAGTGGATATTTATCAAATTCTGTTAAAAGATGTGCATATTCAATTCCTTTAGGATGTTCTTTAAGAATTTCTTCTGGAGTCATTTCATAATCTTTTTGAAGAGGAACAAATGCAGGCTCATGAGGTGAACATATAGTATAGTGGAAAGGTGGTTTAAGTTTAGCTAGATCATGAATTCCAATAGACACTTTACTTCTTCTGCGTCCTAAAGTAACATGTAATTTTTCTTGAAGTTCCATTAAACACTTGATAGATGTATTGTCTAGTTTAATGCCTCTTACAATACCGCCTAAGATTTCAGGCCTAATTTTCAAAACCTCTTTAGATATTATTATATGAGTCGAAGGAGCTTTAGTTACATAATCTACTAGCCCCAGTTTTTGTTCTGAAAAAGCTCTAATGGCTCTTGCTACACCTTCAGTAGATAGTAGATCGGGCCTGTCTGGAAAAAATTCAACAATTGCTTCTTCGTCATTAATTTCATCAGGATCAGATCCAATTAGTGGAATAATTTTTGAGAAATCATCGGAACTAATTGGCTCTTTGAGCATTCGATTGAGGTCATTAAGTTCGATGTTGATTACAGGCATCTTAAACCCTTAATTAACGCCATTATAAGCCAATATCTCGACAATTACAATATTTACTACTTGTTACGCCTTCTTTCACGCTTTCTACGGCGCATCTTCTTCTTACGCCATTTCCATCGTTGTTTTCCGGCTTTTTTCCAAACTCGAGAGCTTCTCTTCATTATTAGGTTGGTCGCACTCGCACACCGTATATAAAATCAGACCTCTTTAATAATCTCTAATGTTTGGGCTTGGATTTTCAATTTTTTCCTTAACTTTTTTAATCAATTCAGGAAGATTAGAGCGTTCTATTGTTTTTACCCAAATTTTAACTTTTTTTATTTTGATATTATAATTGCATTTTATGCACTTCTTACTTTTTTGTTCCAAATCAATTCCGCAAACATTTTTGCATTTGGGACAAGATATAACTCCTAGCACATGTCATGTATTACATTAAAGTAAATAGAACTTTCACTAGAAAGTATTATGATGGTGGGTCTAATCGGATGTCAATGAAATATCCTGAATTTCCAGACGATGTAACTTATACACCGATTGGTGAAATATTAAGTAGTCGAGTCAAAGGCAATGTTAAATTAAGAGGATGGATATATCGAACACGTTCTTCAGGTAAGCTTGCTTTTGTAATTATTAGAGATTCTACAGGGATAATTCAATGTACCGTATCTAAGAACAATGTTGACAAATCTGATTTTGTTAATGCCGGAAAAGCATTGGTTGAGTCTTCAGTAGTTTTAGATGGTTTAGTTGTGGCTGATGAGAGAGCACCAGGTGGTTTTGAAATTCGGGCAACTAGCTTTAATGTGGTTCATTTTGCAGAGGCGTTTCCGATAACAAAGGATCAGAGCGATGAACATCTGTTGAATAATCGTCATTTGTGGTTACGTAGTCGAAATATGGTTTCAGCTCTTAAGATTCGTTCTACCGTTTTCAAGGCTTTTAGAGATTATTGGCAGAATTTAGATTATACTGAGATACAATCTCCTAGTTTTACAACCTCAGCTTGTGAAGGAGGTTCAACGTTATTCAATGTTCATTATGATGATGAAACTGAAAAATCCGGGCAGAAGTTCTATGCGCATCTTAGTCAATCCTGGCAATTATATGCCGAAGCTTCTATGTTTGGTTTAGAAAATATTTTTACAGTAGCACCTTCATTCAGGGCTGAAAAATCTCGTACTCGTCGTCATTTAACTGAATTTTGGCATGCGGAAGTAGAAGCTGCATGGACACATAATCATCAGATGATGGAATTCGAAGAAGGAATGATTGTTTATATAATTAAGAAAGTTTTAGAAGAGAATAGGTCTGAGTTAGAGCAATTGGGCCGTGACATTTCAGTCCTTGAAAATATTAAAGCTCCATTTGATAAAATGAAGTATGAAGAAGTTATTGATAAATTGAATTCAATGGGTTTTGATTTAGCATGGGGCGATGATTTTGGTTATAAGGAAGAGAAAGCACTTACCCAAAATTTGAAGTCTCCAGTTTACATAACTAACTTTCCAAGAGAAAAGGGATTCTATCACAGACCTGATCCAAGTGACCCTAAGTCTCTCGTTTGTCATGACTTATTAGCTCCGGAAGGTTATGGTGAAATAATTGGTGGAGGTGAGAGAGTTTGGTCTCCTGATGAGCTTGTAGAAAGAATTAGAGAAGAAGGTTTAGAGCCTGAATCTTATGGGTGGTATTTAGACATTAGAAAATTTGGTAGTGTTCCACATTCAGGTTTTGGTCTTGGGTTAGACCGAACAGTTAGTTGGATATGTGGTTCAGATCATATCAAGCATGTGATTCCATTCCCTCGTACAATGCGAAGGACTACTCCTTAATTTATTATTGTAGTCTTTTAATCAAATCTGCCTTTTTACCTGAAACAGATAATCCTTTTTCCTTGAGGATATCTTTCAATTTGGCAACAGTCATAGATGAATAATTCGGAGTCTCATCCTCGGCTATTCTTGGTTCTTCATCTTTAGAATCGGGAATTCCATCGCCGTCAATATCTCCTTCACCGCCTTCTTCCATTGGTCCCTCCACTTTATCCTCTGCAGGCCCCACTCCTCCAAATTTTTCTAATGATCGTCCAGCTCTTCTACGAACATGTGGATCATTGTCTGCAAGTCCTTTGACTAAAGCTTCACGAGCTTCACTCGATCCTGCAAATCTGGCCAAACCTTTAGCAGCTTGCCAGCGAGTATATTTGTCATCATCATCCATTCCTCGGATTAAATATGGTAAAACAGACATTCGCCCGGTTCTACCAATGGCATCCATTACAGTTCTTCTCGCAAAAAAATCTCCATCTTTAAGGCCGATGTTGATAAGAGGTTCAAGCCCCTTTTCAGTCATGCTTTGAAATAAATCCATTGCAGCCTTGTTAACAAAAGAGGCACTACTGCCCACGTCAGATTTACCATAAAGTTGAATCCATCTTACAAGTTCTGAAGATATTGCTCTTTCATGTGCCGGTAGCATTCCTTTTAGATTATTCAAGGCCTCATTTCTAGTCATAAAACGTTCATTGCCCAAATCAACAATCAAATCTTCTATTTTGCCAGACATTCCACTTTCTTTAGAGTCATTATCCATGGTTCTCTAATCACTAGCTACTAACACTATTTAATATTTAAACATGTCCTATAGGATATACAGTTAACATGGTTACAAAGATAATTTCACATAGAGGCCGTACATCGAAAAATAGTGAAGATAATACACTTCAAGCGATTAATGATGTAATTAATCTAAGCATAGATATGGTTGAAGTAGATATTAGAAAAACAAAAGATTCCCAAATTATCTGCTTTCACGATCCTACATTAAATGGAGTTCTTTTGAAGGACATGGATTATTCTGAAATAATAGAAATTAATCCAAATATACCTACATTAGAACAAGTTCTTTGGACATCTAAGGATAGGATTGAAATGGATTTTGAATTTAAAGAGTCTGGATATGAAAAAGAGATTATTTCCATAATATTAGACTATTTCGAGTACAATGATTTTATTGTTACATCTTTCAATATAGATGTTGTTAGAAAAGTTAAAGAGATAGATGATAAAATCAAAGTAGGAATGCTTCTTGGTTCCGAAGTTAGTCCTACTCAACTCTTAGAAGTTATCTATGAATCCCTATTTCTTTACAATTTTAAGACAAGTGGTGCTGATTTTATATCGCCATATTATAAGATTTATGAAGCAGGTTGGATCAATAGATTTGTAAGAAAGAAAATCCCTATACTGGTTTGGACAGTTAATGACCAAGACTTATTGAAGACACTTATTCATCAAGAGATATATTCGGTAGTAACAGACATACCCGAAATAGCACTGAAAATTAGGAAATCTATATACAATGATGAAATTAAATGAAATAGAAAAATTTGCCCCATTTTGTTTATCTTGTCTTGGTAGAGCTTTTGGTAAAATAGGTTTTGGCTTGGATAATCGTGAAAGAGGTATAGAAATCCTTAATCAGTTAGAAATTAAGGAAGATAATGAATTACAAGACTTATTAATATCAGAGGAATCAGATTGTACAATTTGTGAAGGCTTGATCTCAGAAATTCCTAATTTTAGGGAGTTAGTTCTCGAATCTTTTTCAGATTTTTCAATTTCGAGTTTTAAGATAGGTACAATTGTTGATAAAGACATTCTTAAGAAAGAAGTTGAATTTCAGTTATTATTTGGAGACGATTTAGGAGAGGCTCTTAAATCTCAATTAAATAGAGAAATAGGAATCAGTGTATACAAAAAAGCAAGGATTGAGACTTTGATGGATAATCCTGATGCAGTTGCTATAATAGATACAGGTTATGACGTTGTAAATTTAGAAATAAAGTCCTTATTTATCGAAGGCAACTATAACAAATACGATAGAACAGTCCCTCAAACACGTTGGCCATGTCATAGTTGTAAAGGGATTGGCTGTGGTAAATGTAATAATACAGGTCAATTATATCCGGACTCAGTTCAATCGTTGATTGCTAATCATTTTATAATTGCAAGTTCTTGTAGTGAAGATTTATTCCACGGTATGGGTAGAGAGGACATTGATGCAGCTATGCTTGGTAGCGGGCGTCCATTTGTCTTAGAACTTCGTATGCCTAAGAATAGAGATCTAGACCTTCTAGAAATTGAAAAGAAAGTTAATACTGAAAATAAAGGCCGGATTAAAGCTTCAAAATTCAAATTTGTAAAGAGACCTAGAGTGGCTGAATTAAAGAATACAGCCTGTGATAAAACTTATCGAGTGGATATCTCAATTTCAGATAAAATTTCAATCGAAAGCCTTAAGAAAGGTGCGCAGAGGTTGACGAGCACAGTTATCGAACAACGGACACCTACACGTGTTTCACACCGTCGAGCTGATCTGGTCCGCCCCCGTCTAGTTAATAGCGTAGATGTAGTCTCCTTTACAGATGGAATGGCAGAACTAGTGATTCGGGCTCAGCACGGTACTTACATACGTGAACTTGTTAGTGGTGATGACGGACGAACAGTCCCTAGTCTCACATCGTTGATTGATGCTAAATGCAAGGTTGAAGTTTTGGATGTCCTTAACTTACATCTTCAAGTAAAAGAGGAAAAAAATGACTAAACGATCCCAAGGTTTGAGAAGTGGTTCACGCCACAAGCTATCTCGCCCAGCAAGAGAGCGAGGCTTATCTCCGATTACACGTTCTCTGCAAACATTTAATGATGGAGATACCGTTAATGTAGTGATAGATCCTTCTTATCATAAAGGACAACCTCATCATCGTTTTCATGGTCTTACTGGTAAAGTTACAGGAAGTCAGGGCAAAGCATATGTGGTCCGTACCCGTGTAGGAAAAATGGACAAGGACTTAATAATCCGTCCAGAGCATTTAAGAAAGGCAAATTAAGGAGCTAAAATGGAAATAGAATCACAACCTGAACCAATCCCACTAGGAGACGTAAAGGAATTATTAGAAAAGGAATTAAGTGTTCGCGAGAATAGATTAAGATGTATTGAATGTGGTAACTTTCAAGCAGTTCCAGATATAGAGCCAGTAGTTGAAAAACCATCTGAAGATGGTGATGAAGATTCAGAGGCTCCAGTAGGTCCCACTTGTGATTCATGTGGTTCAACAAGGCTAAACTTGATTGAGCAGATACAGTATGAACACAAATTAGCTTTAGATCATGTTCGTTTATTAGCCCAGAGTCTACCAAAAGAATCCAAAGAAATAATGGCTAAGGTTATTGAGTTAGAACATGTTGATGATTATTATGCTGCAAAAATTGCGGATATCTTACCGATGCATCCTGATGATGTGCGTTCGATTTTTGCACGTGAGCGTTTCTCATTAGGTAAAGAAGAAATAGAGTCTATAATTAGTGCCGTTAAGGAGACTAAGGGTGCATGATTTATGGAAGATTACGCGTATATTTTAGATGTATTGCCTGATGGAAGGCCAGACAGTAAAAGGCGTTTCCGAAGAGAACCAGTAGTTTATGGTTTAGGTATCGAGGAATTTAAGATATTTGATATGGAGCCTATAGCTGATGCAGTAATAAATATTGGTGATAGATGTTATATTGGCAAAGAAACTGAAGAAAGAACGCAGATAGATCATGTTAGAGCGCGAGTTGATTTTGTTGAATTAACTCATACAGCACAGTCTGAATTGGCCTTTGTTTTAGATGAAATAGTTAAAGAAAGTGAAGAAAAATTCATTCAATTTTACAATAATGCCGGACCTATTTCTCGTAGGTATCATTCACTTGAGTTAATTCCTGGTTTGGGTAAGAAAACAATGAATGTAATAGTCAGTAACAGACCATATAGTACATTTAAAGAAATGGAAGAAAAAATACCTAACTTTAGAAATCCGGAAAAATATATTTCACAAAGAATTGAAAATGAAATTAGAGAAACTGACCAAAAGTACCGGCTATTTGTCAGATAATTATACTGCGTAGGTATATTGTATTGCGCCAGCAATTCTCATTCGAACTTCAGCATCACCAGTTAATGAAATCTCGAATGTCCAATTTCCACTTGAACCACCCACAGTACCCATTTCATGCATATTAGTTCCTGGACTTAGTGTCTCTACGAGAATATCGGTTTCCAAGTGGTCTCTTAATACTATTTCACCACTACCTGAGCTTCCTATATTTGCATTTAAAAAGTATATGATATAATCCCAATCTCCGTATCTATCATGCCCTTCGTTAATATAAATCGTATCATATACACTTACTTCGGGTCCAGTAAATTTTTCGTCATACAAATCTCCACCTCTGCAGAAATAGGCGTTCCCAGTGAAACCTTTTCCATAATTTGCTAGTTTCATTTCTAAAATAGTTTCACCATTTGAATCAGTAAAAGTAAAATTTGACAACCATCTTGCTTCTTTATCAAAGGTATAATCAATCCGAGCGCCATCTGAACTAGTAGCAACCATGTTTGCTCTGTTTTCTTGTACTTCTGTAACTATGGTATTAAATTGTTCTTTGCCGTATAATCCAAAGGTCCATCCTTTATCCTTTTCTAATGGAAAATCCAACAATAATTGTGGTATATTCTTTTCATATATTGCAAAATTTGACATTTGGACGCGCCCTATAGCTGGATTATAATTTAGAACAGCGTGTCTTTTTGCATCTTCAAGTGAACCAGTACCAATGTAATAGTCGGTATCATCGTCATCAATTGAAACAACCATTGTGGTTGAAATTTCAAGTCCCGGAGTTCTAATGCTATATTCCCAGAAATCTCCTTTTGTCCATATTGGTGAAGTAATAGGTGTTGAATTTTCATCAGTTGAAAATAATCTATTGCCTATACATCCGCCAAGTGTTGTTCCCAAGAGAATAGCAACGAATGCAATGGAAATTATTTTCTTCATATTTTCTCTAAAAAGGCTAGATAATTATAGTTCACTGTGTCCTTTCAACTCTAAATATTGTCTTCCCTCTGAAACAGTATAAAATGATCCTGTAACGAGAGTTTTTTGTTCTTTAACGTTATTCATAGCTTCTTTCACATTATCATATTCAGAACAACTATAGCTCATACTTTTAGCTATTCTATATAATTCCTGTGATGAATTACTTCTTGATATGGGTAAGTTACAAACCATTATGTTTGCCTTTATTGGCAATATCTTTAATATATTTTTTGCATTCTTATCACTTAATATTCCTATAATTATATGTTCATAGTCACTGTCCTTCTCTATCAAATAGCTCATAGCTTGTTCATTATGTGCTACATCTAGAGTGAAGTTCTTAAATTTTTCAAATCTTCCCGGAATTGATATAATTTCAATCGGGGCCTTAATTTCCAATTTTTGAAAAACAAGATTTATCCACTCTTCAATATTTTTACTATAATCCAAGCTTTGACATTTAGGAATGTGTTGGTGATATTCTTTTTCCCATCCTGTTATTAATAGTGTTCTTTCTCTTATAATTTTAGCCTTTGTCATTGCAATTTCTTCTATAGTATGTCCTAAGTAATCTACATGATCAATTCCGAGTGTAGTTAGAATGGCAATTTCAGGATTTCCTATGTTAACAGCATCCCATTCACCTCCAAGTCCAATCTCCATGATTGCATAATCAACTTTATTATCATTAAAATACGAATAAGCTAATGCAGTTAATATTTCAAAATATGTGGCACCTATACTGTGTTCTTCATCAATATGTTTCAAGTTGAAGATAGCTTTAGTAAATTCATCGATGGTAATTTCTTTATTTCCAATTCTTATTCTTTCTCTTATAGAATGCAGATGAGGTGATGTGAAGCAACCCGTTCTCACTCCTACTTTACTTAGGTTATAATTTAGATTATGACATGTACTCCCTTTAGCATTTGTTCCACCGACCATTATAATTTTTAGTCGATTCTGGGGGTTATCTAGGCAATCCATTAATTTGGTGATTCGTGTTAGTCCGGGGATTATCTTATTTTGGTTTAATGAGTCTATCCACTGTATGGCTTTGAAGTATTCTTTTTCACGACCATTCATATTTAAAAGATTATTCTATTGATTCCCACTCTACGGTGTCTGGTGTTAATATCCCTTGATCGTTTAAAACATTTCTAAAAGTATCTGGAGAAACTCCTGCAATCTCAGCTCCTTTAGTCAAAGTTGCTTTACCTTTTTTGTATATTTCTACTGCAGATGCATATCGCAAGTGATTCTTCTTTTCCATCAAAAAACGTAAGGCTTCTTTTACCACATCAGATCTGCTGCTGTAGTGTCCAGAATCGACGAGAGCTTCGATTTGGAGAAGTAAGATTGGCGGTAAAGAATAAGAGCTGCTCATGTAGCAACTATTAGCAACTATTATTAATAATTATTCACTAAGCTTTATAACCTGCGTTCGGGTGAAAAGTTTTGGAAATAGCAATGAGCTTAAACCAAACCAATTGGCTAGCAATCGCCTTGACCTTCGTCTTGGCCGGTTTATTTTTTGTTTTGATATCAGGTGGTGCTGAGGCTGTAGATTATAAGCACCAAATATCATTATCGCCTTCAACACAGGAAGGGGAACCTGAAGAAACATTAACATATACGGTAACAATAGAAAATCAAGGAACGAATGATGATACTTACCATTTAGGTATAGCTTCTACAGTACCTACTGGATGGTCAATGTATGTTCTTCCAGCTCAGATTAGTATAAATGATGATACTACAAGTACAGTAACATTATATGTTGAAATAGGAAATAGAACGAATGCAGCAGGTGGTGTTACCAAGCAATTATCAGTTTACTGTCAATCAGCAGGTGAGTCTAGTAATAATGAAACAGCAGCAGGTAGTGCTAAAGTAGCAAAAATATATGGAACTTCACTTTCTTCAGGTAGTACTCAAATCAGTGTCGATCCAAATAATGCAGCAACATTTTCGATAACTGTTATAAATGATAAAGGTAATACTGAGGATACAATTACCTTTTCACAAACTTCTACAGGAACAGATGATTGGTCATTTACTTTACCTGGATCCATTAGTTTAGATGCCGATGAGTCTTCTACTGTTTCTTTCAGTATTACTCCCGATATTGAAGCACTAGCTGGCTTAAAGAGTATTAATTTCTTTGCGAATTCAGAAGATGATGAAACTTCGTATTCAATTTCAGTTACAGTTCGGGTTAATCAATTACCTGCTCTTGAAGTTACCAAAGTAGGTTCAAGTGCTCAAGATATTGAATCTGGCAAACGGGTTTATTATTCATTTTTGGTAACAAATAAGGGTAATGCCGTAGATAGTTTTGATATTACAGTGATTACTGATGGAATACCAGATGGTTGGGAAGCTTCATTGGATAATGATGAAGTTAGCAGTCTTGGTGTTGGTCAAAGTATTAATTTGACCGATGTTTTAGTTGTTAAAGCACCTTCAAATGCAGCAGCAGATGTTGTTGCCACTATCCAAGTTAAAGTATCTTCTCAGGAGAATACTTCAGTTTCAAAGACCTTTACTTCTCGTTCAACAGTATTACAAAAATTCGATCCAAAAATCACTATTGTAGGAGGTGACACCCAATCTTCCAATCCAGATATTGAAGTGACATATAATCTTAAAATAGAAAATCAAGGTAATGGTGAAGATGAAATTTCATTATCTTTGACTGGTTCTAATTCAACATGGGGTACTTTAGGAGAATCATCCTTTACACTTGCAGCTGGCGCTAATACAACGACTACTCTAAGAGTTACAGCTCCTGAAGATACAACTGCACAAAATGGATATAAAGTAACCATTAAAGCAACATCAGAAGATGCGACTACAATTAAGAATAGAGATGTTTTCCTTAATGTTAACCAAGTTTATGAAGTATCAGTTTCTGTATCTGGTGATACTACCCAATCTGGAGATCCAGGTGATACATTAAGCTATTCAATTACAGTAAAGAATAAAGGTAATTCAGACGATACAGTTACATTATCTCTTGAAGGAGCGATGTCTTCTTGGGGTTCAATTGTTGAAGATGTAGATTTAGAGCAAGGTCAAAGTATGACAGTTAATTTGACTGTGAACATAGATGAAGATGCAGTAGTTGGCGATAACGTAATAACAGTTAATGGAACTTCTGAAGATTCTTTCACAGCTTATGATACTAGTTCAGTAACGGTTTCTGTAAACAAGCAACTGGAGATTCTGGTTCGGAATTAATTTATCCTATGAGAGTACAAAATAAAGGAACAGGTACTGATTCTTTCAAACTTTTAATAAATGATTATCCTGCAAATTGGATAGTTCAGCTAGAGTCAGAGTATGTTGAAGAAGTGTCAGCAGGTGGGGAGAAGACAATTAATGTAACAATTACAGTGCCTTCAGGTGAACAAAACCAAGCTTTTACTACAAATATTACGGCATCATCATTGGGTGCTTCAGATGAGAATCCACCTAAATGGGTTAACACAACGGTAGCCGTTACTACTATTGTTAATCAAGAATATTGGATAGATTTATCAGTCGAATCCAGTACAATTGATGCAATTATTGGGACTCCTGTATTAGTTACTATAACTGTTGATAATTTAGGTACTGGTGACGATATTGTTGCTTTATCATCTACAGCCCCAGACGGCTGGACAGGTTTAGAATTTAATACATCTTTCTTAAATGTTATTGAAGATTCTTCTGGTTTAGTAGGCTTATCAATTACAGTTCCCGAAGGAACAAATAAGGGAGATTATGCCGTTAATGTATCTGGTGTATCAAATTGTGATACCTGTGCAAATGGCACTCTATTAAAGTTGAGCTTTCCAGAGGGGTGGAGATTAACGCAGATGTAACGGCTATTGAAAAGATTCCAGGTTCTAGCGCTATTTTTAATGTTGATGTAAAGAATATAGGAGATGGTACGGATACAATTTTAATATCTATACTTGATGACAATCTTAATTGGGTAACTGCAGAACCTGCAGAAGTTGAATTAGCAAAGGATGCTACTGCAACCATTACTATAACGTGCACATTACCTGAGTATGATTTAGACAATTTATCAGCTCAAGAAAGAAACGCACTTGAAGACTCATCCGCTGAGTATGAATTTCAGGTTAAGGCAAAGTCTTCTGGTGATTTAGCTCAAAGTGCAATTACTTCATTAATTACAGAAATAGGTCAAATTTATGGAGCTAGTCTTTCAGTGGTTGGCAGTGATTCAATTATAACTTATCCTTCAACAGAAGATACTACTAATGACCGCAGAGAGAAATTCACTCTCAAGTTAATCAACACAGGTAATAGAAATGATGTTGTGAATATAGAGACGGTAGCTACATCTTATCCTGATGAGTGGCTAGTTTCAATATTTACTTCATCCAGTTGTTCATCTGGTGTTTTTTCAGGCAGTATAGGTGCAGGTGAATCAAAATACCTTTATCTATGTATAACTCCAGATATTGATTCTGAGGCTGGTAATTATACTATAATAACTGAAGCATCAGCAGGTAGTGGTGCAGAACCTGCAGTTCAGGCATCTACAATTTTAGATGTAAGAGATCCAATAAGATTGGTTACACTTGAAGTAGCAAATGGTGAAGAGGAAGTTACTTTATCACCCGAATTAGGAAATGAGGAAAAGAATACAGCACGTTTCAAGATTACTGTAACGAATACAGGTTCACATGACGATAAATT